>JAEEGL010557230.1_pt1 | contig 12947 bp, 4 predicted proteins | sample 9134231 | NCBI WGS metagenome assembly JAEEGL01 (sample SAMN16246548, study PRJNA631951) | gut metagenome | biome: gut microbiome; feature: rumen; material: fiber-attached | host: Bos | place: Iran: Karaj | collected 2018-10 | reverse complement strand
CAAAGTCCGGTGATACGGCGCTCCTGAGACCTGTCTTGCCCGCTATAGGTATATAAAGCCCGCTTGTATGCTGGGGATCCTTCATCCTGAATGTTCCGTGACTGTCAATAAACTCGTATCTGCTCATTGTTCCTATCCCTTTCATTACAATATACAAATGCTTCTTATTTATTTAGTATATTATGGAAATCAAAAAAGAACACCCCTTTTTTAGGTGTTCTTTTTTGATGTGAGCAGAACTATAAGCCGGGTTATGTCGAGGATGATCATCTATCTAGGACTGCCGTCACCGACAGCCTCAAGCGACCCACCTGAGAACGAACCGGGCCGGTTCATTGTCCTCTTCTCGGACTTGCTTCGGATGGGGTTTACATGGCTACTGATGTTACCACCAGCACGGTAGTCTCTTACACTGCCTTTCCACCCTTACGTACACCAAGGCATGTGGGCGGTCACTCGGAAAGCGCGCTTTCCTCGTTACGCGGCATTCGCCGCATGCCCAAGTCAATCCATGCCATTTTTCATGCAAGCATGAACATGTCATGTCTTGTCATGGTCGCCCGCCTCATTGCATACGCGGTATATCTCTGTTGCACTGGCCTGGGAGTTGCCTCCACCAGACGTTATCTGGCATCCTGCCCTGTGAAGCCCGGACTTTCCTCTCCTGCGCCCTTTCGTCTGCGCAGCAGCGATCATTCATCCTGCTCATGGATTAGAATTATAACATAATTTCCGGCACTTTCAAGCAAACTCAAAGTGTTTTCATACTTTTAATTCTCTTATTATAAATACCCCCTTTTCAGAATAAAAATATATGTTAGAATTGGCTAAGAGGAACAGAAATGACCGCAAGAATATGTTTATTTTAACTCAAACGTTTTCTGAAAACCGGTCACATTTTTTTGCGCTTTGGAGGGCTTTATATTATGCAAAAATGGGCGAGATTAAACTATCAGCCGGGACTTCCCCTTTACGGAGACACAAGGATTACAGGCTGTAAGGACCATATTGATATTTCAAGAAAGGCTGCACAGGAGGGCATGGTTCTTTTGAAGAACAACGGACTACTTCCTCTTAGCAGCGACAAGAAGCTGGTGCTTCTGGGAAAAGCAGCTGTTGATTATGTAAAGGGTGGCGGCGGATCAGGTGATGTGCACTGCGCCTACGTGCATTCTCTTTATGACGGTCTTAAGAACCACAACGTTGAAGTTTTTGAGCCCCTTATTTCTTTTTATAAGGATGAGATGGAGAAGCAGTACAAGATGGAGAGAGTACCCGGCATGACTCAGGAGGTTCTCCCTTCAGATGATATGGTAAAAGAAGCTGCTGCATTCTCTGATACTGCACTTGTTGTAATAAGCAGATTCTCAGGCGAAGGCTGGGACAGAAGCAGTATTGAGGACAACTGGGAGTTTAATCCATGGCCAAAGACAAGGAGCATGCCTTCAATTTCTGCCGAGATCTTCCCAGACGGTGACTACTACCTCACCAAGGAAGAGAAGGAGATGATTGCTATCGCCACCAAGAATTTTGCCAAGGTTGTGGCTGTTCTTAACGTGGGCGGAATCATTGACTGCAGCTTTATAAAGAATGATGACAATATCGGCGCTGCTCTCTACATGGGACAGGGCGGAATGGAAGGCGGAGACGCAGCAGCTGCGATCCTTCTCGGAGAGGTGAACCCTTCAGGTAAGCTGGTGGATACCTTTGCGGGAAATCTTTCGGATTATCCTTCCACAGAGAACTACCATGAGTCCTTTGATTTTGTTGAGTACACTGATGATATCTATGTTGGCTACCGCTACTTCGAGACAATTCCCGGAGCAAAAGACAAGGTAATCTACCCCTTCGGCTTTGGTCTTTCCTACACAAGCTTTGATACAGAGGTGCTTGGCGGAAAAGAGACTTCTGACGGCAAGGGCTTTGAGTTTAAGGTAAAGGTGACAAATACCGGAAAGACAGCAGGAAAAGAGATTGTTCAGCTCTACTTTGGAGCTCCCGAAGGAAAGCTCGGTAAGCCTTCAAGAGTTCTTGGAGATTTTGAAAAGACAAAGCTCCTTGAGGCAGGAGAGTCACAGGAGCTTACACTTACTGTTTCAAAGTATGCTATGTCTTCCTATGACGATCTTGGCAAGGTAAAGGATGCTGCCTATGTTCTTGAGGCAGGAGAGTATTCTTTCTATATAGGAAGCAACGTAAGAGATGCTAAAAAGACTGACTTTAGCTGGAACAATGACAAGGACGAGATCACATGCCAGCTTTCACATAAGCTAGTCCCTGTTTCTCTTAAGAAGAGAATGCTTAGTGACGGAAGCTATGAGGAGCTTCCTCAGGGCAAGGCAAAAGACATAAACGAGAGTCTTATCAAGAAGATGGAGCCCGGAACAGAGGAGGCTCTGACACCTATCATCAGACAGGAGAACGGACACTACTTCGCATCTCCTTTCAAGGAGGGGGCAAAGACCTTCTTCGATGTGGCTGAGGGCAAGGTTTCATTAAAAGAGTTTATGGATCAGCTCTCTGATGATGAGCTTATTTATCTTGTGGGCGGACAGCCCAATACCGGTGTCGGAAACGTCTTTGGTATGGGAAATATGCCTGAGTATGGAATTCCTAATGCTGTAACAGCAGACGGACCTGCCGGTGTGAGAATCGCAAAGGAGACAGGAATTGCCACAACAGCATTCCCATGTTCAACGCTTATTGCCTGCACCTGGAATAAAGAGATTGCAGAAGAGATCGGAGTTGCCGGCGGTGAGGAGCTCAAGGAGAACAACCTTTGCGTATGGCTGACACCTGCTGTAAACATCCACAGAAATCCTATGTGCGGTAGAAACTTTGAGTATTATTCAGAGGATCCGTACGTGGCAGGACGCATGGCAGCAGCTATGGTAAGGGGAATCCAGAAAAACAGAGTTGGCGCCAGCGTTAAGCATTTTGCCTGCAACAACAAGGAGACCAACAGAAAGCACAGCGATTCAAGAGTATCGGAGAGAGCACTTCGTGAACTATACTTAAAGGCTTTCGAGATCATCGTTCATGAGTCAGATCCATATACAATTATGTCCTCCTATAATGCAATCAACGGCGAGAGAGCTTCCGAGAGCAGAGACCTGCTCACAGGAATCCTTCGCGATGAGTGGGATTACAAGGGAATGGTAACTTCCGACTGGTGGACAAGAGGTGAGCACTACAAGGAAGTTAAGGCAGGAAATGACCTTAAGATGGCCTGCGGCTTCCCTGACAGACTTAAGAAGGCTATGGAGCTTGGTGCCCTCACAAGAGAGGATATCTACACCTGTGCTGAGCACATCCTGAACACAATCTTAAAATTCGACTGATCCTGATGTCGGATGTTATGGCAAGACATTTATAGAATTACTATATTAACAATTCGAAAGGAATTTTCTCATGAGTGGTTATAAGTATATCGATGAGCACGGCTCTTTTGAGATGGAAAATCCACAGCACACCAGTGGCCTGTATATCCCCGTAGCGGGGAATACAGGTCTTAGGAGCGCGGTATCACCTGATTTTGGAGGTGATGCCAAGCTGGATCAGAACCATTTTCTGGTGGCACCAAAGAGCATTTCAAATCTTCATTCCGACAGGGACACCAGAAACTTCTTCTGTGTGCTTGGTGACGAGCTATGGTCAGCCTGTGGAGCATCTGCAGGTCAGGAAGCTGACAGATTTACCGCCAGAGAGGATAAGGTTCTTTTGACCGGCGGACGCATGTGGCAGAGCGTTGAAAGACATAACGTTAAGAAGGATATTACTTCAACTGTTACTATCTTTTCACTGCTGGACGCTGCATCGGAGATAATGTGCGTCACAATTAAAAACGTTTCGAAAGAAGATATTTCTTTTACCCCTGTGGCTGCAGTACCCATCTATGGCAGAAGTGCGGATAACTTAAGAGACCACAGACATGTGACTTCTCTCCTTCACAGAGCCTATGCCTGTGAGAGAGGTGTGGTTGTAAAGCCCACACTTTCCTTTGACGAGAGAGGACATCAGATAAACGACACGGCTTACTTTGTTCTCGGTGCAGATGACAATAACAACGCGCCAAAAGAGATAATTGCGGACGCTGATCTTTACCTTGGCGAAGGCGGAACCTTTGTAAGACCTGTCAGTCTCTTGAAGAACGACGGCTCTTTCAAGAAGGCACCCTTTGAGGTGGCAGGAAAAGAGATGATCGGAGCTCTTAAGTTCGAAGACTGTACTTTAAAGCCCGGACAGGAGGCTTCTTTCAGGATCGCTATCGGAACAGCCATCATGGGAAAAGAGGCAAAGTTTGGCGCTAAGTACATGGAAGAATTAAAGAGCCATGATATTAAGCGTGCACTTGAAGTTATTTCCTCAAAAGACAGCGCAGAGGCCGAGTTTGGGAAGATAAAGGACTACTGGAACAATCTTACAAATATTCATGTGAAGACCGGAGATAAGGCTTTTGACAGCTTCATGGAATGGATCGCATTTCAGCCACAGCTTCGAAGGATCTATGGCTGCTCATTCCTTCCTCACCACGACTATGGCCGCGGCGGAAGAGGCTGGAGAGACCTGTGGCAGGACTGTCTGGCTCTGCTTTTGACCGATCCTGACGGAGTAAGGAAGATGATCCTTTCAAACTTCCAGGGCGTGAGAATAGACGGTACAAACGCTACCATCATCGGCGACAAGCCCGGTGAGTTCAAGGCTGACAGAAACGGTATTCCGAGAGTATGGATGGATCATGGCTTCTGGCCATTCCTTACACTGAAGCTCTACATGGATCAGACGGGAGATCTGGACATCCTTGCAGAGGAGGTTTCATATTTCAAGGACAGCCTCGCCTGCAGGGCTGAGAAGAGGGACGACCTCTACAGCGATGATCAGGGAGTTCTCCAGAAGACAGCAGGCGGAGAAGTGTACATGGGAACCGTACTTGAGCATCTGCTTCTTCAGAATCTCACAGCATTTTACGATGTGGGAGCAAACGGCAGCATAAGACTTCGCGGCGCCGACTGGAATGATGCCCTTGATATGGCTACCCACAAGGGAGAGAGCGTTGCTTTCACCTGCGGATATGCAGGAAACCTCAAGGACATTGCAGCTTCCATAAGAACATACATGGAAAAGAGCGGCGTCAAGAGCCTTAAGATCTCAAAGGAGATAAAAGCTCTTTTGACAGAAAAAGATGAGGCGGTTTTGGCATCTCCTGACAAGAAGAGGGAGTTCCTCTTTGGTTACATGGACCAGGTATCCCATGTGATCAGCGGAGATAAGGAAGACACTGATCTTGAAGAGATGGCTAAGGCTCTGGAGTACAAGGCTGAGCTTTTGATGGAGCACATAAGAAAGAACGAGTGGGTAAGCGACAGCGAGGGCAACGGCTTCTTTAACGGATATTATGATGACAACGGAAACAGGGTTGAGGGTGAGTTCGATACTGAGGATGGAAAGAACATCCGCATGATGCTTACGGGTCAGGTGTTCTCAGTAATGTCAGGCACAGCTAAGGAAGAGAATGTAAAAGACATTATAAAGAGTGCTGATAAATACCTCCACAGCGAGGGCCTTGGCGGATATCGCCTGAACACTGATTTCAAGGCGCTTCGCACCGACCTTGGAAGAATGTTTGGATTCTCCTACGGCGACAAGGAGAACGGAGCTGTCTTTTCACACATGGCAGTTATGTTCGGAAACGGTCTGTACAAGAGAGGCTTTGCAAAGGAGGGCTTCAAGGCGCTCAATTCTCTCTATGAGGCTTCTTCCAATTTTGATGTCAGCAGGATCTATCCCGGCGTTCCCGAGTATTTCAACGCTGAGGGAAGAGGTCTGTACAACTATCTGACAGGCGCAGGAAGCTGGTATCTTATGACAGTTGTAACAGAGAGCTTCGGTACAAGGGGACTTGCTGGAGATCTTTTGATCGAGCCAAAGCTTCTTTTGCAGCAGTTTGATGAGAAGGGCGAAGCAGCCATAACTCTGCCTTTTGGCGGAAAGAGCTTTAAGGTCGTATTCAAAAATACAGGCAAAAAAGAATTCGGCGACTACAGGCTTTCAAAGGTACTTCTTGACGGTGCAGAATGCGGAAAGGTATCGGATGAATGCGCAGTCATTGAAAGCAGCGTTATTGATAAACTTGATGAGAAACAGCACATTGTTGAAGTCAGCTTAGTATAAGGAGATTTTATGAAGAACAAAGACACTGTAAAGGACGTAATCAAGGGCTACGGCAAAAAGAACCCCTTCTCCAGCTTCCTTCCCGGTATCGCAGGAATCAAGGGAACACCGATCTGGTGCTACTATGTCAACAGAGGACAGGCAGTTGTGAGCTTCGGCGTTCAGGATAAGGATCACAGCATCATGGAGTTCTATCCTGCACACTCAGCATACCAGATGGTATCAAGAACGGGCTTCAGAACCTTTATCAAGGTGAACGGAGAGTGCTATGAGCCCTTCAGAAAGCCTAAGAAGAGCGGAAAAATGGAAATTCATATGAATGCTCTTTTCATAGAGGAGAAGTCCAAAAAGCACGGCTTGAAGACAGAGGTAAGATACACCACACTTCCCACAGAGGAGATCGGCGGCCTTATCAGGATCGTGACCATAACCAATGAGAGTGATGAGGACAAGAAGCTTGAGATCCTTGACGGTATGCCGGCGCTCATTCCTTATGGCTGCTCCATCGATGTTTTAAAGAACATGGTCCAGACCACCAAGGCATATATGCAGGTTGAGGACTATGAGAAAAAGCGCCCCTTCTACAGAGTTCGTTTCTCCATGGAGGACTCCGCAGTTGTAAAGAAAGTAGAGGGCGGAAACTTCGGTTTTGCTGTGGATGAAAAGGGCAAAAAGCTCTTTTCCATCGTGGACCCAAGTGTGATATTCGACTACGATCTGTCACTTTCTGAGGCAGTGGGATTTGAAGGCGCAGCACTTTCAGAGCTTGAGACAAGAAAGCAGAACAACTCAAATGAGTTCCCATGCTGTTTCTTCGGAAAAGAAGCACACCTTAAAAAGGGTGAGAGCGTAACACTCTATGAGCTCATCGGTCAGGTGAGAAACAAGGAGCTTTTAGACAGCTTTCTTGAGAGGGATATTGACGGAAAGTACTTTGAGAAGAAGTTTGAGGAGGCTGAAGGCTTGACGGATGCCCTTACAGATACTGTTGCCACCAGCACAGCCAACAAGACCTTCGATGATTACTGCCGCTACAATTACATGGACAATGTGCTCAGAGGAGGAAGTCCGATAAAGCTGCCCGGTGATCACACCTTCTATGTATATTCAAGAAAGCACGGCGATCTGGAAAGAGACTACAACTATTTCTCCATGTCTCCTGAATTCTACTCACAGGGTAACGGTAATTTCAGGGATGTAAATCAGAACAGAAGATGCGACAATTTCTTCAGCCCTATAGTGATGGACGAAAATATCAGGAGATTTTATTCACTCCTTCAGCTTGATGGATATAATCCGCTGAAGATCGAGCAGCTTAAGTTTGAGGTTGCCGAGCAGTACCTTCAGGGACTTTCACTTAAGCAGCCTTTTACCCCGGGCGAGCTTGTTGCTGCGATCAAGGATAACAAGAAGGGCATTTCCGATGAGGAGCTTGAGAAGTCTTTTGCCAGAGTAATGGAGAAGGCTACAGAGGTCATAAACGGCGATTTCGGCGAGGGCTACTGGTCAGATCACTGGACCTACAACCTTGATCTTATCGAGGACTTTTTGGAGGTTTATCCCGACAGGGAGACTGAGCTTTTAAAGACCCCTGTAAAGAACTTTGAAGCCAAGGTTCAGATTCTTCCAAGGAAAAAGAGATATGAGGAGACCGAGAACGGGCTTCGTCAGTACCACTATCTTGAAAAGAGAGATAATGCCAAAAAGGAAGGCTCTTTTGAGCTCTATAAGGATGGCAGAGAGATATCAATGTCCCTTATCTCTAAGCTCTTTTTCCTGTCAGCCGTAAAGTTTGCAGCTCTTGATGCAGAGGGCATGGGAATCGAGATGGAGGGCGGAAAGCCCGGCTGGTACGACGCTCTTAACGGAATGCCAGGAATGTTCGGATCCTCCATGAATGAGAGCTATGAGCTTCTTCGCATGATCAGATTTGCGAAGAATAAGCTTGAGGAGTATGGTCTTGAGATCAGACTTCCCAGGGAGAGCGCTGAGCTTACTGAGGAACTCCTTAGGATAGAAGAGAGTGCATCTTCCGATATGGATGCATGGAATAAGAGAAACGACGCCAGAGAAAAGTACAGGAGCCTTGTCTATGACAAGCTCTCAGGTGATGAGAAGTCCTTTACTTCACAGGAGGCACTGAAGATCCTTTCCGCCATGGAAAAGAGACTTTCAGCCGGAATCTCAAAGGCATTCGACCTTGGTAAGGGAATAGCACCTGCATACTTTACCTTTGAGGTCACAGAGTATGATAAGTCTGAAGATGGAATCACTCCAAAGGCGTTTAAGGTTCAGACAGTGCCATACTTCCTTGAGGGACCTGTTCGTTTCTTTAAGCTTGATAACAGCTATGAGGAAAAGAAAAAGATATACGACAGGGTTAAGGGCAGCGATCTTTATGATAAGAAACTCTCAATGTATAAGGTAAACGCATCTTTAAAGGATGCAAGCTTTGAGCTTGGAAGATGCAAGGCCTTCACACCGGGATGGCTTGAAAATGAGTCAATCTGGCTTCATATGGAGTACAAGTATCTGTTGGAGCTTCTAAGGAGCGGACTCTACAGAGAGTTCTTTGAGGACTTTAAGAATCAGGCGATTCCATTCCTTGACAAGGATACCTATGGAAGAAGCACGCTGGAGAACTCATCATTCATTGCCAGCAGTAAGAACCCCAATGAGAAGGTTCATGGTAAGGGCTTTGTGGCAAGACTCTCCGGATCGACTATAGAGTTTATCAGCATGTGGAAGCTGATGTTCTTTGGAAAAAATGTGTTTGGTCTAAAAAAGGGTGAGCTGGTATTCAGGCCACAGCCTGCTGTTCCTGAGTATCTGCTTAAGGAGGAAGATAACAGATATACAGTTTCTTCAACGCTTCTTGGATGCACAAAGATAACTTACGAGACAAAAGAGAAGAAAGACATAATTCCGGGAGAATATGAGATCAAAGAGATCGTCCTGAATTATAAGGATGGCAGGAAGGAAAGCGTCAAAGGAAATATTGTTTCAGGTTCTGCGGCTGTCTGCATCAGAAACGGTGAAGTTGAAGCTGTCAGGGTGAAAATCTGACGAACCAAAAATTTAATAATATTTATAAAGGTTTAAGTAAGGGTAATCTTTGCTTAAACCTTTGTTTTTGCCGCTTTTATGCGATTTGTTTATACAAATTTAATAATAGAAGTATTCGAAATATGGTATATTTATTGATACACACAATGAAATAAAATTGAGGTGTATGTCGTCATTTTTATGTTTTGTGAGTAAAGAGAATGTGAGGGAATGCTATGGGTAAAACTTTGAAAAAAATGTTGGTAGGACTTTTGACTGCAGCATTTATCGCTACTTCCGTATTAGGAGTAAACGGTACTGCCATCACGTCCTATGCTGCAACTGTTGCTGATTTTAATCAGCTGCAGAATGTCTTCCCGATTGGGACCAGACTCAGGTCTGATATGTTCCCGGGACTGCTTTTGAGCTTTGGCGGAAAAAGGACATTGACCGTCGGCGAAAAGACCGGCAATCTGGATCTGTCAGTCACAGTATTGGATGAAAAGCTTGCTGCAAAGAGCATTCCTGTTATCAAGATGCTCTTTGGCCCTATAAATATTACCAATAAAGTAGGAGCGGTAAGCAAGGCTTCTGTCAAGCTCAATCCCGTTAAGAAGGAGGATTACAGTAAGCTCGTTATAAGGCTTGGAGATCCTAATATCTCAAAGCTTCTTTCGCAGATGTTTGACTCCAAAAATACAACTGCACAGTCAACTGAACTGTTTTCACAGTTTGTAAGTACACTCAGTGTTGCACGTGATGTTCAGCAGAACGCAGAAACAGCTGCAAAGGCAGCTTCTTCAGCCAGTCAGGCATCACAATCTCAGAGTGCTTCTGCAGCCTCGCAGTCTTCACAGTCAGACAGTCAGGCTTCGTCTTCTGACACACCAGCACCTACTCCGACTCCGGCACCTGTTGTAAAGCAATATAACAGGGTTGTTTTGATGTTCATGGATCTTTGTGACCTTGAGAGCAGATCTGTTTGCGGAACAAAAAATCTTCTTGATCTTCTCCGGGCAGATATTCCGGCGAACACAAAGGTTATAGTTACAACCGGTGGTACACTGAACTGGCATATGAAGGACTATAAGTCATATAGGGATTACACCAAGAACTTTCTTTATCCGGATAAAGATGAAAGCGTACTGACTCCTGATGAGAAGGCACAGGTGGAATCAACAGCGAAGAAGCTGTTTGATGCTCACAGCATAGATCTTGGAACCAAGACAAATATTTATGAAGTTGTTACCGGAGAAGATGGATATAACAGGATGGTATATCTTAATACAGTAGATAAGTACATGCTGGATAAGACATATCTTACAGACTTCATTAATTTCGGTGTTTCTAATTACAAAGCAGATAAGTATGATCTCATCATGGGTGATCACGGAGGTGGAATAAGCGGATTCGGAATGGATGAGATCTATGAAGATGACCTTGCAAATAAAAAGACTGAAAAGAGAGATGATGTAGTTCTAACACTTTATAATATTAAAGCTGCTATTGAAAACACAGATTTTTATAAGGGTGGCAATAAGTTTGATTTCTTTGGCTTTGACGCCTGCCAGATGGGTACCGTTGAAGTTGCTCTGTCACTTAAAGACACAGCGGATTATCTTATACTCTCACAGGAGAATGAGCCCGGAAACGGATGGGATTACTACGGATTTATGAGTGCCCTTAACAATAACCCGGGAATAACCACTGAAGAAATTGGAACAATTATCGTTGATACATTTATCAGTCAGTATAATAAGGGAACAGGGGAGAAAGCAAATTCTACTCTTGGAATTATTAATACAGAAAAGCTCGGTGCTGTTCATGATGCTCTTTCAGCATTTTCTAAAGCTCTTTCAAAAGATGCTGCTTCCAGTACGGCAAATTATATGGAACTGGTATCTAAGGTCGGTAAGGAATCTGATTATGCTATCAGATCAGGCTACTATAACAGTGGTCTTCTTGACATTGTAAAGCTTTGCAAAAAAATTGCTGACGAAAAGAACGGTTTCAGTGAAGATTTAAGGAAAACAAGTAGTGACCTCATAGCTGCAGTTCAGGCATCTGTGGTACATACAAAGGGTATTGTCGATAAGTATGGTAATAACGGTCTTTCAATTAATTTCCCTCTGCAGCCATACACCAGAAGCTATAGTAATAAGAATGATAAGGGAGAGCAGTTATATTACTTTGATTATGCAGGCAATGATACCATAAAGAAGTTCCAGGATAATAATGTAAATGCTGACTATCAGAAGGCATATGCAGAGCTGGCTCTTAATAATGTGATCGCCCATATTATCGGTGAAGGCTGGACGAACCCTAACGAGACATACAAAGATGTAATTGACGTTCTCAAGGATCCGACGGATGCTTACAAGACCAAGGGTCTGATAGAGGCAGCAAAGGTAGATCTCAATAACGAGAAGGAACCTATTTATCAGGTAATAAAAGATCTGTATGCACATAGAGTTGACAGTTCTAAGGTGGAAATAGTTTACGAACCCTCACAGGATAATCCTGATCTTGTTACACAGGCTTCTGTTTCTCTGGCAGATGCTAATGCTCAGCTTATAGACGGACAGATAAGCCTTAAGGTTTTCATCGATACAGGAGAACCAAAAAAGAACGAAGTATTATTGGGCAAAACTCTTGCATACTCAAGTAAGTTTACAAATAATGAGGATAACAAAAAGCTGATCTGGACAGTAGATGCTCATGATAAGAGCTGGTTCTTGCTTAATGACCAGATCACAACACTTAATATAACCCATGTCGATGAGGACAGTGGATATCTTGTTGGTTATATTCCTCTTGCCAAGTGGTTCAATTATGCGGATGTAGAGGGAAATGAAAGCACTACCCGTGAGCAGTATATGAAAACCAAGGTAGACAATCTGGAGTCAATTCGTCTGAATGTATATCTGAAGCACGATCTTGAAAAGGGAATAACTGACTACTATTTCACTAACTATAACACTATGAAAGATGGCGGTGAGGTATCAGGTACTTATGAATTGGCAGATCTGAATGAGTATTACTACGAGCTTCTTGGAGGAGCAACCGATGCTATGGTCGGAGGTGTTGCAGATGATGCTGTATACTCCCTTGGTACGATTTATGCAGCAAAAGATGGATTGAAGCTCAGTCTCAAGATGGTTACAGATCTTTGCAATTCCTATTTCATTACCGATGCTTTCGGAAACGAGTATGAACTTACTTCTAAGAATCTTGGTAAGCAGGAAGGCTATGGACTTGAAAACTTTAGCTTAGAGCCTGCGGAATATTATACAACATATGAGCAAAGTCAGGAACTTGCAAAAGATATTCGTAAGCAGGCAACAGATGATGCAAAAGCTCTGAACGGAGAAGTAGTAGAAACAAATGATGCAAGAGGAAATGTGATAAGAAGCACAGAGCCTGAAGCAGTCGTAGCAGAGCCTGACAAGCAGGCTGCAGCAGTGACAAACGAAGTATCTGCTGAGCCTACAGCTGCAGCAGTTGTAGCAAGCCTGGCAGCAAAAGCTGCAGAAGAAGCAGCACCCGCAGCAGAGGCAGCACCAGCAGCAGAGGCGGCACCTGCATCAGAGGCAGCAGCACCCGCAGCAGAGGCAGCACCTGCAGCAGAAGCAGTACCCGCAGCAGAGGCAGCACCTGCAGAAGAAGCAGCACCTGCAGCAGAGGCAGCAGCACCCGCAGCAGAGGCAGCACCTGCAGAAGAAGCAGCACCT
>JAEEGL010231007.1_pt1 | contig 12947 bp, 6 predicted proteins | sample 9134231 | NCBI WGS metagenome assembly JAEEGL01 (sample SAMN16246548, study PRJNA631951) | gut metagenome | biome: gut microbiome; feature: rumen; material: fiber-attached | host: Bos | place: Iran: Karaj | collected 2018-10 | reverse complement strand
TTCGTCAAACGCGTGTTTTTCTATATTATCTCTGAGCATATCCGCTTTTTCGCGGTATTTTTCAGCATCGTCCGGTTTCCCCGTCTTTTCGCAAAGGCGTGCGAATTTTTCGGTAACGCTTACCAAAAACATACTCAGCCATACGCTCTCGCCTTTCATGTTTTCGCCCGCCTTATTCAGCCCGTCGCACCAGTCGCCGCTTCCGAGCAGGCAAAGTCCCCTGCTTCCCGTGTTTTTATACGCTCTTTCAATCGCCTTTGAAACGTGAGTAAAAAGACTTTCCGAAAAATCGGTTTTTTGCGTTACTATATATTTTTCCTTTTCATTTTCCGAAAGTTCCTCGCCTTCGATATAGCATATATTTTCATAAAGTATACTTTCATCTCCGGTATAGAAAACGTATTCACACACCGCGTATGCAAGCCAAAGATAGTCGTCGCTGCATCTCGACCTTATGCCCTTGCTTTTTCCGTCTTCAAGCTCGTGCCACCAGTGAAGCGCGCTTCCGTCTGTAAACTGGTGCGAGGCAAAACAGCAGATAAGGCCCCGTGCTCTCTTTTTATCCGAATACATAAGGCACACCGCGTCCTGAAGCTGATCGCGAAAGCCGTATGCGCCTCCCGACTGATAAAATCCGCTTCTCGCGCTTATTCGGCAGACGGCGTTCTGATATGCAAGGCAGGTGTTGAACATAATTGACAGCGCGTGCATATCGCTTCCCGCTTCAAAACGTGAAATTTTTATTTTGGGCAGCAGTGATTTTGCGTAATTTTCGGCGCTTTTGCGGAGATTTGCGGCGCTTTCGTTTATTATATTCTCAATCTCGCCGTTTAGCGCGTCATCATTTTCCGCAACGCCGACAAAAAAGCGCGCGTTTGGCTCGTCCGTTTTGCAAACGCAGTAATTTTCAAGTATTCCCGATTTTTCAAGCGAAAAACCGCATTTTTTATCGCAGAATACAAAGCCCGTATTGTGAAAAACTTCCGAAAACGGATTTTTGAATAACACCGCTTTTTCAGTCAGTTTTACTCCGCACACGTTTTCGTCGGTTTTCGTGCTTCCCATGACGGGTTTTACGGCAAACAAAAGGTTTCCCTGTTTATTTTCCGTGCGCACGTCAATTATCTTGCAGCTTCTGTTTTCGGGGATACATACCGAAACGCTGTAATCCGTTCCGGAAACGTTCCCGAAATACTGTGCTTTGCCTATCGAAAAAACAACCTTTTTTGCGCAGGAAATCAAATCGTAATACGTTTTTTCGCATTCCAGATACAGTTTTTCACCCGACATATCGGAAAAAACGTCGTTGCAGAACGGGGTTATCCTCTTTAACACCGCGTTTTCATAAAAAGTATATCCGAGCGAGCCTGTTGTGAGCACGCATGAAAGCTTTCCGTTTGAAAGGACGAAAGAATACGGTTTTCTGCCTTTTTCGGTCAGAACAAACGCATAATTTTCATCAAAATACCCGTTATCAAGGAAATAAAAACCGCTGCTTTCCTCGGTTTTTTCGAAGTTTCGGCTATTGCCGCCGTCTTTTGTTATTAAGTTAAAGGATTTTATTTCTCTCGTTTTTTCCTCGGCAATGCCTTCAAAAACGGCGCTTGAAAACGCAAGCAGGGTTTCTCCCTTATCCGTCAGTTCCTCTTTATTGAGCACGAAAATTCCGCCGCCGCGCTTTTTCAAATACTGCGATGCGCCCGTTCTTTCGAGCATGGCAAGAATTGCCTTTTCCAGAGGCTTCGAATATGCGTCCTTTTCCTCGCATAATATCACGAAATCAATTTTTACGTTATTCTTTTTCAAAAACAAAAAGGCTCTGCAATACTTCTGCGCCCTCGCCTCGTCGAATTCTTCCGAAACCTTTATCGTTTCTATCGGAATATCTCCGGATATTCCGCATTCCCACAAAGCGCCTCTTCCGAAGCAGAGAGCGTCTGTGCGGTATTCCTTTTTATTATCGGGATATATGACGTATTTGAGCATTTCCGATACGGCGTTTCCGTTTTCCTTTGTCAGCTGCGAGGAAATCTTCATCATAACGTTCTGATTTTCGGCTTTTTCGTATTCCTCGTCGATATTCTTCTTTCTTGCCGAAATGAGATTTTCCACCGCCTGCGCTTCGCTGTCGGCAACGGTTACGAAAAGAACGGCTTCATATTTTATTTCGTTCTTTTTATCGTTAAACTCGTTTTGCGTTTCCTTCTCGAAATCCGTCGTTACCGCGCAGTACGGGAATATGCACGCGCCCGAAACGCTTTTCTGCTCTTTTTCAAAAACGCATTTATAATCGTCCTTTGAAATCGGGGACGAAAACAGCTCATCTTTTTTGGTAAAAAAGCGCGCTTCCTGCTTTGCGTTATCAAGGCAAACAGCCATATATACGTCTTTCTGCGGATTTTCTTTGGAACGGCGTCTGAAAATTAAAATTTTTTCGTCTTCATTATATCCGCTTTCGACAAAAAGCGAGTGAAACGCCTTATGCATCCCGTTTTCGTGCAAATTCATCAGAATCGGTTCGAACAAAAACGCAGTTTGTATTCTGTTTTCCTTTATTATATCTCTCTTTGCACAAAGCCTGCTTTTTACGTAAAGCACAGAGCTGCCCGCAAAAACGCCGACGTCGGTTGAAAATTCAAACTCCTGTGTTTTTGCCGAAAACACGACGGCGGCACCCTTATCGGCAAAGCTGTAATCAACTTCTTTATCTTCAAACGGCAGATACGACGACGAATACGCTTTTTTATTGAAATAAAGCAGATTAAAAAACCCGTTATTTACGTTATTTGCACTTTCGGGAGGTGCAAAAAGCGCTTTTTCGCCGAAAAACGCGTTCATATATCCGTTATCCGATACTACGGCTCCGCAATAGCCGTCCGAAACGACGGTGCAGTACGGTTCTTTTTCAGCACTGAATTCCATTGACTTTTTGGCTCCTTCGGGATACCTTTCGTGCTGCTTTTTGATTATCGTGGGGTATTTTACCTTTCTTACAACGGCGTCGACGGGGATTTTTTCTTCGAGAAGTCCCGAAGCGCTTCTCATATTAGGATCGCTCATGAATCTTTTGACGTTTATATTTTCAAAGCAAGCGTTTGCACACGCGCATATACTCATTCCGACGTGGTGCGACATATAGCTCTTTATGACGGCGGGCTTATCGTTTACCCTTTCTTTTGTGAAATCGATAGCCTCATAAAAGCCGTATTTGCCGTACATTCCGTATTTTTTCAGATTTTTCAGGTTTTCAAGCGGGATTTTCGTATTTACGCACATTGATATGAACGACGAATACGGCGAAATAACAGTATCCTCCTCAAGTCCTCTTTTGAGCCCCGTTTCGGGCACGCCGAAAGCCTTATATCTGTAATTCATATCGCTGTCGAACGAATAATATCCGCTTTCGGATATTCCCCATACCTTCGGGTTGTTTTTATAAGACGCGCTTCTCTGTCTTTCGCATCGGAATGCAAATCTCAACGCTTCATACAATGCGCTTGCGCGCCTTGAGGGCATAAAGACGGCGGGCATAAAGTATTCGAACGCCGTTCCGCTCCACGACGCTATCCCGACCCTGTCCCTTTTCTTTACGAGCGGTCTTGAAAGCGCGCTCCAGTGCTTTCTTTTAACTTTTCTCTGCGCAACCGCCATAAAGCTTAACGTTCTCGCTTCGCTCATCAGCATATCGTAGCAGTTTTCGCTCATACTTTCGGTTCCGTTTTCTATCGAAATTCCAATCGGGAAAAGTTCCTTCTGCTCGTCGTACAAGGTTTTCAGGTCGGCGTTTTTAAGCATTTCGTCAATTTTTTTGACGGTTGAAATCAATTCCGTCTTTTCAGACGCGTATTTTTTTATTCCCTCTTTTAAAGTAACGAGGCAGGCGCAGAAATTTCCGCAGTCCACTCCCGACACGAACGCCGGCCTCAGCACCGAAAGATCGGTCGTATCGTACCAGTTATAAAGGTGTCCCCTCCATTTTTTCATTGCCGAAACCGTACTTATCGTATTTTCAAGTCTTACGTACATATTTTCGGTATCGATAAAGCCGAAATCCCTCGCACAGAGAGTACTCAAAAGATAAAGCCCGATATTTGTCGGAGACGTTCTGTGCGCGTAGGTTACGCTGGGATACAGAGCTACGTTATCGACGGGAAGAAAATTATCGTCGGCGTTTACGGTGTTTTCAAAGAACTTCCACATATCGCCGGCGTATGCTTTTATTAAGTCTTTATCCTCCTGTGAAACGGTTTTCTTTCTTTTATTCGGGAGCGAAATCATATACGAAATTACGGGATACAGAAACCACAGTATTCCTATCAGTCTCAAAACGCCCTGCGGCGCGAAAAATACGAGGTATGCCCCGGCAAATGCCGAAAAGACGTTATTCGCGATATATCCGAAAAGGTTGTCGGTCGTTTCGCTCTTTTGCGCCGTTGTCCATTCGAGAAGCTTCTTATGTGAGAATAATATACGGTAAAAGCTTCTCGCATAGGCGTTAAGAGTCGTATACGTCTCTTTGGGAAGCATAGATATCCGAAGCACCGTAAGCAGAAAGCTGTTTAACGTTCCCGAAAAAACGCCCTTTGAAAAATAACGCCGCGCGGCGCATTCAAAGCCGAGTTTACTTACAAGGTCTATCAAATTTGTAATGAACGGCACAATCAGATACAACAGTGCAAAGAGAACAAGCGCACGTCTTGCTCCGGTTTTTGCAAAGCAGGAAACGCAAAGCAGTATAAACGCGAAAACGGGCGTCATTTCGCGTCTGAAATTATCAAATAATTTGAATTTGGAGAGCGGCGAAATATTATTTTTTACGACTTTATTTTCGACGTTTCTGACGTTATCGGCAAGGTAGCGCAGATTCTGAAAATCTCCCCTCGCCCAGCGGTGATGCCGTTTATAATACGATATTTCGTTTTTCGGAAAACCGTCTGTAAAGCTTATATCCGTTACGAGAGCCGTTCTCAAAAGGGAGCCTTCGAGTATATCGTGGCTCAGCACGTAATCCTTTGCAAAATTGTTTTCGCTTTCGTTTATAACGCTTTCGTAGGCGTATTTATCGATTATTCCTTTTCCGCAGAACGTCGATTCGTCAAACACCGTCTGATACAAATCGAACTGTGTAAAAGAATACACTTCCGTTCCGCCTGCTCCGCACATGATTCTCGAAAACGCGGTTTTTCTCGCCGACTCAAGCTCGGTGCTCACCCTCGGCTGTATTATTCCGTAGCCCGATTTTACGGTTTTCGTCTTTTCATCGATTTCAGGCTTATTAAGCGGGTGAAGCATTGTTCCCGCAAGCTCCTTCACCGCGTCTATCGGCATATTCGTATCGGCGTCGAGCGTTATAATATAGCGTATTTTAGCGCAGCACGCTTTATCGGGAACAAGGGATAAATCGCCGTCCGAAAATGCGTTCTTTTTTCCGCAGAGGTACGACACGAGGTCGGACACCGCGCCTCTTTTTCTCTCGTATCCCGTAAACTTCTCTTCCGTTTTGGAATACGTTCTGCTTCGCATAAACAAAAAGAACTTTCCGCCGTATTTTTCTCTTAACGCGCAGATTCTGTTTTTGGCGTCGGAAATAATCTTTTCGTCTTTTGAAACGGTTGCCCTGTCGGCGTCGGGCAAATCCCCGAGAACGCCGAAATAAACGTTTTCCATTCCGTTTGACAGATAAAGATTTTCAAGTTTCGTGAATATTTCATCATCGCTTTTATCTCCGAAAAGAAGCGTGGTTATCACGACCAGGACTCCGTCCATATCGGGAAGTCTTTCGGTTTCAAGTTTCGGAAACGGCGGAGTTTTGGCAAAAGACGCGTAAATTCTGTCCGTCAGCGTTTTAAGCGCCGCCCACATGGGAAAAAATCCCAAAAGCGCATAAGGCGTCATGGCTGCGGATCCTGCGCAAAGGCCTGCCGAAACGGCTGTTATGATAATAAAATACAGCACCTTTACAAACGTCGGTTTACGGGTATAAAGATAGTATCCTATATGTTTTTCCTTTTCAGTTTTACCGTTTTTGGCTTTTTCGAGAATAATTTTTGCGGCTTTTGCTTCCGATATTTTTTCTTTTCTTGCGATTTGGCTTATTCTGCTTCTGTAATAATCCTTCGTCTTATTCGTCATATTTACGTAATATCCCGACGGGTCGAGCACCAGATATTCTTCCGTTTCGCACTTTTCAAAGCATTTATCAAAGGAATAGGTCGACAAAAATTTCAGCGACACGATACATTTTTCAATTTTTCTTTCATATTCTCTCTCTGATTCGTCGTACGGGTTCTCTAACATTTTTTTGCACACGTTTGACGTAAGCGATAATACCGACGCGCAGAAAAGCGTTTCGAACGCGTAAAAATCGGAAAATTCAAATCCGGACGCGCCCGACGTCTCTGAGCATGCGTTTATGAACGCCCCGGTCAATTCTTTTGTCAGAGAAGTGGAAACGTCCGAAATATATTTGTAAAATGCCTTATAAATTCTCGGAAATCCCTGTATGCTCAGCTGTATTCCGTCTATATCCTTTACCGCGCGTTCAACCTGCATCGCTTTTTCTTCTATAAAATAGTAGTTATCGGCAATCCATTCGAACGAAACGGGCATTGATATTCCTCTCTGCGAGAATTTTTTTGCCTCTTTATACGCTTTATTTACCGCTTTCAAGTCGTTCTTTACCGTTTTTTTGAGCATGGCTGCGCCGCCTTTTGATTTTACGGGGAAAGCATTCAAAGACTCTTTTGCGAGCGCTTTATATTTCATATATGACGATGAGTTCAACATTTCCTGTCCTCTCTTTTATTTTGCGTTTTTGTATATTATCTGCAATTTTGCTTTTCGATATACCACGAAAAACTGTTTTTGACATAAAAAACAAGGCACGGTTTCCCGTGCCCTGCATTTTATTTTTTTACTGTTCGCTTGTCCGTTCGCGAATTATGATTTTAATCGGCGTGCCCTCAAATCCGAACACCTCGCGAAGCTTGTTTTCGATATATCTTCTGTACGAAAAATGAAACAGCTCCTCGTTGTTGCAGAATATCACAAACGTCGGAGGCTTTATTCCGGTCTGGGTGATATAATATATCTTCAGCCGCTTTCCTTTATCCGTGGGCGGCTGAACGCGCGTCGTCGCATCGCTCAGCACGTCGTTCAGCATTCCCGTGGATATTCGCGTCGACGCCTGGTTATTGACGTAATTTACAATCTCGAAAAGTCTTTCGATTCTCTGTCCCGTTTTTGCGGATATAAACAGAATCGGCGCGTATGTCATATATGAAAGCGCCGTATATACGTCTTTTCGGAATTCGTCCATGGTTTTCGCGTCCTTTTCGATAAGGTCCCACTTATTTATCACGATGATGCACGCTTTTCCGCTCTCATGCGCGATACCGGCTACTCTCTCGTCCTGTGCGGTAACGCCTTCCGTCGCGTCAACCATGATAAGACACACGTCGCTCCTGTCAACCGCCATTTCGGCGCGCAGAATACTGTATTTTTCAATACTGTCGTTTATCTTACCGGTCTTTCTTATGCCTGCGGTATCGATGAAAACGTACTTTCCGTATTTATTTTCAAAGACAGAATCTATCGCGTCCCTCGTCGTTCCCGCAATATCCGACACAATCATTCTCTCGGAGCCGAGAATTTTATTGACAAGCGAGCTTTTTCCCGCATTCGGTCTTCCGATTACCGCCACCTTTACGGTATCGTCTTCCTCATTTTCTTCCTCTCCCTCGGGCAGCAGTTCGCACACTCTGTCGAGTATATCTCCCGTACCGCTTCCGTGCACAGACGACACCGGATAAGGCTCGTCGAGTCCGAGTTCGTAAAATTCGTAAAGTTCGGGCGGCGGCGCGCCTATCGAATCGACTTTATTTACGCAGAGCACTACGGGTTTTCTGCTCTTTCTGAGCATTTCCGCAATTTCTCTGTCGTCGGCGGTAAGACCTGCGCGTATATCGGTAAGGAAAATGATTACGTCGGCGTGCTCGATTGCAATCTGCGCCTGATTTTTAATGTGCATCATTATGACGTCGTTTGTGTCGGGCTCTATTCCGCCCGTATCTATCATCATCATTTTTCTGCCGCACCATTCGACTTCAAAATAAAGTCTGTCGCGCGTAACGCCGGGGGTATCTTCAACTATTGCTATTCTTTTTCCGACTATTTTATTGAAAAACGTACTTTTTCCGACGTTCGGTCTTCCCACTATCGCAACAATCGGTTTTGACACGTCCTCGCCTCCTTTTCCTAATTTTGCGCTCCTATAATTTTTCTTACGAAATCGAGTCCGTCAGGGAGAGTCGGCTCGATTTTTATCTTTAATTTTTCCGAAAGCCCGCTCATACTCGTATTATCGAGGAACAGTTCCGTTCCGTGTTTGAGCGTAACCGACGGGATAAAGAGTTTTTCTCCCAGCTCCTTATCTTTTAAGCATTCGTACATATCGCTGCCGGTAAGCAGTCCCGCAACGGTTATCGTCTCGCCGAAAAAGTGGTTGACCGCGCAGTAAACGTTCACTTTCAGATTTTCAAATTCATTTTCGAGCGTTTCGCACGATTTTTTTATGAAATCGTACGCCGCAACGCCCGTAACCACGCTGACTTCTCTCTTTTTTTCAATTTTGAAGCCGATTTCCTTCTGATATTCGATTTCCGCTTTAATTTCGCTCTTCTGGCTTGTAATGCAGCCGACTCCGTTATCGAGCTGCGGATATCCGTCGTAATATTCTTCATCGGGAAGTTCTTTTTTTGCGAGAATATACCATTCGTCAGCCGCCTGGACTATTCTTTCGCCGTATTTTTCTTCGTTTTCTCTTCTCTTTTTATCGATAATATCAATCACTTCAGCCGCGCTTTCCTTGTCGAACGCTTCAAGCGGGAAAAGTCCTTCTCTGTGCATGGTAAGGCCCGACGGAACGACGGCTATGCTCTGCATATTGGGATAATACGCCGACAAATCGGTTATCGTCTTTTCAAGCTCCTCTTTATCGTTGAGTCCTTTGCAAAGCACGATCTGCGTATTCATCGAGATATTTCCTTTGTTGAACATTTTGAGATATTTAAGGCTCTCTCCGGCGTTTTTATTCTTCATCATTTTCACGCGAAGCGTGGGATTTGTTGTATGAACGGAAATATTTATCGGTGAAATATGCATTTTTATTATTCTTTCGGCGTCGCTTTCCGAAAGATTGGTCAGCGTAATATAGTTTCCGAAAAAGAACGACAATCTGCTGTCGTCGTCTTTGAAATAAACGTCCTTACGCATTCCTTTCGGGTTCTGGTCGATAAAGCAGAACACGCATTTATTCTTGCACGTCTGCTTTTTATCCATAAGATAGGTCTCAAATTCGAGCCCGATATCGTCGTACTGCCCTTTTTTTATTACCGCATTTATTTCCGTCTTATCTCTGCAAAGGCGTATTTCAAGCTTTTTTTCCGCAATATAAAACCTGTAGTCGAGCACGTCGGTAATATTATTTCCGTTTATCGAAACGAGCATATCTCCCTCTTTTATGCCGGCTTTATCGGCAAAAGAGTTCTTTTCGACTTTCTTTATCTCAACCAAAGCAAAACTCCTTTCGTCAAAAAATCAGGGAAGGACGCGTCGGCTATCCTTCCCTAAATTTCGCTTTTAAAAAAGAAGCCTTGCTTTTTATGCTTCTTTTGCTGTGCTTTCCTTGGAAATATACTCCTTGCCCGCATACGTTCCGCAATTTTTGCATACTCTGTGCGAGAGTATTATTGCTCCGCATTTGGGACATTTTGTTATTCCGGGAAGCGAAAGCTTCCAAACACTGCTACGTCTTTTATCGCGTCTTGCTTTAGACACTTTTCTCTTCGGTACTGCCATCGACGGCACCTCCTTTTATATACATTAATTATTATTTTCAACTAACACAAAGCATATTGTATCATAAACTTTTTTAATTGTCAAGTAATTTTTTTAAATCCGCCAAACTATTTGAGCCCGTGCTCTTTTTGCACGTACACGGCCCTTCGTTTAAGTTCTTTCCGCACGTTTCGCAAAGTCCTTTGCAGTCCTCCTTACACAGCACGCAAAAAGGCAGTTCCAAATAAAAAACCGTATCCGCAAGCTCGCGTATATCGAGTATTCCGTTCGGCACCTCGATGATATCCTCGTTCTCGCTTTCCGTTTTCTTTACAAGGTCGTATTCCTTGAATACGTCAATTTCCCCTTCTATATCGGCAAAGCATCTTGCGCAGTGAGTCTTGTATTTTCCCGAAATACCGAATTCAAGTCCCACGTAGCTGTCGGCTTTTCCCCTGCCGCGAGCCTTTTCAAACGCCCTTCCGGAGACCTTCGGCGCGCGCTCAAAGAAAAGATCCATATCCTCGGTATTTTCGGGTATTATATCAAATTCAAACTTTATTTCTTTCTCTTCGCCGTTATATATTTTCGAAACGTCTATTTTATTTTCGTTCGTCTGCATATTTTTACCGTTTATCATACGTCAAGATTCGTTACGTACTTTGCATTCTGCTGTATAAACGCCCTTCTCGGCTCGACCTTTTCTCCCATAAGGAGCGAGAACGTCTCGTCCGCTTCCATGGCGTCCTCGATTTTAACCTGAAGAAGCGTTCTTCTTGCGGGGTCCATCGTCGTTTCCCAAAGCTGTTCCTTATCCATTTCACCGAGACCTTTATATCTTTCCGCGTCGACGTTTACTCCGCCGAGCTCCTCGATATACATATCCCTTTCGCTGTCGGAAAACGCGTATCTTATCTGTTTGCCCTTGAACACCTTGTAAAGAGGCGGCTGCGCGCAGTATATGTGTCCTTCCTCGATAAGCGGCCTCATGTGGCGGAAGAAGAAAGTAAGTAAAAGCGTTTTTATGTGCGCGCCGTCTACGTCGGCATCCGCCATTATTATTATCTTGCCGTATCTGAGCTTTTCCATATTGAATTCGCTTCCGACGCCGCAGCCGAGAGCAATTATTATCGGAGTAATCTGCGTACTCGAAAGAATTCTGTCGAGTCTTGCCTTTTCAACGTTTAGTATTTTGCCTCTCATAGGCAGAATCGCCTGGAATTTGCTGTCTCTGCCGTCTTTTGCGGTGCCTCCCGCGGAATCTCCTTCGACGAGGAACAGTTCGGTGTTTTCAACGTTTTTATCGTTGCAGTCGGCAAGCTTTCCGGGAAGAGTCGTGCCCTCAAGCGCCGTTTTTCTTCTCGTAAGCTCTCTTGCCTTTTTTGCCGCTTCTCTCGCTCTGGAAGCCGCTATCGCCTTTTCTATAATCGTCTTGCCGACAATCGGATTTTCCTCAAAATACGCGGTAAGCCTTTCGTTCATAAGCGCCTCGACAAACGGCTTTATGTCCGCGTTTCCGAGCTTGCTCTTGGTCTGTCCCTCAAACTGCGCTTCGGGAAGCTTTACGTTTATTACCGCGCAAAGTCCGTCCCTTACGTCCTCGCCCATGAGGTTTTTGTCGTCGGCTTTGAGATAACCGAATTTTCTTCCGTAATCGTTGAGTATTTTCGTGAGCGCGTTCTTAAAGCCGGTTTCGTGCATACCGCCTTCTATCGTTCTTACGTTGTTGGCAAACGAATATATCGTCTCGTCGTATTTGTCGTTGTACTGCATGGCAATTTCGCACGAAACGTCGTCTTTTTTGCCTGAAACGTATATTACGTCGTCGTGGAGCATATTTGCGTGCTTTTTGGAGTTGATATGTTCGACGAAACTCTTTATGCCGCCTTCATAGCAAAGCTCGACGCTCTTTTTCTTTTCCGCTTTCGCTTCCTTTGCTTCCTCTATCGCCTCTTCCTCGGCAAGTTCTTCTGCCTCGTCGTCGATATATTCGGAAATTTCAAGCGCTTTTTCCTCGGTATCGGGTCTCAAATCGATAAGTTCTATTGCAAGTCCCGCGTTTAAAAACGCCTGCTCGCGAAGCATCGAAAGCACCGTCTGATATTTTACGACTATCTCGTCGAATATCTCGTCGTCGGGCATAAATCTCACGTAAAGACCGTGTTCGTCGGTATCGCCCACCTCTTGTATCTCGCGCGCGACCTTTCCACGTTCAAAGCGTTCCGTATACTTTTTGCCGTCGTGGCAGTTTACGATTTCCGTCCATTCCGAAAGCGCGTTTACGACCGACGCGCCCACGCCGTGCAGACCGCCCGAAATTTTATATCCGTCGCCGCCGAATTTTCCGCCTGCGTGAAGCACGGTAAATACCACCTCAAGCGTGGGAATTCCCATTTTCGGGTGTATTCCTGCGGGGATTCCTCTTCCGTTATCCTTGACGGAGATACTGTTGTCCTCGTGCAGCGTTACGATTATCCTGTCGCATATGCCCGCAAGAGCTTCGTCCACCGAATTCGTAACTATTTCGTATATAAGGTGATGAAGTCCCTTTTCCGACGTTGAGCCGATATACATACCCGGTCTTTTTCTTACGGCTTCAAGGCCTTCCAAGACCTGAATCTGACTCTCGTCGTATTTATGGGCGTTTACGTCCACCTCGGTATCGGTTGCCTTTACTTCTTCGTCAAAATGTTCGTTTTCGTAATTCCTGATTTCCAACATCATCTTCTCCTCAATTTATATTACTCTTATTATTCACATCAAAGATATTTCGACTGTCTCTTCCAGCGTCCGTAAATCGAGGCGCTCGAAAGAGTGGTTATATACGCTTTTTCTTTCCTGCCCGACAGGAAAACCACAAATGATTTCGGAATGTCGTTACCCACCGTTTCAAGCCTCTTTTTGCGCTCAAGCTCGGAAAGATACCTTTTTGTATCGGTTCCGGTGCTTGCGGTGTCGAGATTGAACACGCCGAGCACGTCCTTTTTGTAAAGAACCGTCGTCGCGCCTATGTTTATAAGCGGATGATTCTTTTTTATTTCGCCGTTTTTCATCACGTCAGTCCTTTTCCTTTGCGTCGGGATAATATTTTCCGTTGTCGACCATTATAT
>JAEEGL016406589.1_pt1 | contig 12948 bp, 11 predicted proteins | sample 9134231 | NCBI WGS metagenome assembly JAEEGL01 (sample SAMN16246548, study PRJNA631951) | gut metagenome | biome: gut microbiome; feature: rumen; material: fiber-attached | host: Bos | place: Iran: Karaj | collected 2018-10 | reverse complement strand
TACCGTGGATCTCTTCTGACCGATGGCAACATAAATACAGATAACGTTCTTGCCCTTCTGGTGGATTATGGTATCTGTGGCAAGGGTTGTTTTTCCCGTCTGACGGTCACCGATGATAAGCTCACGCTGTCCGCGTCCGATGGGGATCATGGAGTCGATGGCCTTGATACCGGTCTGAAGAGGCTCAAATACAGGCTGTCTTTCACAGATACCGGGGGCTACGCTCTCGATGGGACGGTAATCATCCGTCGCGATGGGACCTGCGCCGTCGATGGGCTGTCCCAGTGCATTAACAACACGGCCGATCATGGCATCGCCTACAGGCACGGAAACAACCTTACCCGTACGCTTAACCGTCTGGCCTTCTCCTATTTTCTCACCCGATCCGAATAATACTACCGAAACACTGTTCTCTTCCAGGTTCTGGGCCATACCGAAGCTTCCGTCTTCAAATTCCAGAAGCTCTCCTGCCATACAGTTGATAAGTCCGCCGGCTCTGGCGATACCGTCACCGACACTTAAAACCGTACCTGTTTCGTTCTGCTTTATGGTGTTTTCGTAATATTTGATCTGACTGCGGATGACGCTGGATATTTCTTCAGGTTTTAATTGCATATTCCATCCATCCTTACATTATGATTTCGTTAAGTTTCTTGGAAATGTCGGACAGTTTGCCGCTTGCGGTTCCGTCCATCTCAATTCCTTCAAGTTCCACTTTGAGTCCGGCAAGCACGGAAGGGTCTATCTTCTGCACGATAGATACTTTCTTTCCGCTTGTTCTTTCAAGCTTGCCTCTGAGTGCCGTCAGCTGTGATTCGTTAAGTGCCACCGCACTTGTCACAACGGCTTCGGCGATATTGTGGTCTGCATTAAAGCGCCTGATGTATTCGTCGCAGCATCCCTCATACTCGTTTAAGAGGCCGCGCTCGCACAAAAGCTTTAAAAAGCTGACCAGATATCTTTCGGCTTTTTCTCCGAAGGCGTCTTCGATGAGCTTTGTTCTTTCATCCTTCTTTATTGAAGGCTCGGAAAGAAGCCTTATGTAGTCGGGGTTTTCCCTGAAGAGCTGCTTTATAAGAAGAAGCTGCTCCTTTATCGCCTCGGAAAGCTTTTCTTCTACGGCGAGGTCGTACAGGCTCCCGCCATATACACGGGCATGTTCTGTCATGAATCCTCTCCTACTTTTTCAATAAACTCATTGATCAACTTGGCATGGTCCGCTTCGCTTATCTCGCGCTCGATAACCTTGCCGGCAATCTCCATTGCCATGCTGCCTATCTCATCCTTGATCTCATTTACCGCCTTGCGCTTCTCCTGCTCGATGTCCCTTTCTGCCTTCGTCTTGATGGCGATGGCCTGACGGGATGCATCCTTAAGGATCTCCTCGCTCTTTAATGTAGCGGTCTTCTGTGCAGTGGAAAGGATCTCGTTTGCTTTCTCCCTTGCCTCCTGCATGTTCTGTTCGTACTCGGCCTTCATTGCCAGAGCCTCGTCCTTTGCCTTGGTGGCATCGGCGATCTCGGCATCAGCCTTCGCTTTACGTTTTTCAAGGACCTCTCTTATCGGTTTAAACAAAAACTTTTTGATAAGGAGCATCTGAATGAAGAGATTGCAGATCTGAGCTATCACGTTCCATGGAATTATAGTAACCAGGTCCTGATTCATAGATCTTCATATCCTCCTGTCTTAATCGTCTTATCTTAGCCGAGCATCTTCATGAATGAACCGGGTGCAACGAAGATAAGAAGAAGACCTGTAACGAAACCGTAAATACCGGTGGTCTCTGCAACCGCACAACCAAGTAACATTGTTGATGTTACATCACCCTTGCACTCGGGCTGACGTCCGATAGCTTCAAGAGCCTTTGCAACCGCGCTACCTTCACCGATACCGGGACCGATACCTGCGATAAGCGCCAAACCTGCACCGATCGCGCATCCTGCGAGTGCAATACCTTTAGCAAGTACTGTGTAATCCATATTTTAAATCCTCCTGTAAAAACATTTTGTTTTTTATTGTACATATTCAGTTTTATTCTTCCGCCGCGTTCGCTATGTACATGGTCGTCAGCATACAGAAGATGTATGCCTGCATGACACCGGTAAACCAGTCAAAGTAAACCGAAAGAACCGCGGGTACACCGACCGCAAGGACCGGTATATGTGATAATACGTTTCCCACCACTCCGGGGATCAGTCCCAACAGTGCGGAGCTTGCAACGCCTAAAGCTGCGTATATCAGTCCGTTGATAACGACACCCGATAAGATGTTACCGAAATGACGGCAAGCCAAGCTGATGGGGGTTGCCAGTTCCGATAAGAAGTTAAACGGTGTCATCACCGCAATGGGTTTGGTGAATCCCAAAAGGTAACCGCCGAAGCCGTTGGTCTTTATTTTCTGGGCGGTTATCATGGTAAATACCACGATGGCCCATGCCGCTTCGGTGTTAAGATCTGCCGTCGGACTTCTTAGTCCGATAAGGCTGATCAGATTCGAAACAAGGCTTGTTGCAAAAAGTGCCGCAACGAAAGGGATCATGTATTTGAACTTTTCTCCCATGTTGCCGATGACGAACTTATCCGCCATCTCCACCAGCATTTCCGCAAATGCCTGTTTTTTGGAGATATTCTCCACCCTCAAACCGCGAGTGAGCCAGATGCACAGACCTGTGATGATGATCATAACCAGCCAGCTTACGATCAGCGTCTCACTGATTTGAAGTCGCCCTAAAATCGGTATATCAAACGGAACCTCATAAAAGACTTTGGGGCCTTTGATATCAATGTTCATCTTGCTTTGTCTCCACCTCCTGTCCATATGGTTTTCGTGAATCTATTATGCCTTTTGCTTTTATTCCCAGGCTGGGGAAGAGCAGGGGAATTATGCCCGCGATCCACATAAAACATGGAGCGGCGATGGCAGCCACTATCCAAAGAAGCTGCAATCCCATGCGTTTTGTATAACTTTTTTTCATCAACAGCTTCGCGTCATCATCGTTTTCGGTATTGGTCACCGCCTGTACCGTAACGCACATGAAGAAGAAGTTGAGTATCGCAACCGCCGCTCCGCCTGCTCCTCCGAGAAATACCGTGTAGTCAAAGGGTATTTCATTATCAAGGAGAAAGTGAAGAAGCGCAAAAACGATCCACATGAGCACAGTGCCGGTAACGGTGTAGATCGCAATGTTACGCGTTTCTTTCTTCACCGCCGGCTGAAGCCTGTATTTACTTTCTGCCATATTTCCTCCGGAATTTAATGCCTGTTATAGGAGATCTTTGGTTTCTTTTCCTTCTCCTGACGATGCATCTCGGCAAGATAGAACTTATACGCCGTCATGCACGAAGCGCCCAGTCCGAAAAAGAATCCCAAAATATAGACCCACCCGCCGATTCCGTACCTGTCGCACAAAAACCAGCAAAGACCTATACATAGAAGGACGGGTGTGATAAGGGACAGACCAAACTGAGTAATGAGCGTGATATTCTTGAGTGCGTCCCGAAACCCTTTCATTTCTCCCCCCGCTTTTTGATTCTCCAAAACATTTTAATAAGTTTAACGCATTAAATCAACGAAATTACACTAAATTTTACAAAATTATTATTAACCGCATGTTTACCGGCTTTTTTCAAGAAGCCCGCACATATCGGAAAGTAGTTTGCCCGTATTCTCAAGAAGCAGAGCCTCGTCCTTTAAAGCCTCTCCCGTTGCATAATAGGAGTACTCAAACACGGGCTCTCCCTTAAGAAGAACAAGCTTCCCTTTATGCCTTGTCAGCAGTTCTCCCACATTCTCGGTCCTTATATCCGCATCCGGAAGAAGAGTGAACACGATCTTTCCGTTCCTTCCCCTGATCTCGGTTATAAAGATCCTGTGGGCCGTAACCCTTAACATCGCTATCTTTAAGAGGTTCTCAACACTCTTCGGAATGTCACCGAAGCGGTCCGTCAGTTCCTCCCTCATCTCGCTGCACTCGGTCTCGTTTTCAAGAGCCGCTATGCGCTTGTATGTATCCAGCTTCTGAAGTTCGTTAAGTATGTATTCTCCGGGAATGAATGCATCCACATCCAGATCGAGAAGCGTGGAGAAATCCTCCTCCGTTTCTATGCCCTTGACCTTCTGAACGGCACGGTTTAACAGCTTGCAGTAAAGATCGTATCCCACCGCTTCCATATGACCGCTCTGACTCATTCCGAGAACATTTCCCGCACCTCGGATCTCAAGGTCCTTGGTGGCGATCTTAAAGCCGCTTCCCAGCTCCGTGAAATCCCTTATGGTCTGAAGGCGCTTCTCCGCGATCTCCTTAAGGACTTTGTCCCTCTTATACATCAGGAATGCATACGCGTTTCGGTTGGACCTGCCGACACGTCCTCTTAACTGATAAAGCTGCGAAAGTCCCATCTTGTCGGAATCGTGAATGATCATGGTGTTGACATTCGGAATGTCCAGTCCCGTTTCGATTATGGTAGTGGCAACAAGCACGTCGATATCGCCCTTTACGAAATCGTACATGATACGCTCAAGTTCAGTTTCTTTCATCTGACCGTGAGCAAAGGCAACCACTGCATCGGGAACCAGTGCCTGTACCCGGGCTGCCATATCGGCGATGGAGTTTACGCGGTTATAAACATAATAAACCTGTCCGTGACGGGCGAGTTCCCTGTTTATGGCTTCCCGCACCATCTCCTCGTTGTATTCCATTATATACGTCTGTATGGGAAGTCGGTCGTTGGGCGCCTCCTCAAGAACGCTCATATCCCTTATTCCCGCAAGGCTCATGTGAAGGGTTCTCGGGATAGGCGTAGCCGTAAGGGTAAGAACATCAACATCGTCCTTCATCTGCTTGATCTTTTCCTTGTGGCTCACACCGAAGCGCTGCTCCTCGTCTATAACAAGAAGCCCCAGATCCTTAAACTGCACATCCTTTGAAAGAAGCCTGTGAGTGCCGATGACTATGTCCACAAGCCCCGCCTTCAGATCGGCTATGGTCTTGTTCTGTGAAGCCTTCGAAACAAAGCGTGACAAAAGATCCACCCTCACCGGGAAATCCTTCATACGCTGTCTGAAGGTGTTGTAATGCTGCTCCGCAAGTATGGTGGTGGGAACAAGAAATGCCACCTGTTTTCCGTCCTGTATCGCCTTGAAGGCCGCGCGGATCGCTATCTCGGTCTTTCCGTAGCCCACGTCTCCGCAGATGAGACGGTCCATGATCTTTGAGCTTTCCATATCCTGCTTGGTCGCAGCTATGGCATCCAGCTGGTCGGTGGTCTCCTCATAAGGGAAGGACTCCTCAAACTCTCTCTGCCACATGGTATCTTCCGAGAACTCGTGGCCCTTCCTTACGCTTCTTTTTGCGTAAAGTTCGACAAGCTCCTTAGCGATCTCCTCCGTTGCGGTCTTTACCCTTGCGGTGGTCTTTGCCCATTCCTGGCTGCCAAGCTTGTTGATCCTGGGCTTCCTTCCCTCGGCAGCTGCATATTTCATTATCGAATCAAGGCCCGTTGCGGGAACATACAACACTCCGCCGTCCCTGTATTCGATCTTCATGTAATCCTTGGCTACGCGGTCCACCTCGATCTTCTCGATGCCTTTGTAAACACCCACTCCGTGATGCTCGTGGACAACGTAATCACCCACATGCAGTTCGTCGAAACGCTTGATCTTCGTGCCGTCATAGCGCTTCCTCTTCTTTTTCCCGGTCTTCTCGCTTCCGAAGATGTCGCTTTCCGAAATGACCACGAACTTGATCTCGGGGTATTCAAAGCCCCTGACCACATATCCGTACATGGTCTCTATCTCTCCCGGAACAAGAACACGGTCCCTGTTGTCCCCGAAGAAAGCGATTATATCGTTATCGTAAAGATCCTTTGCAAGCCTTTCGGCCCTGGTCCTTGAACCGGAAAGGATCAGCACCCTGTACTTTCTCTTTTTGTAGCCTTCAAGGTCCTTTACAAGCTGGGCAAAATCACCGTTGTAGGAAGGTATGCTGCGGGCGTTTACAAATGCCTTCTCGTCGGGAGAAAAGCCCGGAGTCTTATTGTCCACCGCGGAAAGAAGAAGCACGTTCTGCCTCTTTAAACCTGCGGTAACCTCCTCCCTCGAAAGCAGCACGTCGGCCTGGCCGGGAACAATGTAGCCCTTTTCGAGACGGGATTTCATGCTCTCCCTGAATTCCAGCTCCACCGCTTCGGCATGTTCATAAACCCTGGTGGGCTCGTCTATGACAAATAAAGCGTTTTCAAAGTAATCGGCAAAACTCTTAAGGTCCTCCGCAAAATACCTGATGTAGCTGTCGGCATTGAAGCTCCAGGGGAACTCCGTGATCTCCTCCGTCACTTCCTTAAGGATGGTCTCAAGTCTGTGGGCACATTCGGGATTGTTGTTTTTGCGGAATTTATCGGAAAGCTTCTTTGTATCCGCGGTTATGCGGGTAAGGCCATCGTTAAGGGTTTTCTCGGAAAAGGGAAGCTCAGTCGCGGGATAAATGCTTATGGATTCCAGTCTGTCTATGGAGCGCTGACTCTCAGCGTCAAAGCTTCTGAGGCTTTCTATCTCATCACCCCAGAGTTCGATACGGTAGGGATTTGTCTCCGTCAGGTCAAAGACATCGATGATGCCTCCCCTTACGGAAAACTGTCCGCCGGTCTCAACCTGATAGGTCTTCTCATAACCCATGGCTGTGAGTTTCCTGACAAGGGAGCCCTCGCTTAAAGAAATGCCGGTGGAAAGCTTCAGCACACTGTCCTTTAATGTCTGAAGGGAAAGCCCCACGTTCATAAGTCCCGAGAAAGTGGTGACAAATGTGCAGGGAAGTCCCGTCATTACACGCTTTAAGCAAAGAAGTCTGTCCCTGGTGAGTTTGTTGGAGTGAACATCCGCCTCATAGAAGATCACATCCTTTGCGGGATATGCGCGGACATTTTTATCGTAAACGCGATAATCCTCACAGATCTCCTTTACACGCTGGTCCGAATAGGTGACTATGATCTTATTCTTAAAGCCCTGTGAGAGGCCGAAGGACATGTTCCATTTTTCCGAATCCACGCAACCTGTAATAAGAGCCGAAGTACCGGCTTTGGCCAGTGTCTCTTCCGCTCTTTTGTAGCATTCAAGTTCGTTTAGGGGTTCTGTGAGAACTCTCATTGTTTTCTTTCTACTTTCCTGTTGAAACGGTTCATTGCCTCATCCGTTTCGTCATTAAGCATCATTCTCAAAGCCGTTACCGCATCGTCGATTGCGGCTTTAAGAGGTTCTTCGTCTTCTTTTTTGAAATGGCCCAGTACCCAGTCGGCAAGATCCATCCTCGGGGGCTTTTCTCCGATGCCCACCCTGACACGTTCGAATTCTTCGGTTCCGAGTCTCTGGATTATGCTCTTCATACCGTTGTGTCCGCCTGAGCTGCCGGCCTTTCTTACCCTGATCCCACCCACATCCAGGGTGATATCATCATAAACAACAATAAGTTTGTCGGGTTTGAAATACTCATTTAAAGGAGCCATGCAGTCACCGCTTGAATTCATGAAGGTCTGGGGCTTGACAAGTATGACCTTTTTCCCGTCTATAACGCCCTTTCCGATCAGACCGTTTAACTTCTTTGTTGAAACATCGATATCAAAGAGCTCCGACAATCGGTCTATGGTCATGAAACCGGCATTATGACGTGTATTTACATATTCCTTTCCGGGATTTCCCAGGCCTGCGATGAGGTACATTTTCTTTCTCCTAAACTTCAAAGCGGGGATGCCTTACGACATCCCCGGATTCTTAAATGATAAATCTTTCGTTTTTCTCAACGACTATCTTGATACCTTCCTCTCCCTTGTAGAAGGAGTTGGCCCGTATCGTTCCGTGACTTTCCACGATACAGTTCTCAATGTGGGTGTTGTCACCGATGTAAACGTCGTTTAAGATTATCGAATTCTTGATGTAACAGTTGTTTCCTATATATGTCTCACGGAATACGAGGGAATCCTCGATGGTTCCGTTTACGATAGTTCCGCTGGCGATCAGGGAATTTCTTACCTTCGCTCCGGTATTGTACTTTGCGGGAGGAAGGTCGTCAACCTTTGAGTAGATCTCGGGATACTGCTTAAAGAAGTAATCCCTTACCTCGGGTTTTAAGAAATCCATGTTCGTACTGAAGTAATCGTCTACGGATGCAACATTGCGCCAGTAAGCATTCGTTTTATATCCGTAGATGCGCTTGATATCCTTGAAACGGATCAGCACATCACGTACGAAATCGTATCTGTCCTCCTCGGCACACTTCTCGATCATCTCGATAAGGGCACGACGTCTTACAACGTAGATACCGCAGGAGATGGTGGAGGACTTGGCGATTATGGGCTTCTCCTCGAATTCCTCGATACGGTGATCCTCGTTCATCTTAATGGTTCCGAAACGATCGACGCTGGCAAGATCGGCAGCATCGCGGCATACTACCGTGATGTCCGCTTTCTTCTCGATATGGAATTCAAGGACCTTGTTGTAATCCATCTTGTATACGCAGTCACCGGAAGTGATGATAACGTAAGGTTCATGGCTGTTTCTTAAGAATGCCAGGTTCTGGTAGATCGCATCTGCGGTTCCTCTGTACCAGTAGTTGTTCTCCGCCGTAACGGTGGGAGTGAATACATAAAGACCTCCCTGCTTACGACCGAAGTCCCACCACTTGGAAGAACTCAAATGCTCGCCGAGGCTTCCGGCATTGTACTGTGTAAATACACCCACCTTCTGAATGTGGGAGTTTGACATGTTGCTGAGAGCAAAGTCTATGCTCCTGTAGCTTCCCGCTATGGGCATTGCGGCAACCGCACGATGATTAGCCAGTTCCTTCATGCGATGTGTTGAAGTTCCGCCTGCCAAAACAATTCCTATCGCTCTCATCGTCCGTCACCTGCCTTTATGATACTTTTTCCGCTCTCAAGCCTGCCGCCGGAATAATCCGAAGGCTCGGTAGTTCCGAAAATGACCGTATTCTTTCCGATCTCCACATTTGCGGGAACAACGGACTTCTCGCCTATGGTCACAAGACCCGAATTGTAGATCTTGGGATTTAAGTCGCTCTCTGCCTCATCACCGACACCGAGCTTTGTGCCGTCGCCGATGACAACACCCTCCGCAAGGATCGATTTGTCCACGGCAGCCGCTTCACCGATGACACAGTCGCTCATGATGATGGAGTCCCTGATCACCGCATCCTTGCCTATGGTCACGTTACAGCCGATGACTGAATTGTAGATCTTTCCGTATATTTCGGAGCCTTCACCGATTATGCTCTTTTCAACATGGGATTCGTTGCTGAAGTACTGGGGCGGAAGTGCATCCGATTTGGTATAGATCTTCCAGTATTCTTCATACAGGTTGAATTCGGGAACGATATCGATAAGCTCCATGTTAGCCTGCCAATATGATTCAAGAGTTCCTACATCCTTCCAGTAGCCGTTGAACTCGTAAGCATACAAAGGCGATCCCTGTTCGTGAACATAAGGGATAACGTGCTTACCGAAGTCAAGACCGGGCTGATCCGCAAGTGTGATAAGAGCTTCCTTTAACGTCTTCCAGTTAAAGATATAGATGCCCATCGAAGCAAGATTGCTGCGGGGATGTTCGGGCTTCTCTTCAAATTCCGTAATCTTGTTCTGATCGTCGGTGATCATTATTCCGAAACGCTTTGCCTCCTCCATGGGAACGGGCATTACGGCGATGGTAACATCGGCATGGTTGGCCTTGTGGAAATCAAGCATAACCTCGTAGTCCATCTTGTAAATGTGGTCACCCGAAAGGATCAGAACATAGTCGGGATTGTAGGTCTCCATGTAATCCAGGTTCTGATAGATGGCATTTGCGGTTCCGGTATACCATTCACTGTTTTCGCTCTTTTCATAGGGCGGAAGAACGGTAACACCACCGATATTTCGGTCCAGATCCCACGGGATACCGATACCGATATGAGTATTCAGTCTCAAAGGCTGATACTGCGTAAGAACGCCCACAGTGTCGATTCCGGAATTGATACAGTTGGATAAGGGGAAATCGATTATCCTGTACTTTCCGCCGAAAGAAACTGCCGGCTTTGCCATTTTGGAAGTCAGTACTCCAAGACGGCTTCCCTGACCGCCTGCCAGAAGCATGGCGATCATTTCCTTCTTTATCATATTGCACTCCCTCACTTTATATTTTTACAGGCTCTCTGCCTGTTGAATCCGATAAAATAAGTGTACCTTATATATGTATATTTCGCAAATGAAATTTCGCCAAAAATGCGGGTCAAAAATTGTTGCTCTTTGCCTTTTAACCTCCAAGTGATATAATCCGAATTATCTATTAATGATTAGTTAAAAAGGAGTTTTTTGTACCATGGAAACAAAGACCGTCAATAATATAGATTTCGATCATCCGATACACATATATTTCATAGGCATAGGCGGCATAAGCATGTCGGGCCTTGCGGGCATCCTTCTTTCAAAGGGATTTAAGATCTCCGGTTCCGATTCAAAGGAATCCGATCTTACGAAGAATCTTGAAGCTCAGGGTGCCACGGTCTTTTACGGCCAGGAGGAATCAAATATTCCGGACGATGCGGATCTTATTGTTTATACTGCTGCCATCAGGGAGAACAACCCTGAGTACATACATATGAAGTCCTGCGGTATCCCCTATCTTTCACGCGCGGAATTCCTGGGCCTTCTTATGAAGAACTACAAAGTTCCCGTTGCGGTTGCCGGCACTCACGGAAAAACAACCACCACGACCATGCTCTCCGAGATCTTTCTCAAGGCGGATCTCGATCCCACCATCACCGTGGGCGGCGTTGTCAAATCCGTAGGCTCCAATATAAGAAACGGCGCAATGGACTATTTTGTTTTTGAGGCCTGTGAATACACCAACAGTTTCTTAAGCTTTTTCCCGAAGGTTTCGGTCATTCTGAATGTGGAAGAGGATCATCTGGACTTCTTTAAAGACATTGACGATATAAGAAATTCTTTCAACCGCTTTGCAAAGCTCCTTCCCGCGGACGGACTTCTTGTCATAAACGGCGAGATCGAAGGTATTGAGAAGGTTACAAAGGATGTGGCCTGCCCCATCGTTACATACGGTTCCGACGACCGCTTCGACTACTGGCCTTCGGACATAACCTTTGACGACAAGGCCTGCCCTTCATACATCTGTCATGTAAAGAAAACGGGTGAAAGCTTTGCCGTAAAGCTTGATGTTACGGGCGTTCACAACGTCATGAATTCCCTTGCCGCCATTGCGGTCTCCGATGGGGTAAAGGTACCGAGAGAAGCACTTCTTTCCGCCCTTTCCGAATGCTCCGGTTCAAAGAGACGTTTCGAATACCGCGGAAGCTTTAACGGTGTGACCGTCATCGACGATTATGCCCACCATCCTACGGAGATAAAGGCTACGCTGGAAGCCAGCAGGAACTATCCTCACAAAAAGCTCTGGTGCGTTTTCCAGCCCCATACTTATACAAGGACAAAGGCTTTCCTTCATGAGTTTGCGGAGGTTCTCTCCCTTGCGGATCATGTTGTTCTTGCGGATGTTTATCCCGCCAGAGAGAAGGATATTTACGGCTGCAATTCCTCAAATCTTTACGAGGAACTCAAGAAGCTGGGAACGGATTGCACCTATCTTCATTCTTTTGAAGAGATCGAGGAATTTTTACACAAAAATTGTATCAACGGCGATCTGTTGATAACTATGGGTGCCGGTGATGTCGTAAAGATTGCGGATAGACTGACTTCATAGATAATTATCCACTTATCCACTTTTTTGAAGGTTTTTATGTAACTTTCGGAAAAGTGGATATTTTTATTCCGGAAATCCCCATTTTTCGGGGGTTTGAAATACTTTTCCACTTTATCCACTCCGATTGTGGATAAGTCGGCTTTCCGCCGCCCCTCACTTTTTCGTCATATTATACATTTGCATTTTCCACAGCCCATGCTACAATGCCCCTTGCGTAAGAAAATAAGGGGTGCAGTACATTAATGAAGCTGAATGTTACCAGTGACGAAAGAACCGAAACCACGGTTGTTTCCAATCTTTTTATCGATGAATACATGAAGGACGCAAACGATATCCAGATCAAGGTCTATCTCTATCTTTTGCGTACCGTAAACGGGGGGATCGCTTTCGGCGTTTCGGATATCGCCGATAATTTCAACTATTCCGAAAGGGATATCCTTCGCGCCTTTGACTACTGGGAGAAACGGGGAGTCCTTTCTCTTGAATATGACGAAGGTCATCTTACCGGGATCAGATTTCTTCCTCTTAACGGCAAGAAGAAAAAGTCTGCTGCCGATTCCATTGCAACCGACCGTGAAGAAGTCAGGAAGGAAATGCCTTCCGTTTCTTTCACACTCGTTCCCGATGAGGAGCCCGAGTGCAGGTTCGACGAGAACAAAACCTATTCAAGGGATGAGATCCGTTCCTTCAAGGAGGACGGTAACGCAGCCCAGATAATCTTCATTGCCGAGCAGTATCTCAAGCGTACTCTCACCATGCAGGATATCCAGGCGCTCTATTTTATATATGATGAGCTTAAGTTCACCTGCGAGATGACGGATTATCTTCTTGAATACTGCATCGAACGCGGAAAGAACAGCTTCTCATATATTAAAAAGGTAGCCATAAACTGGGCTCAGTCCGGAATAACAACTCCCAAACAGGCCAAAGAGCTTGCGGGAACAAAGTATGACAAGTACATCTATACCGTACTGAAGGCTCTGGGAAACAGGAATATGCCACAGCCCGCGGAAGCCGCGATCGTTACCCGCTGGCACAAGACCTACGATTTCAGCCTTGACGTCATAATGGAAGCCTGCAACAGGACCGTGATCGCCACGGATTCCCACAGACTGGAGTATTGTGACAAGATCCTTTCAAACTGGAAGGAAAAGGGTGTTCATCATCTTGCGGATGTTTCCGCCCTTGACACCAAGC
>JAEEGL016359207.1_pt1 | contig 12948 bp, 11 predicted proteins | sample 9134231 | NCBI WGS metagenome assembly JAEEGL01 (sample SAMN16246548, study PRJNA631951) | gut metagenome | biome: gut microbiome; feature: rumen; material: fiber-attached | host: Bos | place: Iran: Karaj | collected 2018-10 | reverse complement strand
CTCCAGGTCCACTATGCTTCCCATTTAACTCTCCTCCTGACTATTTAATGCTCTTTTCGCAACAGATTCTATCCCTTCCCAATCCAGTTGCGTAAGAAACTTTTCCACTTCCTTGATATTCTCACTGTCGGAAGATGGCAGCTCGTACTCCCTAAGCCCCTTAAGAAGCTCCTCCATCAGTGAATAATCCATGGTTCCTGCTACTTCTATGATGGTATTATACGCATCCCTCAATGAAGCTTTGTCTATCATATCACCTGAGCCGGTGCCTTCATCCAGGGCAGACAGATTGTCATCCATCTCCTTGTACATTGCAAGAAGCCTGTCGTTATTATCTTTTATAAATCCCGTATCACTGCGCTTTCCCGCCATCTCCAGACGCTCTGCCAGCTTTGACAGTTCAGCCATACCGATGATCCGGGCAGAGCTTTTTAGCGCATGTACCCTGATGGTGTAGTTTTCTATATCCTTATTATCCCAGAATTCCTTAATTTCTGCGGCTTTATCCAAGGCGGTCTGATGGAACACGGAAAGAACAGACATATATCCTTCTGCTGATCCACAGTTCTTAATTCCGGCGGCCACGTCAAGTCCGTCTATTGCCCCCAGCCATCCGGGAAGTTCATCCCCGGCAGGTTTAAGTGAATTAACAGCTTCATCATACTTCCAGAACCTGTCATAGCCCTTCCAGACGTCACTTCCTGTAGACTTCTCAGTCATTCGGTAGCTCTTATCTTCGTCGATCATGGCAAGTAAAGTCTCGGCGACCCTTGGATCAAACCAGGTCCCGCTGCACCTTTCTATCTCAGCCCGGACTTCTTCCTGCTTTCTTGGCTCAGAATATGTCCTGGTGCTTGTCATAGCATCGTAGCAGTCCGCTATGCACACAATTCTGGCAACCTCTGGGATGTTATCTCCAGCAAGACCATCGGGATATCCCGAGCCATCATACCGCTCATGGTGCCATCTTGCGCCCTCCCACAGCTTAGGCATATCCTGAATCTCTTTTAATATTTCATAACCCTTGATGGTATGGTCTTTGATCTTCTTAAACTCGTCGTCCGAAAGCCTCGTTGTCTTGTGAATTATATCGTCATGAATACCGATCTTGCCTATATCATGCAAAAGACCTATCTCATACTGCTCATTCTGTTCCTCGACGGACTTACCCAGTCTCCTGGCAATCTCTGCACTGATTGCCGCCACACGTCTGGAATGGCCATCCGTATAGTGGTCCTTAATATCAACCGTCCTGGAAAGCGTAAGCATTATCTCTCTCGAAAGCCGGTTGCTCCTGCTTGTCTGGCGCAGGACCTCTGCTTCAATGGATTTCTGATAGTGGGAAAGGTCGATTATCCTCTTGGTCCTCTGTCTTAGAACCTCGGGAGAGAACGGTTTGCGGATATAGTCGGCGGCACCGTTCATAAACCCCTTTTCTTCCATGACATCATCATTGTCTCCCGTTATGAGGAGCACAGGGATATCAGAGGTGAGTTCATCTTTTTTAAGCTCATGCATCACTGCAAAACCATTGCTGTCCTTTAAGTGAATATCCAGAAGGATCAGATCCGGCTGATGCTTTTTCGCCGTGCTGACTGCATCTTTACCGGTCAGGCATGTTACAGTGTCATATAGTTCCTTCATAACTGACTCAACCAGCTTACATACAGTCTCGTCATCGTCAACAACCAGAACAACTGACCTGTCCTTCATTACTTTTTCCTGAATAATGTCATGAACACTTTCGGCCAGAATGATCTTGTCCTTCGGGAGCAAGCCAAGGAGTAGCTTTTCAAGCTTTACTCCGTCGACAGGCTTTGAAACATAGTCATTAAAGCCCGCGTTCAGATACATCTGCCTGGCACCGGATATGGCATTTGCCGTCAGCGCAACAGTCGGAGTATTGCGGTTCTTTTCAAGCTTTCTCATACATTACAGGGTCTCTATACCGTCCATATCAGGCATCATATGGTCGATAAACATAACATCATAGTCATTGGTCTCTGCGAGCGTCAATGCTTCATTGCCGGACATGACCGTATCAATCTGTATTCCTGTCTTTTTAAGCAGGTTTTTGATGACTGTCAGGTTCATCTCGGTGTCATCAACCACAAGTATCCTTGCCTTCGGAGCATGGAAGAGTTCCTGATAACCGTAAGCTTCATCTCTGGCTGAATTATATCTCTGAACATAGTCTCCCATTTCATTCCAGGAAACCACCTCCTGGCAAAGATCAAATGAGAATCTGGAGCCCTTTCCATACTCGCTCTCAACCCTGAGGCTGCTGTCCATAAGCTCCAGGAGCTTTCTGGTTATGCTCATCCCAAGGCCCGTCCCCTCGATGGTCCGGTTTCTCTTTTCCTCAATGCGGATGTAAGGTGAAAAAAGAGCCTCCATATCCTCTTTTCTCATACCAATGCCCGTGTCTGTGACCGAAAAATGCAGAACGACACTGTTTTCTTCCTTCTTATCAAAGGAAACATCCATTATCACGGAGCCCTTCTCCGTGTACTTGACAGCATTAGTCAGAAGATTTAAAAGACACTGTCTTATTCGGATCTCATCACCGACAAGGAGATCCGGAACATGCTCATCAGCAGTAATTTTGAAGACAAGCCCCTTTTTATCTGCTCTGCCCTGTATCATGTTCACCAGATCATTTATCATGGAAGACAGCTCGTACTGCACCGGAATTATCTCCATCTTCCCTTCCTCAACCTTTGAAAGGTCCAGGATATCGCCAATAAGTGCAAGAAGTGCCTTTCCGGCGGCCATTATATCGGCAGCATAAGAGCGGATCGAGCTCTCCCTTGTCTCCCTGAGGATCATCTCATCCATTCCAAGCACAGCATTGATGGGAGTTCTGATCTCATGAGACATATTCGCAAGAAACTGGCTCTTGGCTTCATTTGCCCTGTCAGCTCTGTCTTTCTCTTTTTCAAGTTCCTCAAGATAGACAAAATGATCCGTATCATCAACTATTGCATAGACCTTTCCATAATTCTGTCCTTTATAGACCAGCTCACTCTCCTCTGGTGAATAAATCCTGTCGTTGATAGTAATGGTTTCACCTGAAGCAATGGCGTTCCTGATGTCATTAAGCGTATCATCCGGTTTTTCCGTGATATTGGGATAAAGATCTTTTGCGGGTTCATTATAAAACTGCACGATGCCGTCATTATCCACAGCTATTATGCCCTCGGATATTCTGTCTATCATGTACTCTCTGGCCAGTTCCCTTGTGCCAAGCAGGTCAAAAGAAAAGATAGCTATCAGCATGATAACCGTTCCCATGAAATACCCGAACATGGTGAAATCATAGACTTTAGTGTGATCGGTCAGTCCCACCAGCTGTATCAAAAAGAACCCTCCCTCTACCAGAACTGCCAGAATTATGATTCCGATGCGGTTGCGGTAGGCGGCCTTCTTTTCCCTGTGAAATGCAATAAGCAGCCATGCGAGTCCCAGTACGATGTAGAAGACCTGCAGCCCCATGTGAATATGATGCAGAATTCCGTTTCCATGATAGAGCTTCGGGAAAAGACCTGTCGTATCAAAGCGGTAGGATGAATAATAGAGAGTTGTGCCGGTAATATCTAAAATAACAGCAAAAGTAAAGATGTGAATGATTGCAAGAACTGCTGTAACTACTTTGGGAACCTGTCTATGACAAAGCCTGGCAACAAAAAGAAACAGAAAAAAGGCATACCAGATTCTGCCGGCATAGGAGAGCTTAAGAGCAAGAATATAATTGTCCTCAGAATCGGACATGATTTCCATCAGATAGCCAAGATTTGTTGCAAAAGCGCATATACAGCTTATAAGAAGGAAAAGGTGCAGGGAATTCCTGAGCCTTCGAAAAATAATGAGACTCTCTACAAAAAGACCAATGATGCAGATATATTGTAACGTCAGTAAGATCTCTCGCACCCGGCGATTCCTCCAAATTCAGCGTAGAAAAATCGGGTTTCTTCTGATTTTATATATACCCCGATAATTAATTTTAAGTCCGAAAAAAACATAATTCAAGAAAAGAATACTCGTTATATCGATCGCGCAACATTTGCTGTTTTTGGGTCCTTTCGGCACCATATCTAGCGGTTGCATTTTAGAACATTTGTTCTTATAATACAATCATAACAAACAAATGTTCGCCGGCGGTATTAAAGAAAGGACGTTCATATGATTTTTGCAGTAGATTTTGACGGAACACTAAGTTTTGGAGAGTGGCCTGAGGTAGGTCCTGCCAACCATAGACTCATTAACTATCTCAAGGAGAGGCAGTTTTCCGGAGACAAGCTCATCCTCTGGACCTGCAGGGCAGGAGACGCACTTGACAGAGCTGTCAGCTTTTGCCATGACAATGGTCTTGAATTTGACGCCATAAATGACAATCTTCCCGAAATAACCCAGAAATATGGCAATAACAGCAGGAAGGTCAGCTGCGATGTTTATATTGATGACAGAGCTGTCAATGCCGATAGTTACAGCAGGTATAATGTCCTTTGTGAGCCCTTTGACTACGATAAAGTTGAGAGAAAGCTCATAAGCTTTGCGGACTATATAGCAAAAAACCGGGAAAACGATCCTCCTAAAAAAGATATCGGTAGACTCTCGTCTCGTAAGGTCTGAAATATCCGTGCCTGTACTCAAAATCTTCAACTTCTTTCTGTATATGGCCGGTGAAGCCTTCCTTTTCCGCCATTTCATCCTGAGGATAGTTGGATAAGACCAGCTGCCCGCGCTTTCCCCAGAATTTCTCGGGCTTCTTGGGCTTGACCGGAAGGCGCGAAAATGAGCAGATAATGAGATAACACTCGTTATCCAAATATCTCTCATACATGTATATGTTTATGTTTTTCGGAAAATACTCCGTATACTTCCCATATAGAAGAGTTTTTGAGTTCTTTCTGATACTGAGACATTTTCTGTAAAAATTCAGGATACTTGACGGATCTTTCTCCTCATTTTCCACGTTGACCCTCTTATAGTTGGGATTTACATAAAACCAGGGCTTTGCAGTGGAAAAACCGGCATTCTCGCTGCCATTCCACTGCATTGGTGTCCTTGCGGAGTCCCTGCTGGACAGATGTATCCTTCTAAGTCTTCTCTCCGGATCCTCCTTCAGGTGGTAGGTGTGGTAATTTGTTATGGAAGAGATATCCACATATTGATCTATAGACATGAGCCTGATATTTGTCATGCCTATCTCCTGTCCCTGGTATATGAATGGTGTTCCCTGCTGGAACAGGTAGCTTGCAGCCAGCATGGTCCCACTCTCCCGCCAGAAATGCTCGCTTCCATACCTGCTGATGATCCTTGGATGATCATGGTTTTCCATGTACAGGGCATTCCATCCTTTGCCCTCAAGGGCTTTCTGCCACTTTGTAAATGCTTTTTTCAGCTTTACTAGTGAAAATGGCCTGTGAACATACTCTGTGTATATACAATCCGCCATCATATGGTCAAAAGAAAACATCATATCCAGTGACTTTGTGGGCCCTGTAAGGTATTTTAGTGCCGTCTTCACAGTTGTCATCGGCCCTTCTCCCAGCTGGAAGCAGTCATATTCATCGCAGACATTGCGGAATTCCGCCAGATACTCGTGAATATGGGGACCGTCCTTGTAGTGGGACATGCCCTTGGCCGCCGGCAAAAGAGGCATTCCGTTGGGAAGTCCTTCCTCCTTGGAGATGAAGTTGATAACGTCCTCCCTGAAGCCGTCAACACCCATGTCAAGCCAGAATCTCATTATATCTTTGACTTCCTGCCTTACTTTCGGATTGTCCATGTTGAGATCCGGCTGCTTTTTTGCAAAGATGTGGAGATAGTACTGGCCCCTTTGTTCATCGAACTCCCAGGCCTTTCCCTCAAAGAGGCTGTCCCAGTTATTTGGTTTATCTCTCCAGATGTAATAGTCGCTGTAGGGATTGTCTTTTCCCTTCCTGCTCTCCATAAACCAGGGATGTTCGTCCGAGGTATGGTTGACCACAAGATCCATGATCACCTTTAAGCCCAGTTCATGTGCTCTTTCCAAAACTTTTTTGAACTGAGCAAGGGTTCCAAAATCCGGATGAATATCCCTGTAATCAGAGATATCATAGCCAAAATCCGCATTGGGCGACGGATAGACAGGCGAAAACCAGATACCGTCTACACCGATAGACTTGATATATTCAAGCCTGTCGTAGACACCATACAGATCCCCTATGCCATCTCCATTGCCATCTGCAAAGCTTCTTACCCAAATCTGGTAGAAGCTCATTTCTTTATACCAGTCTCTTTTTAAACTCCTCAAAGTTCTCCCTCATCCCTTCATAAATCTCTCTGGGCCTGTCAAAGAATGCCTTCTCTGTACCTTCAAGTACCAATGATGCCGATTTCATAAGGTATTCCAGGCTCTGGTGTTTCCGTATTCCAAGTTCCCCTGAAGCCTTCATCTCACAGAACTCCTTATACCTGTCATAGGCAAACCTCACACTCTGGTCCCAGGAGATATAGATCTCATCCATCGCATTCTGCCCCGTCCTGTGAAGCTCAGGAAGCTTGTCATACAGTCCTTTCAAAAGAGCTGCCATGGATGCTGCATTTTCATCTATAAGATAACTGTTTCTTCCGTCCGTAACACCTTCAGCGGCGCAGGATCCTCTTACCAGGACACTCGCCAGACCACAGGCTGCGGCTTCTCTTACCACAATCCCATTTGTGTCATATGTGGAGGGGAAAAGGAAAAGATCTGCTCTGGTGTTCCATGCTCTGAGCTTCTCCCTGTCATGTACCGGTCCAACAAATATGACCTTTCCTGTCATGCCTTCCTTTCCATCAGTATGCTGAAGCCCGTCTTCGCCATATATATCCGTCGCAATACCTGCATTCCTGATCATATCCTGTATGTCAGCCGCATCAGCACCGCCGCCCACAAATACCATTCTATATTCTATATGATCCTTCGAGAGCTCTTTTACCGCATCAACGATTATTGGAAGACCTTTATATTTCATCATCCTTCCCACGAAAAGAAAAAGCGGTATGCCATCCGGCAGATCATAGTCTTTATTCAGCTCGTTCACCTGCTCATCTGAAGCTCTTCCCTTGGGGAAATCAACGCCGTTGGGCATTACCCTAAGTTCCCCTTCGTAACCCAGGGCACGCAGATTCTCACCTGCGCCTTCAGAAACCACCCACACGTCGTCACAGGCTTCAATATTTGTGACCATGGCTTTTATTGTCTCGTTTTTTAAAAAGCCTTCTCCTACTGCCCTTTCTATATCCACATCAAACTTTGTGTGATAAGTAAATACAATGGGAGATCCTGTTTCTCTTCTGAGAATCCGTGCCATCAACGTTGAAGCTACCGGACAATGGGTGTGAATGATATCCGGCCCAAACTCTGCCATCTGGGCTATTTCCCTGACAGAGAGCGGATTTCCTGCGCGATACCCACTGACCAGTTCTGTTGTATCAAAGCTGGGATATGGTATCACCCTGTATGGGTATCCTTCATATGAAGCCTCGGGATACTTTGGCGTACCCACGACAACCTCAGCATTAAGGTCATTTGTAAGAACATTGCCATAGTTCATCACAACATTGGCAACACCGTCAATAATAGGCGGAAATGAGTCATTTAAAAGACATATCTTCATTGGCTTTCCTCTCCTTCTGAAACAGTCAAATTAATCATACAACAGATTGCGCAAAAGCGGGTGTTATACTACATTTTTCATCTGTCAAAAGATATTTGTAAAATATACTTGACATTATTCCATGTTTGAGTTACTATATGCTCATGAAAGGGAACGGTACCTCCTTTCATGAGCAAACAATAAATCAATTATTCATTAACATAATTCAGGAGGAAGAGAAATGAATCTCGCAGCATCAGCAGGAATTACCGTAGGACTTATCGTTGGACTGGTTATTGCATTTGTACTTTTAAAGGTCGCAAACACAAATCACAAGGCAAAAACCGAATATGATGAGAGACAACAGCTTATCAGAGGAAAAGGTTATATGTATGCTTTCTACACCGCAGCATTTTATCAGATCATTATGATGATACTCTCTATCGGCGGCGTTGAGCTTCCCATGGAAAGATATGCTCAGGATTGCCTCGGAATCTTTTTAGGCTTCATAGTTCTCGCCGTTTACTGTATCTGGAATGACGTGTACTGGGGACTTAATAATAACAAGAAGACCTACATTATAATCTTCATAGTTGCTACTATCTTCAATATTATTCCTGTCGTGGGACCAGCAATGGGCGGAACCCTTATTGAAGACGGAAAAATAGGACTTCCCATAATCAACATCATGGCCCTGACTATGATAGCCATCATAGGAATCGAGTTCTTAATAAAGAAGATCGTAACCGACAAAGCTCCTCAGGAGGATTGATCTATGAAAAATCTAAGACTTAAATCTGCAAGAGCAGCGCTTGATCTGTCCCAGGAAGAACTCGCCAAGAAATGCGGCGTTTCGAGGCAGACCATGAGCGCCATCGAAAAAGGGGACTATAACCCCACGATAAACCTTTGTATCTCTATCTGTAAGGTTCTGAACAAGACATTAGATGAGCTGTTCTGGGAAGATGAACAATAACCCCATCTCATTACTTCAGATCATACTCCAGGCGCACGGTGATGGACGCAGTCTTAAACCGTGCGCTTGTGTCAAATGCTCCATCATAAGAATAGCTGCTGGTTCCTGTGTTCTTGGCAGTTATCTGGAACACGCCAAGGCTCGAATTCTTGAGCTTTCCAAGGCTTGCACCGGAATTATTCGCAATGATATCTATCCTTTCCTTGGCATTTATGGAAGCCTTATCGATGAGATCAAGTTTTAATGCATCAAGATCCGAGTAGTAGTATTCCGGAGAATCAGATGTAAGTTCTACTCCCTTGTCCAACAGGCTGGAAATATCCCTGGATATCTTTTCTACCACGTCAAGATTTGATGACGATACAGAGACTCCCTGAGTCAGCCTGTAACCATCCTCTACGGAACCAATATAATTACCATTCTCATCGTAATTGTCGTGGTAGGTCCTTCTTATATCTACGGATTCAAACACGATCTCACTCTCAGCAACACCGTTCCCCGTCAGATATGTCTTAACGACATCAGCATCCTTCTTGATCTTGTTGTAAGCTTCCTGTGACGTAACTGCGGTCGCTGAAAAAGAACCTCTCCAGATGATGATATCTGACTCAAAGTCAACGCTGGCACTTCCGGTGGCCGCGATCACATGTGAACTCTCTGATCTAAAATGTGACAATCCAAATGCCAGCGCCACACAACTTATTACTATGCATACTCCTATGATAAGTGCGCTTATCCAGGTATTCTTCTTTTGTTCCATAACTTTTCCCCTCCAAAATCTCTTTTTATCCATTATATTACTTCATCAATGTTCACGACAGCACGTCACGAATCTCTTCCAAGATCCACCCAGATCATCGGCCTTATTGCTCCTCCCGGTTTATTCACCGGTTTTTCATCCGGAGATATCACGCCGTCCACTGTAACTATTGGTGCCGTTATGCCGGAAATCCCTTTATTACCTTTTAGCCACCACCATGATGATCTGTAGTTCTTCATGTCCCAGTTATTTGCCTTGCTCAGTACATTTGTATTTGTTCCGTTCTTCTCAGCTGCATCTGTAATGTCGAGTTCGCGCTCTTCGTCTGAGGAAAAGAACTCCTGAGCCTCCTTCACAGTAAGAATCGTCAGCATATCACCGTCGTTTGGGCGGATCACTGAAGCTTCTGCGGAGCTGAACATATCTGTATATTCATTGGAAGTCAAAAGCTTACGAAGATCTGACTCCTCCCAGGATATCGCCTCGTGCTTCTGATAGTAGTAGCTCCCTCCCAGTCCCTTTTCAGATAAAAGACATTTCTTTTCACCCTCAACTTTTACTACGATCCATGTGACGCGCTCTTTTCCATATCGCGAAAGATCTGTATCAAATCTTCCAAAGGTCACTGTATCTCCTTCTTTCGCCGATTTAAGCGTCACCATTTCCTGTTCAAATTCTTTTTTAAGAATGGCTGACCTTCCGATTGTCAGTGCCAACCCTGACAAAAGAAGCAAGATCACTGCCACGGCGCATGTTATTCGAAGAATTCTGTTTCGCCTTTGCCTCAGGGCTTCCCTGTTCTTAGCTTCCAGCGTATCCCCTACAATCCTGATAGCAGTAAGTCGCTTCGTTATTTCTTTTACCATGAAATCAATAGGTAGTTTCAGAAGAGCTGCGCATGCAATGCCCGAGACAAGAACAGCTGCGTATCTGGCAAAGTCGCTTATCTCCATACCGCCAAAAACCCGGTTTGCAAAATAGCCATGAACTAAAAAAAGCGGCAACTGTATACTGCTTATGCGCTTCAACACCGGATTCCCCAGCGTGATCTTCATATTCATAATGACAACAAAATAGGATATCACAACGCAGGCAAGCATCTGCACGCCCAGTGTCCACAGGGCATCCCTACGCCCCCTGACTATCTTGTCATGATAGTATCCATAATACTTCACCACATAGTACGAAGCATATACAATCAACACCGACGCAATTGCAGAAAACACAAGCACTGCAGCATAGAACCTTTTGCTAAAACCCACAATTGCTTCACGGAAGCGGGCAAAAATGAGGCCAAATGCAAATGCTATAGTCGAATTAAACCACCATTCGCCCCTAAACCAGTGGGACTGGTTTCCGGATGGATCATGTCCCCTGCAGAATCCAAACATTATAATAAGGACCGTACAAAGGCATAGCAAAACCAGTGCAATATCCCTTTTTCTGATCAGCAAAAACAGACTATAGAAAAGGAGATACAGAATAACAATCTCAATAATGAACCAGCCGTTTCCATTTATCAGGGTAATTCCGGATATATTTTTCAGAGAACTTATGATGTTATTTTTTATTCCAAAGATAAATCTGTCTGAGAGAACGATGCACAAATTAATCAGCCAGAAGGGTATCAGCACTGCAGGAAGTCTTTTTTGGAGAAAAGTCTTCAGATAATCAGGCTTATTGTCAAGGCTTAATATAAGGCCATAGCCTGAAAAGAAAAAGAATAATCCGGAAAAGATGAACCCAATATAGCTGAATACTGTTACCGGCCCCTTGGGTCTAAGACCATAAACGGTAATCTGCTGGGTCACATGGTGAAGGATGATACCTATACATGCACAGGCCTGTATCATCTTGCTCTGTTCAAGGCAAAGAAAAGAAGAGGCAGTCTCACCTCTTTTGGAAACTCCTGCCCCATAAAAGATCATTACGATCCACAAAACCGGATAGATCATCAAAACAGCCTCTTGCATCCCCAAAACCTCAACAGTACTGAGTTTTCACAATTCGATAACATTCGTTATTGTTCGTCCAGGACCTTTTCCATCCCAGTCTTCTGTACTTCCATTCCCATGGCCTCATAAAAAGCTCTAGCCCCGGGATTACACTCCCAAACATTCAGGGTGATGTTGTGACAACCAAGGCTTTTTGCATAATCCTCAACAAACCTGTACATACTCTGCCCCACATGAGCGCCTCTATGTGATTCGTCGATACAGATATCGTCTATATAAAGTGTTTTGCAGTCTGCTAAAAGCCGCTCATCCTTGTGCTCCTGAAGCACACAGAACGCGTGTCCAACAACCTCTCCGTCCGAAACACAGACAAATATCGGATCGTTGTCATGTGAAATAATATCCTCAAGTTCTTTTTCCGAATACTTGGTTGTAGGGCCTTTAAAAAGATCCGGCCTTCCAAGATGATGCACCATATCAACCTGCACCAGAAGCTTCATTATTCCCCCAATATCGCCTTTTTCTGCCCTTCTTATATTCATTTACCTATTCTCCTCCCGAAAAAGCTAATAAAGCGCCTTTATCGCTTCCAAATCATGCATATATCGATCCACAGCTTCCTGCGGACTCACTATTCTGACTCCATCACCCAAAGAGAACACCCAGCCAAGGAACTGATCGCTCATTGCAACATCCACATTTGCCTCAGCCCATCCGGGGTCATCAGTTTTTCTGACAGCAATTCCCTTGCCAAATCTATCGATCAATACTCCCACAAGTTCATTTTTAAACCTAAGCTTTACCTTTACTATTTCTCCCCCAAACATACCAAAATTCATTTTGGTATATGACGCCAAATCCAATTTCTCAAACTGCTCCCTGCCTTCGAGCTTTTCATCGAGCAGCTCGATACTTCGCATTTTATCTACCCTGAAATGCTTTATCCTGTCTGCAGCGGCATCATAAGCTATCATATAGTAGTTTTCATCGTCCCATGTAAGCGCCCAGGGACTGACTTCATACTTCTCGTCTCTCTTTTGCACAAGTTCCTTGTTCAGGTCCCATTTTAGATATTCGAACCTTATCTTCTTTTTGTTGCTTATGGCATTGTGAAGCTCATCCACCAAGTAATAGATACTCTCATTCATTGTCTTTATCCGGCCCTGAACGACCACCTGACGTCTAAGCTGAGATGCCTCATACTTGCTGACAAATCCGACAAGCTTTTTTATGAGCTCATTGGATTTTCTCTCAGTGATAAACTTGGATGACTGGATAGCATCCACAAGGAGCTTCAACTCAGCAATCTCAAATTCCTTTTCACCCATGTGATAATTGAAGCTTCGACCATCCTTTTCCCCGATCACATCGTATCCCAGAATCCTGAGAGCATTTAGATCGTCGTAGAGACTCTTTCTGTCCGCAGTAATATCATATCGCCCCAGTTCCCTCTGGATCTCTGCCATTGTGAGCACATGGTCATCATCCGTCTGATCATGAAGTATCCGGTACAGATAATACAATTTCAGCTTCTGATTGGCGTTTTTTGGCATATCTTTTCCTCCATGCAATGCTTTATCAGCTCAAGGCATTTTTCATAAAAAAACAGCAGAAACCGTCAGACACCTGATT
>JAEEGL016261099.1_pt1 | contig 12948 bp, 7 predicted proteins | sample 9134231 | NCBI WGS metagenome assembly JAEEGL01 (sample SAMN16246548, study PRJNA631951) | gut metagenome | biome: gut microbiome; feature: rumen; material: fiber-attached | host: Bos | place: Iran: Karaj | collected 2018-10 | reverse complement strand
CAGAAGGCGTTCAGTACGCTTATGACAGAGGCACTCTGATGAACGGGCAGCGTTTCTATATAACAAGTGCCTGCAAATATCCTGAAGCTGCTATGCGCTGGCAGGACTATTTCTTCGATCCCGATGGAATGATGGATATGGGGTTCAGTGTCAATGCAGGCCACGAGGGTGTCGTCTGGAAACGGGCGGATGCCGGTGTTCTGGGTGTTGATGGCAAACAGGCTAAGTATGAATATATTACTGCCCCCGGTCAGAAGCAGAATAACTACTGGTTCCAGTTCCCTGCTTATTACGAGAGTGCCGATTACATCAATTCCTGGGCAGCCAATCTTCCTTCTTCTAGAAAGGAAGTGTTTGGAAACCAGGAACAGGCTGCAAAATACAAACCGTATTCTGCCTTTGATAAGCGAGTTTCTATTATTTTCCCGTATCCCGAGTACGCTACGGAATGGACGGATCTGAGCCTGAATATGAAGACTACGGTAGAGAAGTACCGTACCGGCTTCATTCTGGGCGATTATAGTCTGGATACAGATTGGGATCAGTATTTATCTGATCTGCAGGCATCCGGCATTGACAGATACGCAGAACTTGCTGGCCTGATGGTTACTAAGTAATAAAAGAATTCTCAGCGGACAGCCCCTGTTTTCTGTAAAGAGAGCAGGGGCTACCGCCTTCTTATTTGAAGAATACACTTTGATGTTTAGGAAAGGAAGATGTGAAGTGAGCAGGAAAAGTATCTCATCCACCGATCCAGGGCACAACCATAAGAAAAGAGGCCGTGGTTTTTTCCAGGAAATGCATATCAACAAGCAGCTATATATGATGCTGATACTGCCACTGGCTTATATTCTGGTATTTGCTTATTATCCTATGCTTGGTGTACAGATTGCCTTTAAAGACTATAAAATGAATCTGGGCATCTGGGGAAGTCCATGGATTGGATTTAATCATTTTGTTCGATTCTTCAAATCCATGCAATTCCCGCTCGTTATGAAGAATACAGTGATCCTGAGTTTGTACAATCTCCTGGTTTCAACGCCTTTTGCACTGTTCCTTGCTGTTTGCATCAACTATCTGATAAACGGGAAGTATAAAAAAGTGGTACAGATGGTCACGTATGCACCGCATTTTATTTCGGTCGTTATCATGGTCGCAATAATGAACCAGATTTTATCTGTACGTACGGGTATCGTCAATAATCTTCTGGCAGCGGTCGGATTCAATAAAATAGACTTTTTGGGCAATGCTTCTTTCTTTCGTCATCTCTATGTCTGGTCCGGTGTATGGCAGAATGCAGGTTGGAATTCGATCATATATATATCTGCTCTTTCCGGTATTGATCCTCAGATTCATGAGGCTGCAATCGTAGACGGGGCGACGAAACTTCGCCGTGTATTTTCCATTGATCTTCCAAGTATCATGCCCACCTTTATTATTCTGATGATCATGAATGTCGGAAGAATCATGAATGTCGGTTTTACAAAAGTCTTTGCAATGCAGAATACGCTGAACAAGACTTATTCGGAAGTAATCGAAACATACGTGTATAATGTAACGTTTACTTCCGGGATGCCAAATTATTCCTATACTACAGCCATAGGATTGTTCAATTCTGTAGTAGGGCTGATCCTGATCGTGTTGGTTAATGCACTGTCCAGAAGGCTGACAGACTCAAGTCTGTGGTAAGCATCAGAAAGAGAGAACAGAATGAAAAAGAGAATAAAAAACTCAATCGGAGACTCGGCTCCGGATGTCGTGTTCAATATCATAATCACGATTTTAACTTTTCTGATGATGATTGTTTGTCTGTATCCTCTGATTTATGTATTGAGTGCATCTTTTTCTGATCCTATGGAAATCTTTGCTGGACGTGTATGGCTGCTGCCGAAATCTCCTACGATTAAAGGCTATTCTACCGTTTTTGCGTATAAGGATGTATGGATCGGATATGGGAACAGCTTATTGTATACGGTAGCAGGAACAGCCATAAATGTATTCATGACGGTTCTTGCAGCTTACCCGCTATCCCGGAAAGATCTCAAATATCAAAAGCCTATTGTTATGCTCTTTACGTTCACGATGCTTTTCAATGCCGGTATGATTCCGAATTACTTAGTCATCAGGGACCTTCACCTCCTGAATACCCGTTGGGCAATCCTGATCCCTGGAGCAATAAATGTTTACAATATGATCATTGTCCGGACTTTTTTTCGGACGACAATACCGGATGAACTTCTGGAATCCGCCAAGCTGGACGGATGTTCCGATTTCCGGTTCCTGATTTATATTGTATTACCGCTTTCAGGTGCAGTAGTGGCAGTCGTAGCTCTTTATTATGCCGTTGCACATTGGAACCAGTATTTTAATGCCATGCTCTACCTGAATGAAAAAAAATACTACCCGCTGCAGGTGTTTCTGCGTACGATTCTGTTGGCTAACTCCATTAACGATATGTCTGCTGGTAGTGTGGCAAATGAGACTGAACGGACTTATTTAAATGAATTACTGAAGTATTCTCTGATTGTTGTCGCAAGTGCACCGCTTTTGATCGCATATCCGTTTGTTCAGAGATATTTTGTTAAAGGAGTAATGATTGGAGCAGTCAAGGGCTGACATCCTTGTATGGATTGAAGCGGTTGAGATAATCAATTGCATAAATACAGGAGGTTGACATGTATCGTTTTACAAGACAGGAATTGGATCATTTGAGGGAAAAAGCAAAACAATATCCCGATATTATTGATCAAATGAGAAGGGATGCAGAGCCGGTTTTTATCCGGAACATCGAAATATCGAAAAAGCATGCTGCAACCTGGGGACTGTTTTATTACTGTCCGGAACACTCTGTTCAGCTGGAGTTCGACATCGATAATCCTACAGAACATCGCTGTCCGGTAGATGGAAAGATATTCACCGGAGAACCCTATGACGGATCTTGGTGGTGTCGGAGATATGGTCGTTATTCGGCGGCTTGTCTTACCATGGCCAATTTATATCTGCTTACTGGAGAACGTGCATATGCGGACAAGGCAGTAATGATTTTATGTGAATTTGCTAAAGCATATTCTGGTTTTGAGATCCATGGGAATATCCCCTGCAATCGTTCTGGCAGGATTTTTGCACAGGCAATTACAGATTCCTCGTTCGTTCGTACGATGGCAATCGCTTATGATTCTCTGGAATCTGCCATGACACAAGAACAACGGGATCTGATACGAGACAGCTTCTTCATTCCTGCAGCAGAATTTCTAATAGGGCAACGAACGAATCAGCTGCATAACCATGAGGTTATCATCAGTTCGGCAATCGCCATTATCGGTATTTTGTTTGATCGTCGGAAGTTTATTGATTTTGGCGTTTACAGTAAGTACGGCTTAATCTATCAGCTTGATAACGGAGTGCTGGATGACGGATTGTGGTTTGAGGGCTCTATCGGATATCATTTTCTGACTCTTAACAGTCTGTTTGATTATGAAAAAATAGCCCGTCATTCACAATATACTACTCTGTCTCATCCGAATTATATCAAAATGCTTCATGTGGTTTTGAATCTGCTTCAACCGGATCGTTGCACTCCTCTGATTAATGATATGTCGCCTTCATCCAAAGCACAGGGCAGGCTGGGATCAGTTGCGGCCTTTGAGTTTGCCTATGCGCATTTCCACGATCCGATCATTCTTAAGGAGCTTCAGGTATTATACAGAGAGAGAAAACGGGAAGGTGCAGATATCTTCCTGTATGGTGTGGATGAACTTCCGCCTGATCCGGAGCCTGATATGGTTCCGGAGCTGAGAGACTATCACAATGATGGTGGATCCGGTCTAACCGTTCTGCGGGGACCAAAGGATGCATACCTGTTGATTCGCCACTGTCCTTACGGAGGAGAACATGATCATTTTGATCGTTTAGGCCTTTCTTTCCTTTCTCATGGCGTACGGATTGCTCCGGATCTTGGTACAACCGGATATGGTGCAAAGATGCACTATCAGTATTATAAGAACACAGCAACGCATAATACTGTTTGTATTGACGGAGGGAATCAGCCTCCGTCCGGCGGACATGTCAATGCTTTTGAAAAGAGGCCGGACGGCATTTATCTGGATATTTCCACGGACTGGCTAAAGCCATATCCTCTTCCTGATATTTTTGCTTTGACTGAGTGGAATGAAGAGACGTATAAGGGCGTCAGCATGCGCCGAAGACTGATATGGACGGGCAGATATTATGTGGATTTATTTACGGTGTGTGGGGCGGATCCTTCCCGCAGCATCGACTGGATGAACCACTTTACGGGAGTCCGGCTTGATACACTGAATAACGAGGAACCAAGAGGAGCAGTGTATGATACCAAGCCGCTCAAATACATGAAGAACCTGACCGAAATCCCTCAGGATGACGATACCCGGATTGGATCAGAAGAAAAACAGTCATATCGAATCCGATATGACTGTGGAGGCGTAATTGCCTATTTTTATCTGTTCCAGAACGGGAACCAGGTTGTGTTTGGTCAAGGACCGGATAATCCTGGCATAAAGGATATGTCTCTTGTTATGTCCAGGACCAGGGGAGGAACAGGCGAGTTCCTGAGTGTTGTGGAAGCCTGCAGAGCCGGAGAAGAGATGATTCGGTCTGTAAGTGCATACAGAGAAGAAAGCGGCAATCTGGTCGTAACTATAAATAATACAGATGGTTCTGTACAGAAACATCGGTTATGAACAACGGAAGATATAAGATTCAGTTGTTATGATGGCGGTAATCTGTTGGAAGCAGCCCGAATACTCGTTTGAATGCTCTTCGGAAAACATAGGGGCTGTAATATCCTGTCTTTTCCGAGATTTCTGAAATGGTAAGATCTGTGCTGCGCAGCAGGGTGCAGGCCACCTCCAACCGCTTGTTTTCAAGATAGTCAGAAAAAGTACTACCGGTAATCTCCTTGAACAGGCGGGAAATATAATTGGTTGAAAAGCCATAAGAATTCGCGAAATCTGTCAGACTGAGGGACGGGTCAGTATAGTGGGATTCGATATATAGCCTGAATTGATTTGCATATATCAGTTTTTTGGAATTGGACGTTCTTTCCGCACAGGAACAGATATACAGGAATGTATCTCTGTATTTATGAAAAGCCTGAGCAGGTGACAAGATTTTTCGGTATTTACGGATTTCTTCCATGAATTGTTCTATAGTACGGATGTTTTCGGGAGACAGAGTTTCGCGCATATGTCCGATAAGTTTGTGCGTTAAGCCGTCAAATTCATAGTACAGCCAGGTTGTTACTCTGCTGGAGAGGATGCGGTCAACAAAATTCTGATTGTAGATAAGATCCAGAAGCTTCTCGGTTTCTTCCTGATTCCCGGTCGATATGGCAGAGATCAAATGCTGTTCTGTCTGGACAGAGAAGGAATAAAAGCCGCCGCCTGTCTGAGAATAAAGTTCAGAGGTTACCAAACCATCCGATTCGGGTATGCCGGTTTCCAACAGATTCTGCGCCGCGATATAGGAATAGAATACATCCTGCAGATCTTTCTGAAACTCACCGACAGCTATCTTAAGAATAATATCATTTTCGGCAGCACATTTTTTGTATACAAGACCAGCATAGTCTTTCAGGTTTTGTGAATTGATCTGCACATCGGTTTCGTCAGACGCCAAAATCATGGCACATGTATTTATCGATATATCCACATAATAACCGCGAAGGGGTCCGGGTATCGATTCACATTCCCGAACGTCTTCTTTTACGAGACTAAAGGTTAACAGGGAATGGAGAGAGTCCGTTTCGGAAGGATCAGATAATTCGATGACCAGGACTGAAAAGGCTTTTCCCTGAATCGTCTCAAGAAGAGTATAGGGCTGGTTTTTATCCAGGATCCATTTCCCCATTAACAATTGTTTCCGTTGTTCCGATTGGATATAGGGAATAGCACGGCTGACACTCTTCTTGATCTGTGCATCGTCATTAATGATTGCAGATATTGCAGTCCGAAGACCTTTTATGCCTTTGGGTTTATACTGGGTAAAATTGCGTTCGATCAAAGCGACAATCTCGTTCAAAGACTGGGAATTGTACTTTGAAAAAACGATTGCCAGAGAAATACCCATTAGGAGGAAAAGCAGAAAAAGGCGGATACAGTATTGCTGGATTCTATGAAGAGGCATTAATACAAGATCAGCCGATGAGATGGCAATCGCCTGCAGCTGGATGTTATCTATATAGGCATGGGTTCCCAGATATGTTTTACCTTGATATTTGAACTGTAAAGACTCTGAAACCCCTGCCTGAAGCAAATCGATTGATTGGATGAGATCATCGGAATCCTGTGTGTTTCTGTAAAGGATTTTTCCTGTTTCATCTAAAAGATAGATTCTGCAGTTTTGTTCAGAAGCCCATTGGAAAATCTGATTCATCCGTTGACGGGAAAACAGAGCAATGATCTGGGCAGAAGGAGAAATTGCATTTAATGGCAGAGAGCGGAGGAGATAGAAACAAGGGGCAGATTCCGTACTCTCTTCGTTTGCGTCTCCGGTCAATATGTAATCATAGAAACGCTGTGTCATCAATTTTGCCCATGTTTCGCTAGAGATGTCTTTGTGATCGATACAGAAATCATAAAAGACGGAATAGCGATAGGTAGTTGGAGCAGAGATAACGACTTGCTGCTGAGGGATGACTAGATAGATCGGATTTCTGCTTTCCAAAGAAGGCATGAAATCGAAGATGGCTTTAATTTTTCGATATTCCTCTCGATCACACAGAACAGGTGAATTGATGACCTTTTCGATTTGCATATTGGAGGTCAGGGTTGTAAATTGAGAATATGTATTGTTGACATCTTCCTGAATGGAATTGATACTTTGCTGTAACATCAATTCAAAATCCCGGATCGTATCTTCTTTTACAATACGATTCAGTCTTCCGAGTATAATGCTCATGATAATACCGGATACTAAAAGGATGGCCGCATAAGAGATTAAAAAAGTATTGAATATTATTCTGTCTTTTTTAAAACGGTTGTATATGTCGGTTTTTTTAGCCATAACATTGTCTCCTGCAGATAAGCTGCTATTCGATTGAATAAAAATGGAGAAGAATCTTTATATTACAGTAAAGGGAGCCCCGGATAATCCGGATGTTTGTTGATAACAAGCGGATCTCCATACTGCTGACTGGCAGAAAAGGTTTCACTATGGACACTGTATTTCAACTATAAGAAATGATGTGAAACGGTCATTAAGGAACATTCCAATAAAATATTACAGATTTAGATCCGGATACATGTTTATATGTATTATATATTATTTTCAGTCGGAAAGTCAACATTAGATCAGTATGAATAAAGCACAGTATATCGATCCGATTATCGGAACAGTAGGGGATGAGAAACAGAATAGCATTCACGGTGGGGGAAAAACACATCCAGGTGCATGTCTTCCAGGAGGAATGGTTCAGATCTCGCCAGATACTGTTACCGGCGGGGACAATGGTACAGGATATAATTATTGCCAGAATACCATTGAAGGATTTAGCATAAACCATATGAGTGGTGTTGGCTGGTATGGCGATCTTGGCAATCTGCAGATTATGCCCATTGTCGGGGAAACCGATCTCCGAAGCGGCAGCAACGCGGAGGTCCCGTTCTTGAAAGGTGAGGAAGGATGGAAGTCGTCATTCTCCCACGAGAAGGAGACAGCAAGAGCCGGTTATTATTCTGTTGAACTGTTGCGATATCATGTTCTGGCAGAAGCCACAGCGACACTTCATACAGGGCAGTTGAGATTCACGTATCCAGCCGTCGGGAATGCAGGAGTGATTTTCAATTTTTCTCGCCGAATTGGCGGACATGCAGATTTTCAGCATGTTGATATCCTGGACGATACACATCTGGAAGGATATATCCGCTGTACACCAGCTGGAGGAGGATTCGGCAGAGGCAGAGGCGGTATAAGTTATACACTCTATTTTGTGCTGGAGTTTTCCATGCCGATGAAAGATAAAAGATTTTTCTGTAATGAAGAATTTGAAGCAGAGAATCTTACTACCTTTGAAGCTGAGGATGTAGGCCTTCTTGTCCGGTTTGGGGAAGAAGACGGGCAACGGCTTATCATCCGTTGCGGGATTTCCTACACCGATATGGAAGGCGCAAGGAATAATTTAAGGGAAGAATCTGTCGAATTCAATGAAGCCGTGGAGAAAGCAGCTCAGGCCTGGGAAGAAGCTTTCTCCTGTATAGATGTAAAAGGAGAAAACGAGACCGATCTGATCCTCTTCTATACATGTCTGTATCATGTGCTGCTTGATCCAAGGACATACATGGACTGTGATGGACGGTTCCGTACAGCTGCCGGGAATGTGCGGAAAGCAGACTATGTACAAAGGACCATGTTCAGCGGTTGGGATGTCTATAGGAGCGAATTTCCTTTGCTTACATTACTCCGACCGGATATTGTGAATGATGAGATTAACTCGCTTTTAAGCATTGCTGTCGAAAACAATTCTTCTTTTCCGCGCTGGGAGCTTATGGGTATCGATTCCAAATGCATGGTAGGGGATCCCGGTTTGTTGGTATATGCAGATGCATACATGAAAGGAATCAGAGGTTTTAATCTGGAAAAGGCTTATGCGATAGCTGCAGCATCAGCTAAATCAGCTGAGACATTGGATGGGAAGCCATTCAGGACTCTCAGACCTAAGACGAAAGAATACGTGGAAAGCGCTTTTGTTGCGCAGAGACTCAGTGATACACTTGAATTCCTGCTTGCTGATTATGCCATGTACATAGTAGCGGAGGATATGGGCAGGATAGACGATGCTGTATTTTTTAGAAAGAGGGTGGAGCACTATCGTGACAATTATAATTCTGAGACAGGATTTATGGGACCGAGAAATGCTGATGGCAGCTTTATTCCTGTAAAAGATGAATACGATCATACCGGATGTATGGAAAGCAATATCTTCCAGCAGTCCTGGTTTGTTCCTTATGATGTGGAAGGGTTAAGCAATCTGTTCGGGCGGGAAAGGTTTGTCCAGCTGTTGGAAAGGCTTTTTTCCAGAGCCGATTTCTCAAAGCTTTGGAACGAGGATTATAATCATTCCAATGAGCCATGTCATAATCTTACACATTACTTCAGTATGGTCGGACTGCCTCACCGCACACAGTACTGGACCAGAAGAATTCAGAAGGAAGCCTATAGATTAGGTGCATTCGGCTTCTGCGGCAACGAGGACGTAGGCCAGCTTTCTGGGTGGTATGTATTATCCGCATTGGGGTTTGCCCAAGTCTGTCCGGCATCACCGGAATTCTATTTGAACACACCGTTGTTCAGAGAAGCACAGATTCATTTGAATCCTGTATATCACAGCTGTACGATTTCCAAACAGTTTGTAGTAGAATGCGACAAGAACCCTCTGAAATATCCGTATATTCAGGAGATATTCCTGAATGGCCAAAAGCTAGAAAGACCATATCTGACTTACGAAGAGATTACTTCAGGAGGCAAATTAGAGTTGATTCTGTCACAAGGAGGACAATAAAATATTCGAAAACTGTAGACCGGAAGAAGTCCAGGTGGACAGCCAGGGTATTATTCAGTTCCTGGAAGATATGAAGACCGAGAAGCTACATATTCACAAGCTGATGATTCTGTGGACTGGTATGGAAAAGTATTAGTGGGTAGTATGCTATATCCAGTTCATGCTTAATTACAGTATTATGTATAGTATAGGAAGAATCATATTGAGAACGAATACTGTTATTATCAGAATAACAGAAGACAGCCCCTGTTTCGAAAACAATCTGACAGCCAGAGAAGGTGTAAACACGATTGGAGCGGAACGTCTGGCGTATGCAGCAAATGCGGTACAGAACACACTGCTGCAATCATCCGGAGGAGCCGTGACAGCGGACAAAACGAAAGTACAAAGGATCAATAATCAGAATAAAGGAGAATAACTACATGAAAGAATTATTTGCGAATAAAAAACATCCTGACAATCATGAACGTCTGGAATGGTTTCAAAATGCGAAATTTGGACTGTTCATTCATTGGGGTGTTTATGCCCAGCTTGCGGGATCATGGAAGGGCAAAGAAATACCTGGTATCGGTGAGCAGATCATGAGATTCGGACAGATTCCTGTAGCTGAATATCGGGAAATATGCCATTCATTTAATCCGACCCAATTTAATGCGGAAGAATGGGTTCGAATGGCTCATGATGCAGGAATGAGATATATAGTGATAACAGCGAAACATCATGATGGATTCGCGATGTTTCATTCTCGCAGTTCTTCGTATAATATCGTGGACGCGACCCCCTATGCCAAGGATCCGATGAAGGATCTCGCTGCCGCATGTCAGAAATACGGCTTGAAATTATGTTTCTATTATTCTCATTATCAGGATTGGGATGATCCGGATGGCGCAGTACATAATCCCTGGCCGGGAACACATCCGGAAGAGAACAAAGTTCTGGAACGCTATATGGACAGAAAAGCGATTCCTCAGATTACGGAACTGTTGACAGGATATGGACCTGTAGGAATTCTATGGTATGATACGCCCGGCACTCTGAGCCACTATAACGCACAACGGTTTAATGATCTTGTGCATGCGATTCAGCCAGACTGTATTGTAAGTCCTCGTGTAAGCAATGATGAACTGGGAGATTATCTGGGATACCGTGACAATCAGGTGCCTTCAACAGCCAATCTTCTGCCGTGGGAAACCTGCGCAACGATGAATGATACATGGGGATTTAAGGAGCAGGATCATAATTGGAAATCTCCTGCGACATTGATACATTTACTCGTAAGCATTGTTTCCAAAGGCGGGAATTATCTGCTTAATATCGGCCCTACCAAAGAAGGGCTCTTTCCTACGGAATGTGTGGAGAGGCTGGCGGTTATCGGAGAATGGATGCGTGTGAATTCCAAGTCTATCTATGGATGCAAGGGAGGAATCGTTACGAACGAGCTTCCGTTTGGTGCCGTTACGGGTAAAGAAGACAGGCTATACCTGCATCTGTTTGACTGGAAAACCGGACCATTTGTTTTTGCCGGGTTAAGAAACCGAGTCGTTTCTGCTTCACTTCTGGCCACAGGATATCCGGTTCGATTTGAACAGAGAGATGCATCCGAAACAGGTGTTGAAAGACTGATTCTTCAGCTGGAAGGCGAGGCGCCTGATCCGTACGATTCCGTAATAGAATTAGTACTTGAAGATGGTCCGGTTCAGATCAATTCCGTTTTAACGGATTATAACAACACGATCGAACTGCCTGCTGCCGTAGCTCAGCAGGAAACAGGGCCCGGAGCAGAACCAACTTTTCGAGTATCCCAAACAGGGATTATTGAAAACTGGTTTGATACGGAGGATTCATTACGATGGGAGTTTCTGGTACAGACACCGGGAACTTACAAGGTTGAGATGATTACTTTCTCGGAAAAAGATCCGGTTGAGCCGTTTGAGAATTATTGGGAAGGCAATCATTTGTTCCGGATCGACTGTAATCGCCAGACACTAAAGTTTCAGATTACCTGTGATCAAAAAGAACAGCCAAGGGATTTGTATAACTGGGTACAAGTACATAGTCAGGCAGGAGAAATCTGTTTTGAGAGAATAGGGACATATCAGCTTTCAATTATTCCGGAACAGATAATATCCAAGAAAGGATTAGGACCAAAGTTAAAGAGCATAAAGCTCATCAGACTCTGACATAGTAAAACAGGAGGCAGAAACAAATTACACAGCTGATGTGTGATTTCGTCCTTAATCATATCAAAAGAGAGGTTGTTCAGAGAGAATGCTTACTGGGTCAGAATCAAACAGGTAATCGAAGAGATTCTTCCGGAAAGCAGTCATGTACGACCGGCAGGCACAGTCCAAATGGATAGTCTGCACAACGCTGCTTCAGTGTACTATGGTTTAGGAAAAAAGTGCCGCATGCACCTGTAGCTTCCTGGCCGGATATAAGGAAGGGATGCTTTGCGTCCCTTTTTTGGTTTGGCTTTTCCGCCCGCCCATCAAGCAGGCTGGATCCATTCCAGAGCGGAATTGTGCATTTTGGTTTGAGAAAACATTGTAGTATAGGAAATAGTCGTTTGCAAAAAGACTGCATGGAAGGGGGAGGGGAGTGTTTTCGTACAGCCTTTGGTACGCGCTCCAATGATCCATTTAGCCTTCAGGAAACCGATCCTGTATGAATAATTCATAAGGGCTGTGGAATAATTACGCGGATTTTTCACAGCCCCCAGCTTGTCAGTGTATATTCCCGTCCAGTACTCTCCTACTTATACATCGGGCCGTACGCGGCGCAGGCACGGTAATCGGCTCCTTCGGGATCCATGCCGAACGCGTTCCAGCAGGCCGGGCGGAAGATCTTCTCTTCCGGCACGTTATGCATGCACACCGGGATGCGGAGGATGCTGCAGAGCGTGATCATGTCCGCGCCGATATGGCCGTACGTGATGGCGCCGTGGTTGGCTCCCCAGTGGTTCATGACCTCGTAGGCGGAGACGAACGGGCCCTTGCCGGTCAGTCTGGGCGCGAACCAGGTGCAGGGCCAGGTGTAGTCGGTACGCTTCCAGAGCGTGTCGGACACCTCCTCCGGCAGATGTACGGTCCATCCTTCGGCGATCTGCATCACGGGGCCGAGGCCCTTCACGATGTTCAGCCGGCACATGGTCACGGGCATTTCGGCCTTGGTCTCGAAGCGGCTGGAGTACCCGCCGCCGCGGAAATAGCCGAGATCCGCGTAGTTCCAGGTGGTAGCGTCAAGGCAGGCCCTGACGTCGGCATCGGTCATCTCCCAGAAGGGCTTCATGACGGGCATGCCGTTTTCATCCTTCACTTCACCGCAGGCATCGAGGCAGGTCGCACCGGAGTTGATCAGATGCAGGAAGCCCTTGCTCTCTTTCGCGACGCCTTCCAGCTCGTAGCCGGTCACTT
>JAEEGL016134992.1_pt1 | contig 12948 bp, 12 predicted proteins | sample 9134231 | NCBI WGS metagenome assembly JAEEGL01 (sample SAMN16246548, study PRJNA631951) | gut metagenome | biome: gut microbiome; feature: rumen; material: fiber-attached | host: Bos | place: Iran: Karaj | collected 2018-10 | reverse complement strand
TAATACATTAAATAAGGTGCCCGTCAGGACACCTTATTTTTTTATCTCCGTCTTCCTCCACCACCGGAAGGAGCTGAACCTCCGCTGCTGCGACCACCGCCGCCGCTGAATGTACCTCCGCCGCTACTACGTCCGCCGCCACCGCTATAGGTGCCTGAGCTACGTGTGCCACCGCTATAGGTTCCTGAGCTACGTGTGCCGCCGCTATAGGTGCCGGAGCTTCGCGTGGAGCTGCTTGAGCTGCTTGAGCTGCTGCTGCGACCACCGCTATAGGTGCTTCCCGTAGAACGGGTGGCTGTGCTGGTCGAGCGCGTGCTGCTGCTCGTAGAGCGGGTTGCCGTACTGCTCGTCGATCTGGTCGAACTGCTTGTACTGGTCGATCTGGTCGAACTGCTCGAACTGCTGCTCGGCGTACGAGCTACCGTGGTGCTCGTAGAGCGCGTGCTGCTGCTCGGCGTACGGGTAGTCGTTGCGCTCGTAGAGCGCGTTGTCGTGGTGCTCGGTGTACGCGTGGTTGTTGCGCTGGTAGAGCGCGTTGTTGTAGTACTCGGCATACGGGTCGTGCTACCGAACGTGCTGCGCGTCGTGCTGCGGGTGGCATCGCTCGCTACGCGGGCCGTGCCGGTCGTGCGGGTCGTGCTGCGTATCTCGCGGGCGTTGGTCATGCCGCTGTTACGACGACTGAACGAACGATCCGGATAAGCTACCGCATATTCCCTGCGACTTACGCGATCATGCATCGAGTAATAGCCTTGATGAGGACGGGGCGCGTGACGGAAAGAGCAGCAGTAGTGGTGATGATGCCATGCGTAGCAGCGATGCCAGTACCAGTCGTGTGCCCAGCAGCTGTGTGCGTACCACCAGCCGGGGTAATAACCCCAGTACCAAGGACTCGTCCATGCATACCATGCGTCGCACCAGAACCAATCGTAGATAACAGGTCTGAAAACATATACCGGCTCTATGACGTAGTTCTCTCCGTACACATACACGTCGCCAACTACCTGAACGGATACCTCGTTGTTCTCGTCTTTCTCTACATATATCGAGGCTACATCTTGGAAGATATCCTTCGCAAGAACGGCTTGTAATACGATCAGACGCTTGTTGCCTTCGCCTGTCTCTACGACACGCAGGTAATCGACTTGTCCGTCGCCGTTCAGATCCAAGTTACAGAACGCGCTGTCCGGATTGTTGAGCATCGTCTCGAACTCTTCCAGGTTCTTAGCCTCTGCGAACAGTTTAGCTACAACCTTCAGATCGAGTCCTTCCGAGATGTCAGTACTCTTTGCGGAAACCGTGATCGTCTCTTCCGCCCACAACGCTGTCGCCATCAGCATCAGCGCCATCAGAAGTGTAGTTAATTTTTTCATAATTGTATTGTTTTAAAATTGTTTTTTCTAGGTTCCTAGGTTCCTAGGCTCCTAGTTAATCCCTTCCAAAAACCGTGCCAAACGCTACACGAGTTTCAAATCATGGTGCATTTTTTCTTTTTTGGTACGCATGTAGCGTTCGTTCCAGCGGTTAGGCGCGATCTCGATCGGCACGTTCTCCACGATCTCGATGCCGTAACTCTCCAACCCCACCCGCTTGACGGGATTATTGGTCATCAGCCGCAGTTTAAGCGCTCCCATCTCGCGAAGAATCTGCGCACCCACGCCGTAGTTGCGTTCGTCCGGACGGAAACCTAAATGGATATTCGCCTCCACCGTGTCATCCCCCTGCTCCTGCAACTTATACGCGCGGATCTTGTTCATAAGGCCTATACCGCGACCTTCCTGATTCATATAGACGATGATACCTTTGCCTTCGGCCTCGATCATTTGCATCGCTTTGTTCAACTGCTCGCCGCACTCGCAACGCTTGGAGCCGAAGATATCGCCGGTCATACAACTCGAGTGAACACGGCACAGGATCGGTTCATCGGCTTTCCACTCGCCCTTGGTCAGCGCCACATGCTCCAAGCCCGTCGTCAGATCCCGGAACGGCGTCAACATAAACTCCCCGTTCCGCGTCGGCAGGAACACCGTCTCACCTTTCTCGATAAGACCATCATTGAGCGGCTTGTCCGCGATCATTTCATCATTGAGCTCGTCTTGCGAGCGCTCATTAAGCCTATAGGCAATGAGATCCTTGATCGTAATGATCTTCAGGTCGAACTCTTTCGCCACTTCCTGCAACTGCGGCATACGTGCCATCGTGCCGTCCGCGTTCATGATCTCGATCAGTGCCGCTGCCGGCTGGAAACCCGCTAACCGCGCCAGATCGACACCGGCTTCGGTATGACCTGCGCGCTGCAGCACACCACCTGACCGCGCATACAGCGGGTTGATATGTCCCGGACGACCAAACGTCTCGGGTTGGCTCTTCGGGTCGGCAAGCGCCCGGATAGTAGCGGCACGGTCTGCAGCCGACACACCCGTCGTACAGCCCTCGAGCTTATCAACCGTCACCGTGAACGGCGTGCCGAGCATCGAGGTGTTAGTCGGCACCTGATGCATCAGATCCAACTGCGCACAACGCTCCTCCGTGATCGGACAACACAACACACCACGCCCGTGCTTCAGCATGAAATTCACTTTCTCCGGGGTGATCTTCTCCGCCGCAATGATGAAATCGCCTTCGTTCTCGCGATCCTCATCGTCCACCACAATCACGAACTTACCCTCACGAAAGTCCTGTAACGCTTCTTCTATTGTATTTATCTGCATATATTCGTATTTTTTCTTTCAATCGTCTCCATCCGATCACCCACGCCTCGGGGTTGAAGAGCGGCGAGTCGGTGGCAGCTTTGTACGTAAGGAAAACACCCAAGGGGAACAGCACAAACGAACTGAGCCACATGCCTGCCCAACAAGGCCACAAAGCCTCACGCGCCATCTTATATCCCGCGTTATCGATGATATAATAGATGATAAACAGGATCACCGAGATCACCACCGGAGCACCCAAACCGCCCTTACGGATGATCGCGCCGAGCGGGGCGCCGATGAAGAAGAACACCAGACACGCAAAAGCCAGCGTGAACTTACGGTGCATTTCCATCGAGTGCTTGCGGATATAGCGCTCGGCATCGTCCAGCATGATCGCGTTATACTCAATCTGATCGCGGTAGTTGATCGCTTTCTCCAGCGCAAAACGCTTCACCAGCCAGATCTGCTCCAGCGTCGCCGACGCCCACAGCGAGTCCAGGTTATACGCCTGCTCCTCCTCCGGCGTCAACACCTCCGGGATAGCCACCTCGGCATGCGTGTTATCGCGCCCGAAATAGCGGTTCTGTATCAGATCCGTACTCTGCTCCTCAAAGCGCGCCTGAGACACCGTTCGCATCGAGTCGATCGAGTGCTGCAACTGAGACAGGTTCTTGCTCACGTGCTGGTCCTCCAGCAAGGACTCGTCATACCGACTGAAATCCGTTGCGAAATCAATCACCACGCGCTTATGGGAGAAGGTCTCGCGCCTATACGGAATACTCTTGGTAGTGCCCGTCGCGCGCTGCTGCTTCTTGTCCAGATTCTCAAACGACTCCCCGTTGATCAGATCCAGCATCAGAAAACGCTTGTCCGCACTCGAACTCAAACGACCCGTGTCCGCTACCGTTACCGTCGCGTTCTCAAAGCCCTCCGAGTAGTCGTAGATCATCAGGTTCAGCAACTCGCCCTTGTGCGTCTTATCACGCACGTAGATATGGAAGCCGCTGATCTCATCGTAGAACTCACCCACCGGAATCTGCAACTCCGGACTCTTCTGGCGCAACGAGAAGATCAATGCCCAGAGTTTCATCTGGGACTTGGGCAGCACGTTATTGCTGAAGAAGAATGCACCGACACTCAACAGCGAAATCGCCAAGGCCAACGGACGCAGGATCCGGAACAGCGAGATTCCCGCCGCCTTCATGGCCGTCAACTCGAATTGCTCCGCTAAGTTACCGAACGAGATCAACGAGCTGAGCAAGATCGCCAGCGGCAAAGCCAAAGGCACTACGGAGGCTACTGCATAGATAAAGAACTCCGCCAGCACACCGATACCGATTCCCTTACCCACCAGATCGTTCACGTGCATCCACATGAACTGCATCAGCAATATAAAGATACAGATAAAGAAAGTAGCCAAAAACAGCCCCACAAAATTGCGGAGCAGATAAATGTCTATTTTCTTAATCCATCTCAAATATCCAATATCCAATATCCAATATCCAATAAGGGCTTTATCCCTTCAGATTCTCCTTTACAAAGATCAGCGGCAGCAAATCCGCTGCGGAATCAAACACATACGTCGCATCATCGCCATACAGCAGCACTTCCATCTTACCGCCATAACGGTGCTCGGTCTCCAGCATCACCTGACGGCATGCACCGCAAGGCGCACCCGGCTCCTTCGTAAAATGACCGTCCGTAAAACAAGCGATCGCCAACTTCGTCACCGGCTGTTCCGGGTACTGCGCACCCGCAGCAAACAAAGCCGTACGCTCGGCACACAAGCCGCTCGGGTACGCTGCGTTCTCTTGGTTCGCACCGCGAATGATCTCGCCGTTTGCCAACAACGCACCCGCTCCTACATGGAAACCGCTGTACGGACAATAACTGTGCTGCGTCTGCTCTTTGGCTACCGCCACCACCTTACGCTGCTCGTCCGTCAACTCGTCCCAACTGTAGGCACGCATCTTTGCTGTCAAATTGTACTCTTTCATACTATCGATTTGGTTAAATTTTATTTTCAAAACCTTTGCGGGTGCAAAGGTACTACATTTTTATGACATACGCAAGTATTTTGGGGGATTTTTTTCTTGGGGGATTTTTTTCTTGGGGGATTTTTTCTTTTCTTTCTTCTTTCTTTTTTTGTTTTTGCCTTGCTGTTGTGTGGCTCGGACATAGGCAGATTAGTCCTTCGCCGGCATATCTCCGCGATATGCCATTAGGCTTGCGGAGCGTCCCCTGTCTTTACAACCCTCCCCAACAACCAGCCCTTCTTGTAAACGCCAGGGGCCTGCCCGCTCCGCAAGCCCCCCGCGCCGTGTCCCTCTCTTTTTTCGTGCATGCCTTCGGATTCGTGCATTTTTGTTGTTTACCTTCGGTGGCAAGTACCTCCGGTGGCTTCGTGTGGCGGTGCCCGCCTTTGTTCGTCCGTCCTCTCTTGTTTTGTTGTTTAGGGGTGTGCCTCCGGTGGCGCGCGCCGCTGCTATTTTTTTTAATAGGTAAAAAAAACGTACGTTTTATTTTTCTATTTAAAATTTTTTTTGTAACTTTGCAGCCGATTTAATTTCAGCTAATTAGTGATGACCTAAAATGGTCCAAAAAAACGTACCTTTAATATGAGCAGTTTTAGCAAATGCATCATCGCGCTTTGGGCTCTCATTGCCCTACTGACAATAGGTTTGGGCTACAAAGCCGGTGTTAAAAACTCCGTGCCCGATGAACCACGTCCGGTGGAAATTCGTCTCTCGCTTTATCACAACCCCGATTCGCTCGCATATTATGCGGCTCTCGCGTACAAGGACGAAGACCCCAAAGGTCTTTACGTGACGGGCGTTGCCTCGTATCTCGCGCTCTTCGACGAGTGGCCGGATAGTCTGACGACTGTCTCCTACGAGGACGAGGGCTGGCTCATGATCTGGCGAGCTGCACAACTCAATTACCCCGATGCCGTCCAACTCATTCATTGCATGTCCGCAAGCGGCATTTGGAATCATTCTATCCCCGAACCTATAGAAAAATAAATTCTCTCATGAAATACGAATCTACCTTTAATGCCATTGACGGCATCCTCCGCAACGAAGCGGGTTGTAGTAATGAATTGGACTACATCGAGCAAACCTCATGGCTGCTCTTCCTCAAGTATCTCGATGATCTCGAGACCTCTCGAGAAATGGAAGCGCTGGCGGACGGCAAGGAATATAAAAGGTTGATTACCGGTTTTCACCGGTGGAGTTCTTGGGCTGCACCCAAGACGGATAATGGTGAAATAGATGTGGTCAACGCCATGACCGGCGATGACCTCGTGGATTTCGTGAATAACAAACTCTTCCCCGCACTCAAGCATTTCAAAGATACCGCTCCTGCAGCGGATACACTCGAGTATAAGATCGGCGAGATCTTCTCAGAGCTCCGCAATAAGATCAATAGCGGATATAACATGCGTGAGATTATCAATAAGATTGATACGCTCCAGTTCCAATCCGCGGAAGATCAACATGAGATGACCGTCCTTTACGAGGATAAGATTCGTCGTATGGGTAATGCAGGACGAAACGGTGGTGAATACTACACCCCGCGTCCGCTTATTCGCACAATTGTACAAGTCGTGAATCCACGTATCGGTGAGACCGTCTACGACCCTGCCTGCGGTTCCGCAGGCTTCCTCTGCGAGGCGTTTAATTATATGAACGAACAGGTCAAATCGGTTGCCGATGATAACACCCTGCAGAAAAATACTTTCTTCGGTAAGGAGAAGAAAGGTCTGCCGTATATCATCGCTACGATGAATATGATCTTTCATGGTGTAGCCGCTCCTAATATAGTACGCGGGAACACGCTCGCGGAGAACCTCACCGGCATCATGGAGAAAGATCGCAAGAACGTCATACTCGCCAACCCGCCTTTCGGTGGTAGCGAGCGGGCAGAGGTGCAGCAGAACTTCGACATCAAGACGAGTGAAACCGCATACATGTTCATGCAGCATTTCATCAAGATGCTCAAAGTGAACGGCCGTGCAGGTATCGTGATAAAAAACACCTTCCTCTCCAATGGCGACGCAGCAGGTGTTCGTCGTAAACTGCTCGAGGAATGTAACCTGCATACCATCCTCGACCTGCCTTCTGGAGTGTTTACCGGTGCCGGTGTGAAGACCGTCGTGCTCTTCTTTACCAAAGGCGAGCCGACGCGTAAGATCTGGTATTACCAACTTAACCTTGGTCGTACATTAGGCAAGACTTCTCCGCTCACGGAAGAAGATCTTGCAGAATTCGTGAGACTACAAAAGACGCAAGCAGACTCCGAAAATTCGTGGTCTATCGACGTAGATTCGCTCGGTGAGGACTGCGACCTCTCTGTTAAGAACCCCAATAAACCCGAGATCATCGACGACCGTACGCCGGCAGACATCATCGCTTCTATTGCCGACCTCAACAAAGAGGCTGAAGATCTTATTGGTGAAATCGTAAAACTGATGACGCAGCCATGAAAGAGGGATGGAAAATGTATCGCCTATTAGATATATGTGATGTATATCAGCCGGCTACAATTTCAAAAAAGGAATTGGTAGTTGGCGGTCTATATGATGTGTATGGCGCTAATGGTGTTATCGGCAAGTATGATAAGTTTAATCACGAAGAGAGCGAAGTGTTATTGGGATGTCGTGGCGCATGTGGATGCATAAATTTTTCGTCGCCTCGCTCTTGGATTAATGGCAACGCTATGGTCGTACATCCTCGAACATCAGATTTGTCGAAAGAATATCTTGTATATTTATTAAGGACGTTAGACTATTCAAAAGTTATTACTGGGACAGCTCAGCCACAGATAACACGTACATCTTTGTCTGAGGTCACAATTCCTGTTCCTCCTCTCTCTGAGCAAGGACGTATCGTCTCGTTCCTTGATGCCGAGTTTGCGAAAATTGATGCGCTTAAAACTAATACCGAGCAACAACTCCAATCCGCCAAAGACCTCTTCCAATCCGCTCTCAAACAATACCTTACTCCTAAAGAAGGCTGGGAGATGAAGACTATAGGTGATATTTTTAAGTCTTATTCGGGAGGTACTCCATTAAAGTCACGCCAAGAGTACTATACAACTGCCAATATCCCGTGGCTTAATAGCGGTGAGGTTTGTAGAAAATACATAACAGAAACAGATAATTATATTAGCGAAGAGGGTTTGAAAAACTCTTCTGCAAAATATTTTCCTATTGATACTGTATTGGTCGCCATGTATGGTGCTACTGCCGCGCAGGCTGGTATATTAAAGTTTGAAGCAACATCTAATCAGGCTATATGTGGTTTATTGCCGAATGAAAAGATGAAGCCGGAATTTGTATACTATTGGTTTGTTTACAACAAAGAGATTTTTGCTTCCATGGCACAAGGAGGAGCGCAGCCTAACCTGTCGCAGGTAAAAATTAAAGCAATGCCTATTCCATATATAGCGAAAGAACTTCAGGAGGGTATTTGCATAAAATTGGCTGATTTGGAAGACAAAGTAAAAGCCCTTCAAGAGAACTATAACAAAACCCTCGTTCTTTGCAACGACCTCAAACAATCATTGCTTAAATCGATATTTGAATAATGGACGAATCAACGACCAGACGAAAGAAGATTGACCCTGCCCTCTATGCCGTAGGATGGGAGCAGGTACCCGAATCGCAGATCCTCAACGAGCAACGAGCATACCTCATTGCTCCGGGACGCGTGGAGAAACTTTCCGTCAACCGTCACCCGAAAAAGGTGGACTATATCCTCGAATATAAGGGGATCAAACTCGCGGTCATAGAAGCCAAAGCGGATGAATATCCCGTAGAGATAGGTATAGCACAGGCGAAACAATACGCCGAGATGCTACAGATTCGCTACGCGTACTCTACCAACGGCGACCAGATCTATTTTATAGATATGGGTGTTCGTGACCCCTACGGGAATTATATCGTGCCGTCGTCTGAAAAATTGGTAGATAAGTTCCCAACTCCACAGGAGTTATGGTTGATGACCTATCCGGACGTCAACGAGTGGCGTGATATATTCAATCTTTTGCCATTCAATATCGGTGGTGGTCGTATACCCCGCTACTATCAAGTCAATGCCGTCAATAACGTCCTCAATGCGGTCGCGCGAGACCAGAATCGTATCTTACTTACGATGGCTACCGGTACAGGTAAAACCTATGTCGCGTTCCAGATTTGTTGGAAACTCTTCCAAACAAATTGGAATAAACGTAAGGACGGTAAGAAACCGCGTATTCTATTTATCTCCGATCGGAATATACTTGCAAACCAAGCAGTCAATGACTTCGAGCAATTCAACGAGGATGCGATGATACGTATCACGCCCGATATGCTCCATAAGGAGAAAGACAAAGTGCCTACAGCACGACATCTATACTTCACCATCTTCCAGACCTTCATGTCTGAAGACGAATCCGGGCAACCGTTCTATAAGCAATACCCTGCTGACTTTTTTGACTTCATCATCATCGATGAGTGTCACCGTGGAGGAGCTAACGATGAGAGCCAGTGGCGTGAACTGATGGATTATTTCGAGGATGCATACCAGCTCGGTATGACCGCCACCCCTCGTCGTGCGGAGAACGCCAATACCTATCGGTATTTCGGCGAACCCGTCTATTCGTACTCCCTTAAACAGGGCATTGAGGATGGTTACCTTACACCCTTCCGGGTGTGTATCTCGGAGAGTAATATCGATACCTATCAGTACGATCCTTCCGATGATATAGAGGGCGATATCGATCCAAACAAGGTCTATACCGAAAAAGACTTTTATAATGGTGATATAGAGATGCGGGCGCGTGATGTGCACCGCGTAGAGGAATTATTAAGCCAAATCAATCCGAACGATAAGACCATTATATTCTGTGCTACACAAGCACATGCGGCCATTATTTGCTCGCTGATTAATCAGCGCAAGAAAAACCCTGCGCCCAACTATTGCAAGCGTGTAACTGCGGATGACGGAGATGAGGGAGAGAAAGACCTTAAACTCTTCCAGAACAACGAGCGAACTATCCCGACCATCCTCACAACCTCGCAGAAACTATCTACTGGTGTCGATGCGCGCAACGTGCGAAATATCGTCCTCATGCGACCTATCAATAACATGGTCGAGTTCAAGCAGATCATCGGACGTGGTACACGTCTCTTCGATGATAAGTATTTCTTTACCATCTATGATTTCGTAGGAGCAAACAAGAACTTCAAAGATGCAGAATGGGACGGAGATCCCTTCTGTCCGATATGCGGGAACTATCCCTGTACCTGCAATAAGCATAAGCCTTGCCCGAAATGCGGACAATACCCCTGCGTATGTGAGACACCGCCACCCGAACCGCCGAAACCATGCCCATACTGCGGACATCTTCCGTGTACCTGCGAAGGTGGTCAGCCGAAAAAGAAAATACGTGTCAAATTATCCGAGAAACGAGAATTGGCGCTCAAAACAGAGTGGACGGAAACCTTCTATTTCGGAGATAAACTCATCACCCTCGAAGATTTTATCAAAGAGCTCTTTGGGCGTCTGCCTAAGTTCTTTAATGGACCGGAAGACTTGCGTCATCAATGGGAAAATCCCCAAACGCGCCAACAACTCCTTGACCAACTCGCGCGAGAAGGATTCGTGGAAGAAAAACTCGATATGGTGCGTCGTATTATGGGATACGAGAATTGTGATTTATACGATATACTCTCATTCCTCGCCTATGAGACCACTCCGCTCGAACGTGCAAGACGTGCGGAGATAGTTCGTCTGGACTACATGACTTCGCTCCCAAAACCGGTTCAGCAATTGGTAGAGTTCCTTATTACGCAGTATGTCCACAACGGATACAAAGAGATGGCGGAAGATCATCTTTCTACGCTTCTGAAGATGAAATACGGCTCGCCGTTCGATGCTACCAAACAATTACACATGCAGATACCGCAAATACGTGATACCTATTTTGAGTTCCAACGACAACTCTATAAAGCATCAGGTCCTATCGCGGGTAATATAACATTAAATATTTACGAAAACGGCTCTAATTACTACGATAATAGCCGACATATTACGTTAAAATAGCATTTAAATTTGCATATATCGCAAAATTGTTGTAATTTTGCAGTCGATTTGGTCAGCTCTTAGACCTTAAACAGGAGGACATAGTTATCTTTTAGGCATATTCCTTTATCAGTAAGCTGGCAAACTTGAAGCAATAAATTGAATATGTCCCATTATACTTGTGTATGGGTAGGTGGGGCATTATTGCGGGTGCCAGCCTTACTGATATACTCCATCTACTCATGCATTTTTTATATTAGTGAATCCGCATGAATAAGAACTACTTTGCCCCTGGCTCAAAATATTACGATAACCATCGTGAGATAACTATTAATAATCCGGGGCCCAACGCCGCAGAACTTCTTCGTGCCGCTCTCGCGGACGATGTAGAACCGATAGATACTGATGATGAAGAATTCTTCAAATACATCCATGTCGCCATTACGTCAGATCAGGAAAGAGCACAGATTCACCGGATGATGCATAATATCGTGAAACTGCCTCGCATGACACAAATATGCGACGAGTTATATACGCTCATTAAAAAGGAGAAGATCTTGTCAAAAATTAAACCAGAAGCAATGCTCGCTGAATTAAGAAGAATAGGCATGCCTTCGGCAGACACACCGGGTTTCTCCGACCAAAATTTCTACTCCAACTATAGAGCATAAGAATAGCGCCTTGCGGTGCTATTTTTTTTTGTGCCTTTCATAAATCTTCATAGATCTTCATTTTTCTTCATAAAGTCTCATAAGCCCTCGAGTGAGACGTCGATAAATAACTTATAATCAAGCAATTACCTATACCTTTGCATCACCTTTCGGAAAAACGGCAACTCCACGCATTGTGGAAACCGCAACCCTTCCGAGAGCGTGATGCTTATGAAACAACGATCTTTTGAAATCATCCGCAAACCGGAACTCGAAGGTTCGTCCTTTCTCTTTAATAGCGTGCTCGTTCGCTATGTCGCAACTTGCCCCGAAACGGGTATCTCTTTCTATTGTAACAACGGCCAAAGTGGAGTGGTCGGTGTCCGCGTCTATCCTGATGGACGAAAAGTGCATGTGAATACAGACCAAATCGCTTGGTCTAAAAAACACGGTAAGGCGGTTTATCTGCAGTTTAGGAATGCCTTCGGAACACATAAAGCAATCAGTGCCTCCCATGCCGTCTGGATGGCTGCCGGTCGAACCATACCTCCCGGAATGACCATGGACCATATCGATGGAAACACCCTCAACAATGACATCCGTAACCTCCGTTGTACCACCAATGAGATAAATAATCGCGACGGCGGCTTCATGCGCAAACTCCGCAACCAAGGCATCAACGTCGCCATGTACCACACCGACTTCATCCTCGAGGGCTACGGACGTATGGCTAAATGGAAAGCCTCCCACACGCAGTCGCAGTATAATCACCTCTCCCGCACCGAGCTCCTCCAACTCTTCCTTGGTCCCGACTACTCGATCGACCCTCGTTCCACCGACGACATCATGCTCGCCGAAATGTCCCACCATCATGAAATCTAGCTTGTTCCCTTTTTACTAAAAATTGCCAAAATCTACCCAAAAGGGAACAAGTAAAAAAATAGTATGTTCATTCCGTCCAAATTTTATTTGGACATTTAAAACAACCATCATTATGAAAAATTTCGAAGAAATTAATCGTGCCCAAGGGGCTAAGAAAACAGAGAATTTAAAACTCCTGCGCGAACTGCGCACCCAAGAGAAAGCCATCAAGGCTCAAATCGATTCCATTTCCGACGCCGCCACCACCGAAGCCGTTGCCATCCTTGCCGCCGAAGGCAAAGACCGCGGCGAGTTCACCATCCCCGACCTCGGCACCTTCCAACTCCAACGCACCGATGTCATTGACATGACCAACTACAACCGCTATAAAGGCGAGGATGCCATCCGTTGGCGGCAGAAGAACGAGCAGAAAGAGCAGAGCCGCAAGTACCAAGCCGCCCTGACGCGTGAGATGAAGGGCATCACCGACGGCTTCGTCGCCACGCACCCCGATTGGACTCCCGACGACATCAAACTCACCGTCAAAGTCCTCGATTAAAAGAGAAAAGAACCAAAAGAGAAAACCATTCGGTTAGTACCTTAATCTTTATCTAAAAATAATTTATTTTATAAATTTAAAAGGGTTTTTCTTTATGGAAAAGGCAGAAACCATAGATG
>JAEEGL015834465.1_pt1 | contig 12948 bp, 10 predicted proteins | sample 9134231 | NCBI WGS metagenome assembly JAEEGL01 (sample SAMN16246548, study PRJNA631951) | gut metagenome | biome: gut microbiome; feature: rumen; material: fiber-attached | host: Bos | place: Iran: Karaj | collected 2018-10 | reverse complement strand
GTTAATCATCAGTAGTTGGTCGATTATTTATAGTTTCAGATAAATCATTATTACTGGTCAATCATGAGTAATTATGGGTTAATTCTTTTGCTTACAATGTGATTATAGCACTTTTGAAATTTATTGCAATTTGATTGTTGACAATTTAATTGGAATGTGAGATTATAATATCAACAAAAGACAATTACCAAACAAAAGATTGGAGGACAAATAATATGGAATATAAATTTACTGAAGAGAATTTTGATGCTGAGGTTATTAAGAGTGATATCCCCGTGCTTGTTGATTTCTACGCAGACTGGTGCGGCCCCTGCAAGATGATGATGCCGGTTGTTGAGAAGATGGCTGAGAAATACGACGGCCGTATCAAAGTCGGCAAGGTGAATTCCGATGATGAAGGTGCTCTCGCTGGCAGATACAATATCATGTCAATCCCAAGCTTCCTTGTTTTCAAGAACGGCGAGGTTATTAACAGCGCTACTGGCGCAATGTCAGCTGATGCACTTGCCAAGATCTTAGATGAAGCCCTTTAAATAACAACATCTCATAACCCCCTCATAATATAACCTCAGGCATTATGCTGATACGCATTTTGCCTGAGGTTGCTTTTTGGTTTTAACGTGTGCGTTTTTGACATTATATCAATTTCGCACACGTTATTTTTGTTATACCAATTTTTTAACTGGTTCAAAAAAAATTATTACATATACAAAAAAGGCCGCTTGTGATGAACACAAACAGCCTTTGCAGTATCCTGCGGATAACAGGACTTGAACCTGCACGGTCGCCCACTGGAACCTAAATCCAGCGCGTCTGCCAATTCCGCCATATCCGCTTGATGATATTGTCGTTACCTCTGACAGGTCTTTTGCCATGATGTAACGCGATTATCAGTATATCACCATCAGAAACACATGTAAAGAATAGTTACGAATATGGGGCGGCTCCTAATGACTAGAAATGCGGTATATGAGGGACTATTGAATAATCCGAGTCATAAGTTGAAGCATTTTATCATCTCTTTTATCGTGTTATCACTGAGGACACATTTTTCTGTTTCAAACGTTAATATAAGATTGACCCCCGGAATGATCTTATTATTGATATATGTATCTATTTTCATGACGGCTTTATTTGCGTACTTTGGATCATCCATTCTTCCTTCATGTTCCCAGTAAATCTCTTTTCCGGTCTTTTTGCTGAGAAACGTGAAATCAGGATAAACTGTTCCATATCCCTTTAGATCTATAGGGCACTCATACTTATACTCTATTCCCATTTTGTAGAAAGTGTCTGCGAGTATTTTTTCCGACTTGGATCTTACTCTTTCACCTTTTGCAGAGTAGATAAGCGGTATGTCTTTCGAGAACTCTTTTCCTATATATGGGATGCTCCTCCATTCAGAGACTTTTTGTTCCCACAGGGGTTCAACAGGATTTACCAGCTGTTTCCTGGTATCAGTCAATGATTCATATACTTCCAGTATTTCATTGTCCCTATATTCACTGTTCAGTGTTTGGAGCTGCTTCAGGCGCCTGTCGACAATTCTTTTTATTTTCTTATCATAGGCTTTTTGAGCGAGGGATTTGATGGTGGCTGTGTCGCTCTTGCTGATATAGTCGCCCTTCTTTTTATTCTTGCGGGACTCATCTGTTGCTAAAAGGAAAACTGAATACTTTCCTGAATTTGATACACGTAGCGTTCCTTCTGGTGCATTGCTTAGTCTTTTGTTTACAACATCTTGAATGCGCTGTAATCGCTTCTCTTCTTGTTTTAACATTCTTTCCAACTCTTTCATTTACATCTCTCCTCCTAGATTTCTTTTACAAATTTGTTAGTTTGCATCTACTACTGAAATCTGCCTCTTTCTGTCTTGTAACCATAATATTTATGTCTCTTTTGAAGTTTTCTTCATTTATTACACAAATATTTGTCGGCCTGGCGGATGGGGTTATGGCACTTTTCTACTTTTTCACATATGTACCTGTAGAAATTCTGACTTTTTTATGGCTCTTTTCCTGAACTCCTCGTTTTTACCATAATGATTTGCTTGGCTAACAGAAGCGTTTTATGGAATATTTCTGCTTTTGCTAAATAGTGACAGCAATTTCTTAGGCATTTTTTATGGTACTTTTTCTGAATTCTTCTCTTTGGCCATAAAGGCTCGCATGGCTTACAGTAAAAGTTTATGGCATATTTCTGCTTTTACCGAATAGTGACAGTAATTTCTTAGGAGTTTTTTATGGTACTTTTTCTGAATTCTTCTTTTTGGCCATAAAGACTTGCTTGGCTTGCGTTAGATGTTTATGGCACATTTCCACTTTTACCAAATAGTGACAGCAATTTCTCAGGCATTTTAATATGGTTCTTTTTATAAATTCTTCTTTTGCGTCATATAGGTATAGGCCTGCAGCAAATCAGCCCAAAGGCCCTTTAGAACTTTTATTCTTAACCATATTTACAGTAGCAAATGTATGTAATTTAATTCTAATTTGGAAATTCGGTAGCAATCAGATAAAAGCTTCGCTACCTATCATCAGAAAAACTAGAACTTCTTGAGTTTATCAGACAAATATTTCTATGTCAAATTCTATTTCACAGTTTATATTCATAGTTGAAATTCATGGTTCAACTTCACGCCACCGCTCGTGCCTGAGCCGAGGCAAAAAAACACTCCAGCAACTTTCTAAGGCAAAATAAAAGAGCCCGCCCTTATTTGATATGTGGACTAGCTCTTACTAACATTAACCAAATTAGATTACAGATCATCGGACATCCCAATTAAGATGGGGAATTCCCCAAACTTACAGGTACCTGATCTCGTATGAAATCTGCCGGGAATCGTCGATATTCAGCACCAGGTAGCTGGGGCGTCTGCCCTCCTGGCGGGGGTAGGAGAGGCTGCCGGGGTTAAAGATGTACATATCGTCCAGGCACTTGGCCACCGGTCTGTGGGTGTGGCCGAAGAAGATGAAGTCGACGCCACGGGCGTGGCCCTCTGCTGCGATGTTCTCGGGGCCCATGGATACGAGATAGTTGTGGCCGTGGCAAAGGAAGGCTTTGTAACCATCCAGCTCAAACTCCAGCTCGCGCTTGAGGTCGGCGAAAAAGTCGTTGTTGCCGGAAACGAAGTAGACAGGGCAGTTTGCTGCTATGGCAAATTTGCCCTCCGAGCCTTCAAAGTCTCCACAGTGGATTATTCCGTCCACAGGTTCCTCGATATCCAGAACTTTATAAAAATTGTCATCATGTCCGTGTGTATCACTGACAACCAAATACTTATGCATTAATTAGACCACCAATTCCTAATATAAAAATCTATCAGCGTTTATACCGATTTGCAAATACATGTCATACCTGATCGTGCATAGCTGTGATCAGGCCAATCACTTAGGAGATACCCGTTCTCTCACCCAAACAGGCAACTGTTATCCTATTTCTGCAGACAATTGAATCACTTTCCAAACTCTTCTCCAAGCAGCTCTGCCATGGCACGGAGAGCTTTGCCCCTGTGGCTAATGGCGTTCTTTTCGTCGGGGGAGATTTCGGCGCTGGTTTTGCCGTACTCAGGAAGGAAAAAGATTGGATCGTATCCGAAGCCGTTCTCTCCTGCTATCTCATATCCGATGCGTCCCTCCATGGTACCTCTGGTATCGAGGCATCTGCCATCCGGAAGGACAGCTGCGATTGCACATACGAATCTTGCCGTGCGATCCTCGTCCTTAACATCCTTCAGTCTGTCGAGGATGATGCTGTTCTTTTCAGTGTACGGAGTATCCTTTCCAAGGTACCTTGCAGAATAGATTCCGGGCTCACCGCCGAGATAATCTATTTCAAGTCCTGAGTCATCTGCCAGAACTACTGTATCTTTGGCCATTTCAGGATCCTTTGACTTAAGGGCTTCGGAAATTGCTTTGGCTTTGATGCAGGCGTTCTCTGAGAACGTGCTGCCGTTTTCATCAACATCCTCGTCAACTCCGACTTCTTTCATGGAAAAGATCTCACAATCAAGCCCGCCTAGGATACGGCGAATCTCTTTCATCTTATCTTTATTACCTGTAGCAAAAACTATTTTCATAGCACCACCTCTAGCATTTTTATGACATATCAAGCTATTCTAATTAAACATCTAATCAATTTATATCAAATATCATAGATTCATTCTGAGCGATAAATTCATGCCTCTATATATCGAATATCATGAATTCATCCTAATCGATAAATACAATACCCTATACAACATCATCAAGAACTAATCTTACGCAATAAAACCGTATCTTTATAAATCTATTATCACAAACTTATCACGTACATTATGCCGCAAATTACTCAATTTCCTGAAACGCTTCCAGAATTCCACTGTAAATCCCACGCGCCAGGCCGCTCTCATATGCATTGCCATCCTGCTGCCCAGTAGGCGCGCCGATATTGACAGTTGCTGCGGGGATCCCGGAACCGGCAAGCATTTCATATTTATCAGAACCAGCTTCCACTCCAAGTGCCTGAGCCCCGGCGTTCACGGCACAATTGCGCTCAATGATATCAGCGAAGGAAGCGTTGGTGAGCTCCCTTAAGAAGAATTTCTCATTAAAATAGGTTCTGACAGCATTCGCCTCAACCTCATTGCCATCAAGTTCAATCAGGAAATCAGCGTCGCTATCTTTGATCAGACGCTTCTTTTCATCCGGATCAAGTACGTTGCCATTTAGCCTTGTAAGATAGAATTTCACTCTGTTCTCTGTCTCATTCTCAGCCAAATCTTTTAGCAAAAGAGCTGTTTCCAACGTAATGTCTTTTTGCCCCTCGTCCGATGTCAGCGGGTCCACGACGACAATCTTGTCATACATTTCTTTGGGCTTACAGAATCGAACTTCGATTGTGCTGGACTCCGTAAGGGTACTCTCATTGGCATAAAAATCGTTAAGATAGAAATTGAGGCAAACCTTTCCGCCCTCATTCTGGGGAAAGCACAAAGCAGCATCCAGAATATCCAAGTCCGTCTGCACGGCATTGTCCTTATAAAAGCCTTCTTCCCGGCTGTCCACGTAAATTCTGAGCTCGTGGGAAGTGTAGTCGTCCTCCAGGATGATGTTTTCTGAGCTGGTGCTCTCGGGAAGTGGGATTATCAGAAGGTTCTCTTTTCCCTGAGGCATGGACTCATCCACCAGAAGCGTGTAGGAGCTCGTCAATTCACCTCGCTCTCTGGGAGTGCCGGCAGCGTCAGTGATCATGATGTGCTTGGTGGCAGCTCGCTGCAGCATTAGAGCAATGGAAACAGCTGCAAAAAATGTGGCGCCTGCTGCGACTCTTTTCAACTCGCTGTTATTCATGGCTGCGGTCACCTTTCCGCGGTGGCTTGGGTCCCATGAACTGGTAGAAGTAGGTCTTCAGCATTCCGTTGTAGATCTTTCTGTTTTTGTCTGCTTTTCTGCCGATGTATTTCTCTGCGTTCTCAAGGCCGGTGATGAGGTACATGGACCAGGAATCCAACGCCCTGTACCTGTCGCCGATGGTCTTATAAAGAGCCGGCAGCTCGTCCGATTCACCGATTCTCTCACCATAGGGTGGATTGGTTATGATGAAGCCATATTTCTTTCTGTGGCTTAAGTCTGCGATGTCTCTGACCTGGAAGTGGATCATGTTCTCGACGCCGGCTTTTCGGGCGTTGATGCGGGCGATCTCAATCATGTCGGGGTCAAGGTCGTAGCCCTGGATGTCCACGTCGACGTCAGTCAGGATCTCGTCCCTGGCTTCTTCGCGTACGTCTGCCCAGTTGCGGGGCTCGATGAGGTGTGTCCAACTCTCGGCGGTGAAGTGCCTGTTCATGCCCGGTGCGATGTTGGCCGCTATCATGGCCGCCTCGATGGGAATGGTTCCGCTTCCGCAAAAAGGATCCACCAATATTCTGTCCCTGCGCCAGGGCGTCAGCATGATGAGGGCCGCCGCCAGGTTCTCGGCGATGGGCGCCTTAGACTCCAGCTTCCTGTAGCCCCTTTTGTGGAGGGAATCTCCGGTGGTATCCAGCGCCACCGTAACTTCGTCTTTCATAATGAAGACCCTGACCGGGAAATCCTCGCCATCCTCAGGGAACCAGTCGGTGTGGTAAGACAGCTTCATCCTCTCCACCATGGCTTTCTTCATGATTGACTGGATATCTGATGGGGAAAAGAGCTTGCTCTTAACGCTGGATGCTTTCTTTACCCAAAATCTTCCGCTGGCCGGGATGAACTCCTCCCAGGGAAGGGCTTTGGTCCCCTGAAAGAGCTCCTCAAAGCTCTCAGCGTGGAAGCTTCCCACCTTGATCAGTATCCTCTCGGCTGTCCGAAGGCCAATATTGGCGCGACAAACTGCGTCCCCGTCTCCTGCAAAGGAGACGCGGCCGTCGGACACTTCGGTGATGTCGTAGCCCAGGTCTGTTATTTCTCTTTTTAATACGGACTCCAGGCCGAAATGGCATGGAGCAATAAGTTCATATCTAATCATATTCAAACATTATATCACAATACAATAAGATGTCACCGCTAAATAGAAAGATAGGAATTTATGATGTCATGTCGCGCTGATATTTGATGTTACCTCCGCCTTTCCAGCGACAATGCTTACACATCAATAATCCATGATGGTGTTCAGCATGTCCATCTCGTCCTTGCAGTACTTGGTGTAGACGCTGCGCATGGCGTCGCGGAAGCGCATCTTTTCCTCAGGGGTTAGTTCGATTACTGTTACGCCGGCAGACTCTGCGATCTTCCTGGAGGTCTTTTCCCTCTCCTGCCAAAGTTCTCGCTCGTAGATTGCTGATTCCCGGGCGCACTCAGATAAGATAGCCTGGTCCTCCTGACTAAGCATGTCCCAGACCGCCTTGGAGCAAAGCTGCAATTCCGGCACTCTGGTGTGCTCGTCCACGGTGTAGTAACGGGCGACGTTGTAGTGGTTCATGGCCTCGTAGGAAGGCCAGTTGTTCTCGGCGCCGTCGACGATGCCGCGCTCTAGGGCGGAGTAGACTTCTGAGTACACGATCTTCACCGGCTTGGCTTTTAGGGCGGAAACCATGTCTGCCATCACGTCGGATTCCTGGACACGGATAGTCATGCCCTCCATGTCTGAGAGGCTGCGAATGGGTGTTGTGCTGTAGAAATTTCTGGCACCCGCGTCATACCAGGACAGGCCCACCAGGTCGTGATCCAGTGTTTTCAAAAGAAATTCATCCCCAATCTCGCCGTCCAGTACCCGCCACATGTGGTCGGATCCGCTGTAGAGATAGGGCATCTGCAGGACGTTCATTTCCGGCATGTACTCGGCCAGCTGCGACAGGGAAACCCTGGCAAAGCCAATTCCGCCGTACATCATCTGTCTTATTACTTCGCTCTCACTGCCAAGCTCCGCGTCGCATCTGACAAGAATCTTGATCCTGCCATCGGTCCGCTCGTAGACCAGGTCTGAAAAGCGCTGCGCTCCCAGAGTTGTGGGGTAATCTGCTGTCTGGTTCTCAGCATAGAACAGCACGTACTCCGGGTCGGCTACTGTATTCTTTTTTGTTCTCCACACCAGGATCCTGAGGCCGACGATGACGATGACTGCCAAGGCAAGGATTAGTGCGGTTCTGTAGATCCATTTTCTATTCATTGGTTGTGTGTTTGGCTCCTGATCAACAATATGCAGGGATTAGTGTCTCTATGCATAGGAAGCTGATTCTGTTTGTATATAAAATTCTAAGTGATTCTATTTGGCCGTGCGTCAGCTGTAGAGTTTATTTGATACTTGCTGTTCTGATACATCCTGTATTCGATCACAAGTCCAAGTCTTTGTTCTGATTTGCATTGTCAGATATACCTGCGTTATGCTTGGTGTTCTGGCTAATTCAATATTTTCACTGCCCCAGGACCCCGTTGCGATACTCACTTGGGGTGGTGCCTACAATCCGCTTGAATACACGGGTAAAGTAGTTGGCGTCTCTGTAGCCTGCCTCTGTGCTGATGTCCTTGATGTTGATCTCAGGATCAGCCAGTAGCTCTTTTGCCCGATCTATCCTGTAATTGTTGAGGTAGGTGATGAAGTTCCTGCCAAAATTCTGCTTGAAGATTCTGCAAAAGTACACGTCAGAATAGCCCAGGACTGAAGCCACATCCTGAAGCGAAAGATCCTCTTTGTAATGGTTGTCGATGTAATCGCTGATGTCCTTTACAAATGTATTCAATGAAGGTTCTGTTGTCGCCTGGTCAGTGGCCTTATCGCTGCTCACTGGCTGAGCAGGAGCCTTATGCGCATTCTTATCACAAAGATAAAATGCTCTCTCCAGCGCATTTATGATATCTTCGTCGGATCCGGGCTTGAGCAGGTAATCAATGGCTCTTATTCTTATTGCTTTTTTGGCGTAGCTGAATTCATCGAAGGCTGTGAGGAAAATGATTCCACAATCAGGGCTCATTTTTCTTATTTCCTCCGCCGCATCAAGGCCGCTCATTCCTGGCATAGCGATGTCTAGCAGGGCAACCTGACAGTTCTTTTCCTCAAAGACATTGACCGCCTCGATGCCGTTCTCAGCCAGGAAGATTTCTACCTGTCCTGGGAAGAAATTCATTAGCTTCTTGTATACTACCTGCCTCTCGATGGGCTCATCATCAGCAACAAGTACTCTGTACATATTTGTTCTCCTGTATTATTCTCAGTTCAAACTTTTGATGTTTTGTTTGGATATGGTATCTATTCTCAGTCCTAGTATCTGCCTCTAATCGTGAAATTACTTATAATTCCAGTTGTTAAGCTTCTCTATCTAACTCTTCTAGAATTAGTCTTCTGAAATATGTATTTTGTGGTACTGAATAGCTTTTTTCGCTACAATTATTAGTCTTTTGGAATTATCTATTTTGTGGTACTGAGTAGCTTTTTCTCTACAGTTATTAGTCTTCTGGAATTTTCTATTTTGTGGTAGTGAATCGCTTTTTCTCTACAGTTATTAGTCTTCTGGAATTTTCTATTTTGTGGTAGTGAATAGCTTTTTCGCTACAATTATTAGTCTTTTGGAATTATCTATCTTGTGATACTTAATAGCTTTTTCTCTACAATTTATGGCACTAATCCTTTTTTGAATAAATATGACATAAGAAAAATGCCTACGTTTTATGTCTCTTTTTCCGTTTTTGAAGGAAGTACCATAGAAAATCCAATGGTTATTTATGGCACTATTCTGATTTCGGTGAAAAGTAACATAAACTTACTCACAATTATTTATGGCTATTCAACCAATTATTGAGATAGTGCCATAAACTAAGCCCCAGTTTCTTATGGCACTTTTTCAATTCCAACAAAATATGACATAAAACGATCCAATTTCGATTCAACTAAACAGCAAGAAATGGCAGTAAGCATAACAGCTGCTCAAAGATCTGGAGCCTGAGGTAAAAAAACAGCCACCCTGCCGTGGCAGGGCTTGTCCTTGATGTCCATAAATCAGAATGCTACACTGAAAAACCCGATGGTGATGCTAATCAGCTGCTCATGAGTCTATCGCCATCGGTGATGAGCAACCAGCATTCTGATTTATGGACGTCAAGGATGGCGTACACAGTCACTACGTTTTATATCAGGAATCAATTTTATATCGCTTTTAGGACTCAACAATCTAAAGTTTCGGAAACAGTGACAATACTAACTCTATATCAGCTTGTTCATCATTTTTATTAGCCACAATAGGTCCATTATCAACCTCAGCCTTCTCTCGTCAGCGGAATGCTGATGGTGATGGTGGTTCCCTCACCCCGCTTGCTGTCAATGGATAGGCTGCTGTCCGGATACATGGCCTTTATCCTGCGGTTGATGTTGCCAAGACCGATACCTACTTTGCCTTCGGACGGGAGATTGTGCTTATCCGAATTCATTGTATTCTCCTTACCTGTGCTTGCGATATCCCTTGTTCTATTAACTTCATCCATGTCATCTATTTCGTCAGGTTCATCGTCCATACCGGCGCCATCATTTCTTTCAGCGGCTCGGACAATTGCTGCCCTTGCAGCCTCATCGCCCTCAGGCTTATTTATTGCATCAAGCAATTCATCCTCAATCTCGCCCTCGCCCATTTCAAGCTGCTCACGAATTGCCTGCAGCACCTCTTCGGTGATACCGACGCCCGTGTCGGCGAGTGTGATCATTAGACGGTCGTCCTCGGTGAAAACGTGGACAGAGATCTTGCCGCCTTCGACCTTTGGTGAGATGCCGTGGATCATGGCGTTCTCGATGAGGGGCTGGAATGTGAAGGTCGGAACCACAGTCTTTTCCTCGTCAACATCGCACTGTACTTCGTACTCAACTCTGGACCCGAAACGCATCTTCTGGAGGTACATGTAATCCCCGGCAATCTTGAGCTCCTGGGAGAGAAGCGCCTCTTTTTCCTGATTCTTGAGATTATAACGGAAAAGAGAACTCAGCGCCTCTATCATCTGTTCCGTGGTGGCAGCATCCTCAAGGTTGGCCATACCGGCGATGACGTTAAGGGTGTTGAAAAGAAAGTGCGGATTGATCTGGCTTTTTAGGAGTTCCAGGTTCATGGTCTCAAGCTGCTTTTCTATCTCGAGGTTTTCTACTTCCTGGGCGTGGAGCTGGTCCAGGGCTTCTCTCTTTTCTTCAAGGGCTTTGATGTACTCGCCGGTGGCGAACTTCATCTTGTTGAAGGCGGTGACCATTTCGCCCAGCTCATCTTTGTTATCCACCACGACATCATCGATGTAGAAATTGTTGGAGGCGATGTTCCTGGAGGCGTTGGCAAGCTTTAAAACCGGAACGGAAAATGTTCTGTCCATCATCCTTGATATAGTAACAACTGCTACGAAAAGAACGACGCCCAGCGCTGCTGCCAGATATGGAACGCTGAAGACGATAGGCGCCAGCACGTTGTAGCCTTCATTGCCCTGAAGCATTGTGACATCCACATACTTCTGGGCGTAGGCTGCCAGGTACTCCTGCATGCTATAGACATCGTAGAGCTTGTCCACGTAGAGCTTGTCGGACTCATAATCTGCCAGTACCTGATTTCTGCTGCGTGAGTATTCATCATAAGCCGTCCGGAGGGCTTGGAGCCTGGCAAAGCGCTCGTCACCGAGCTGCCCATAGTCCAGAGGCACAGAGTAGATCTGTCTTCTAGTCTCTGCCGTGATTGCATCCCACCCCTCGACTGTCGAAGGATCAGAGGAGTGAACGTAGAGGTCAAATGCCTCAATCTCGGCATTAATTGCCGCAACAATTTCGCCACCCTTGGAGTTGTTCTCCATGATGTCGTTGAAGTCAACCATGAAGAGCTTTACAAGCCAGGCCGCGAACATTAGTGCCAGAAGAATAGCTGCTACGACGCTTCCGGTGAAGACCCTTATTTTATTTTTAATGGTGAGTGTGTCCCAGAAATTTCGTATCTTAGTCATTTTCAACTGTAATCACGTGTAGCTGTTGTGAGTTAGAACTATATATTGTCCTTACCTTTAGCAAATTTTTAATGTCAAATCTTAAACAACGCTTGATATCTTAAACCTTATATTATCTGTATATTACAGACATCTGGTGTCACAAATTTTCATAGTTCAACCAGGTAGCAAAAGAGGCAGCGTTATAACAGTTATTATAGCGCTGCCTCTTCCAAATTTCTATTATATCCGGGGAAGCGCCGGTCCAGGTGTTTCCCGAAAAATCATGATTCTAATTGTTTTGCTTTTTCCCCAAAAATCATGGGTCCAGTCGTTTTATCTTTTCCCAAAAGTTACAGGTCCAGTCGTTATGACTTTTCCCGAAAATTACGGGTCCAGTCGTTATGTCTTTTCCCCAAAATCATTTCCTAATCTTTTTGCACAAAAAGTCGTAAAACTCTTCCTTCTCATCCCCCAGGACCCGGTTCGTGAGCATATAGCCATGGCTGTCGTCAGACATCACCACGATCATGTCCTTACGCCTGATGGCGTTGCGGATCCGCTTCCAGCCGATGTCTTCATGTTTGCCGGCCGTGGAAACGTGGACGCCGCTGTCATCAAATGAGAGCTCCATGTCCCTTGGCATGTCTTCCAGCTGCTTAACGCTATTGCCGTAAACCGCGAGAGGCTGGATCACAGGGAAAAGAGCTATTCCCAGGATCATCAGTATCCTCAGCATGTCCGGGGCTGTTCCCCAGAATCTCATGGTCAGAAGGATCATCGCCACGGTAAAGACTATATTCACGATACCCAGCGGGGATCTGTAGGTCCGGATCATTGCCATCTTCCACAGATCCGCGGGTTTTACGTCACATTTGTATTCGTAGTGCATTTCTTTTGCCTCAAAAAACATATTTAGATCATGCCAAGCATGCCCGACACTGGCACCAGCTCTCTTCACAAATCAAATTGCCAAACGCCAGCTCTTGACCTGCTTTACCTTCCCATGAACAGGTTCGGCAGGAACATACTGATCTCAGGAATAAATGTCAGCAGCATAAGAACCACGATCATGCAAAGATAGAAAGGAAGTGTAGCCTTAACAACTTTCTCCATCTTAACCTTGCCCACAGCTGAGCCGATGAACAGCACGGCGCCAACAGGAGGTGTCAGAAGTCCGATACCACAGTTGAGCACAATCATTATACCAAACTGAACCGGATTGATGCCAATAGAAGTTGCAATCGGAAGCAGGATAGGTGTGGCGATCAGAATGATTGGCGCCATATCCATGATGCATCCCAGAACCAGCAGTATAAGGTTCAGCAAAAGAGCTATCAGCACCGGATTTCTTGTGAGTCCGATGATGGCGTTTGCTGCCAGATCCGGCACGTGAAGTGTGGTCAGGCAGTAGCCGAAAATGCTTGATGTGGAGATCAGGATCATAACTATCGAAAGTGTATCGATACACTGCTCAAGAGTCTTCCACACGCCCTTCCAGTCAAGTCCCTTGTAGATGAATACGCTGACAAGAAGACTGTAGATAACTGCGATGGCTGCT
>JAEEGL014396098.1_pt1 | contig 12948 bp, 14 predicted proteins | sample 9134231 | NCBI WGS metagenome assembly JAEEGL01 (sample SAMN16246548, study PRJNA631951) | gut metagenome | biome: gut microbiome; feature: rumen; material: fiber-attached | host: Bos | place: Iran: Karaj | collected 2018-10 | reverse complement strand
GGGGCCTCGTCGCTGAGGTTCTCGAACAGGCGCCAGAATTTCTTCAGGAAGCGGTGCACACCCTCGATGCCGTTGGTGTCCCACGGCTTGGCCTGCTCCACGGGGCCAAGGAACATCTCGTACAGCCTCAGCGTGTCGGCACCGTAGCGTGCCACCAGGTCGTCGGGGTTCTGCACGTTGTACATGCTCTTCGACATCTTTTCCACTTCCCAGCCGCAGATGTATTTTCCGTCTTCCAACTCAAAGCGGGCTTCCTTGAATTCGGGACGCCACTCGCGGAACTTCTCGATGTCGAGCACATCGTTGTCCACAATGTTGATATCCACATGGATGGCGGTGACATCGTCCATGTTCTTTATCAAGCCCTTCGAGATGAAGAGGCTGTTGTCGGCCTTGCTCCTGTACACGAAGTTGCTTCGGCCTTGAATCATGCCCTGATTGATGAGTTTCTGGAAGGGTTCTTCCTTCACCGACATGCCCAGGTCGAACAGGAACTTGTTCCAGAATCGGGCATAAATGAGGTGGCCCGTGCCGTGCTCGGCGCCGCCGAGGTCGAGGTCGACGTTCTGCCAGTAGTTCACGGCCTGCTCCGAGAAGTAGCGTTCTCCGTTCTCGGGGTCCATATAGCGCAGATAGTATCCGCTCGAACCCGCAAAGCCCGGCATAGTGCTCAGTTCCAGAGGGAAGACGGTCTCATTGTCAATCAAAGCCTTGTCCACCACACATCGGTTCTTCTCGTCCCAGGCCCATTTCTGCGCGTGACCCAGCGGCGGCTCGCCGGTGGCGGTGGGCTTGAACTCGCTCACCTCCGGCAGCTCCAGCGGCAAACATTCCTCCGGAATCGCAGTGGCAATAGTGTTCTTAATGCCATTAGCGCCCTTAATGCCCTTATAGTAGATGGGGAACGGCTCGCCCCAGTAGCGCTGGCGGCTGAAGATGGCGTCGCGCAGGCGGAAATTCACCGTGCGGTGGCCGATGCCCATCTCCTCAATCTTGTCGATGACGGCAGCCATAGCCTCCTTCACCTTCATGCCGCTCACAAAGCCGCTGTTCACCGAGTATCCCGTCTTTGCATCCATGCTCTCCTCCCAGGTGGCGGGGTCGCTGACGGCGTCCTTCTCCAGAGCCACCACTTGTCTTATCGGCAGGTTGAAGTGGCGGGCGAATGCGAAGTCGCGGCTGTCGTGCGCCGGCACAGCCATGATGGCGCCCGTGCCGTAGCCGGCAAGGACATATTCCGAGACCCAGATGGGTATCTTCTCTTCTGTCAGGGGGTTGACAGCATAGGCGCCGGTGAACACACCGCTCACCTTCTTCACCTCAGCCTGGCGCTCGCGCTCCGAGCGGTTCTTGGCCCAGGTCACGTATGCCTCCACCTCGGCCTTCTGCTCCGGCGTGGTGATACTGTCAATCAGCTCATGCTCCGGGCACAGCACCATGAACGTCACACCAAAGATAGTATCCGGCCGCGTAGTAAAAATCTCAAACTTTAATTCCTCATTCCTAATTCCTAATTTCTCATTCACAATCGGGAACCACACCGCAGCACCCTCGCTCCTTCCTATCCAGTTCCTCTGTATCTCCTTCAGCGAGTCGGTCCAGTCCACCTGCTCCAGGCCGTCCACCAGACGCTGGGCATAGGCGGTGATTCTCAGGCTCCACTGGCGCATCAGCTTCCTTTCCACGGGATAGCCACCGCGGACACTCAGGCCGTTCACCACCTCGTCGTTGGCCAGCACGGTACCCAGCTCGGCGCACCAGTTCACCGGTATGTCGGCCAGATAGGCCAGGCGGTAGTTCATCAGCACCTGCTGCCTCTTGCCCTCGTCCCAGCTGTTCCACTCCTCGGCGCTGAAGGTCATCTCCTCCGTGCAGGCGGCATCCAGACCCTCGCTACCCTTCTCGGCAAAGCGTTTCTCCAGGGCGCTGATGGGCAGTGCCTTGCCTTCAGCATTGTCGTAGTAGTGCTTGAAGAGCTGGATGAAAGTCCACTGCGTCCATTTGTAGTACTTCGGGTCGCAGGTCCTCACCTCGCGGTCCCAGTCGAACGAGAAGCCAATCTTGTCCAGCTGCTCGCGGTAGCGGTTAATGTTCTGCTCTGTCGTGATGGCGGGATGCTGGCCCGTCTGGATGGCATACTGCTCCGCCGGCAGGCCGTAGGCGTCGTAGCCCATGGGATGCAGCACATTGCAGCCGCGCAGACGCTTGTAGCGCGCATAGATGTCGCTGGCTATGTAGCCCAGCGGATGACCCACATGCAACCCCGCGCCCGAGGGGTACGGGAACATATCCAAAACATAGTAGTGAGGCTTGTCGCTGACGTTCTTCACATGGTACACCCCATGCTCACGCCAGTAGTTTTGCCATCGAGACTCGATTTCTCCGAAGTTGTAGTCCATTTTCTATCAATAAATTACACTCAGCCTTACACTCGGCCGAAAAATGCAAATATAAACAAAATATCTCAATCCGCCAAATTATTTTCTTCCGACACAATCAGCACGAAGACCCCACCACCGACCTACCAACAGCGTATCATCTCCTACCATGGTAGGAGTTGGTACGGAGTTGATACGGACTTGGGTCGGACTTGATACGGTGTTAGTGCTAAGAATCAGGCAACTAAAAAGGGGGCAAAAATCGCGATTTTTGCCCCCTTGGGAAGTTTTTTTCAGACCGCTACTGGCGGCGGCCTCGGTGCAGTTTCTGGTGTTGCTTACGGCTGTTTTTCAACTCTTTGCGCTGCTCTGGAGTTAAGATTTTGTCGAAGCGGACCTTGGTGGCGTACATCTCGCGCGAGATTTCGGCCTGGAGGCGCGCCTCGCGGTCGAAGAGCGGGTAGAGAGCCTTCGACTGGTCGCCGTCCCTCTCCATGTACATGTTGATGCTGTCGCGCACGGCGTTCTGCTGCTTGCGGAGGGCGTCGACACGCTTGCGCGAGTCGCTGGAGATGGCGTCGAGCTTGCTCTTCTGGCTGGAGGAGAGGTCGCTGACCATCTCGGTGATGTCGGGACGCTTCTCGGGACCGGGGCCCTCGCGGTGGGGACGCTGGGCTGTGGCAATTGAAAATTGAAAATTGAAAATTGAAATTATTGCTATCAAAAACAGTTTTTTCATGGCTAGGTTTGTTTATTCGTTGTAATCCTCGTAAAGGAAATCGATGGGGTTTTCGGCCGCCTCCTCGACGGGCAGATAGTAGTCGTAGTCAGACACGTATGCCATCATGTCGCTTATCTGCGCCTCGTTATAGGAGGAGGGGCGGAGGGAGATGTTGAGAACCACAAGGGCGGCGACGGCGGCGGCGGCGCTGAGGGCCACGCGGCGCCAAAGGACTTTGCGGTGGCTGGGAGACGCGGTAGGCCGTGGAGACGCGGCAGGCCGCGTCTCTACATGCGGCATCATGTAGGGGTGCTGGCGCACCTGGGCCATCACGGCGTCGACCACATCGACCTGCTTGGGGCAGGTCTGGCGGGAGAGAGCTTGTAACTGTTCGTCTATATTCATCGGTTTTTGTTTAACATTAGCGTTTCACTTCTTTGGCCAGGTTCTTCTTGGCGCGGAAGATGAGCGATTCCACCTTGGCGAGCGAGCACTGCATGACGTCGGCAATCTGCTGGTAGGAGAAGTCCTCGAAGGTGTAGAGCACCAAGGCGGTGCGCTGCTCGTCCTTGAGGTGGCCGATGGCGGTGCGCAGCTGGTCGAGCTGTTCCTGGTGGATAATCTGCTGCTCGGCATTGCGTTCGGTCGACACCTCCTCGCGCGGGTTCTCCAGTTCGTCGCTGCTGACGAAGCGCTTGCTCTTGTTCAGCATCTTGCAGACGACGTTGACAGTGATGCGGTAGATGAAAGAACTCAGCTTCGAATCGAAGCGGAAGCGTGGCAGGGCCATGTAGAGCTCGACGAAGACCTGCTGGGTGACCTCCTCGATCTCGAGGCGCGTGCCGCAGAGCTTGTAGGTCAGGTTGGCCACAATCTGCTGGTAGCGACGCACTATCTCGGCATACTTCTCAGTGTCGCCGGCGAGGATTTGTTCGACTATCTCTTTGTCTTCCACTGGCTCGATTCTGTTATTATGTATTCGATGAATTGGATTTCTTGCAAAAATTTTCGGAAAAATATTTTTTTTTGCGGAAATTTCCCCCTCTACTCGTATTTGAAGCGTTCGATGTCGCGGCGTTCGCGCTTGGTGGGACGGCCCACGCCGCGGTCGCGCTTCTCGAAGGCGTACTGGCGCGCCATGCGGATGCGCTCGTATTCCTCCTCGGGCGTGCGGTCGATCATGAAGCCCTGGACGAGGGGCGCGCCGACGCGGTTGGGCGGGATGGCGAGGACCTCTATCTCCTTGTGCAGCTGGTCGAGGTTGAGGCTGAACCGCTCCCCCACCCTCACCTCGTGCGAGGGTTTGAGCTCACGGCCGTCGGAGGTCATCTTCACCTTGCCGCACTGGCAGGCGTCGGCCGCCAACGAGCGGGTCTTGTAGAGGCGCACGGCCCAGAGATATTTGTCAAGCCTCATTACATTAAATTTTAAACCTTAAACCCTAAACCTAAAACCTTATATCTTAAAAATATAGGTAATGGTGCCAATCTGTTCCTCGGGGGCATCGGTGGAGGCGTTGAAGCGGGCGCGCTTGGCAGCGGTCTTAGCCTGCTCGACAAGGCTGCCCGTGGTGATGGTGGAGCCCTGGTAGGGTGCTTCGACGCGCGTCACACGACCCTGCTGGTCGACCCAGATGCGCACCACTATCTTGCCCTGCTGGTTGGAGTTGTACTCGGGCTTGGGAAGCGATACCGCCGAGCGTCCCTTGAGCGAGAAGTTGCCGTTGCCAGAGCCGCCGTTGCCGGTGTAGTTGTTGCTGTTGGAGTTGCCGTCGGGTTTGCCCTGGTTGCCGGTACCCTGGGTGACACCCTGGCTGCCGCCGCCGCTGTTCTGGTTACGCTTGCCGGGGAAGAGGGCGTTCTTGTTGATTTCGGGCTCCTTGTTCTCGGGCTGCGGCTTGGTTTCGGCAGCGGGATTGGTGACGTTGCCGGGCCGAGGGCTCGAAGGAACGGGCGTGGTGGCTTCGGCACGCTGGGAGATGACCTGCTCCTGCGAGGCGGGAGGGGCATAACTGGTGGCCTGGGTGGCAGGCTCGGGGCTGTCGCCCTGCCCGAAGTCGGAGTCGCCGAGGTTCACCTCGACACCCTCCTCGGGGATGGGCGGGTCGGGCGGCTCGTAGGCGAAGATGTTCAGGCTCATGAGCAGCATGGCCAGAAGCACGATGACCGCCGTACTGATAGCGGAGATGAGCTTGTTATTCATAACGCTTTATTGTTTGGGTGAGGTAGCCAGGATGACCTTGTGCTTGGCGCCGGTGGCGTTGTTGATGTTGTTGACGGCGTCGATGACGTTGACCACATCCTGCACGGGGACATCCTTGTCGGCACGGAGCACAACACAGGCGTCGTCGATGCCGCTCTCGATGCCGGCCTCGATGTTGCTTTGCAGGTCGGCGACGGGCACCGCCACCTCGCCGACGTAGAAGTTGTGCTCACGGTCGATGTACACGGTGACGTTCTGCTTGGCCATGGTGCGGCTCGAACTCTCGGGGAGCATCAGCTTCACCGCGTTGGGGGCGATGAGCGTCGAGGTAATCATGAAGAAGATGAGCAGCAGGAACACCAAGTCGGACATCGACGACGACGACGTCTCTATCTTGATTTGATTGCGTGTCTTAATCATTGTCAAACATTTTTATGCCGGTTCGTGCAGCAGGTCCATGAACTCGTTGGCGCGCACCTCAAGCTCGAAGACGACCTTGTTGATGCGGGTGACGAGGATGTTGTGGAGGAAGTAGCAGATAATGCCGACGATGAGGCCGCCGACGGTGGTGACCATAGCGGTGTAGATACCGGAGGCGAGCATCTGGATGTCGATGTTATTGCCGGCGTGGGCCATCTCCTGGAAGGCGGCAATCATGCCGACCACTGTGCCGAGGAAACCAATCATGGGACCCAGCGAGGCCACGGTGGCCACGAGGGAGACGCGACGTTCGAGGTTGGCCACTTCAAGCTGACCCTCGTTCTCGATGGCTGCCTGGATGTCCGGCAGAGGACGGCCCAGACGCGAGAAACCTTTGTCAATCATGCGGCCCAGGGGCGTGGCGGTCTGCTTGGAGAGGCTGCGGGCCTCGTCGATTTTGCCCTCATGGACATACTGACGGATGTTGTTCATGAAGACATTGTCTTCCTCGCCTTTGAGGGCGCCGTTGAGCGTCAGGTAACGCTCGATGAAGATGTAGATGGCCAGTACCAGCAGCAAGGCCAGCACGAGCATAATCCATCCACCGTTGACGGCCATGTCCCAGATGGTGATGTTCTCGGGCTTTTCGGCGGCGGCAACGGTTTCGACGGCCGCCTGAACGGCAGAATCGGTCTGAAGCATTAACAGAGGGTTCATCATGTTGTGTGTGTTTTTGTGTTATTTTGTTGTTGTAACGTGATGTTTTCTATTTTATTGTGTTTTTCTAGATTTTCTAGATATTCTAGTTTTTCTAGTTGCTCTAGTTTTTCTAGAATCTAAAGCTTACTCCCAGTGTGGGCTGAAGCCCCATGCTGGTGGGAACCAGCCCCGGCGAGAAGCCCATGCTGATGTCGTCATCAATCTGGAAGTCATAGAGATGCCCGAAGACATAGGCATCGATGAGGTTCAGGGCATAGATGCCCACGGTGATGATGACCATGAGCTGGAAGTTGCGGTCGTAGGAGTTGTAGAGGCTGTAGATGTTCGAGGTGGGATAGGAGGCATAGTCGGCGAGGTCGGGAGTGTCGTTGTGGTTGATGCGGTAGAGATACTCGTCCTTGAACATCGTCGCGCGCGAATAATAATAATGTATAAAGTAGCCCATGCCGGCGAAGGCGCCATAGATGACGGGCACCTTCCAAGCTTGACCATTGTATATCTGTCCCGCTCCGGGAAGCAGCGACAGCAGCAAAGCCTTGTTGGCCGAATGCTCCTTCGGCACCTCCACGGTCTTCACCTCCACAGGTTCTTTCACCTCCACGCGCTGCGCCTGCGCAGAATTGAAAATTGAAAATTGGAAATTGAAAATTATAATTAAAAGGAATGAGAGGGAGTGAAAGGGAGTGAAAGGGAGCGAGAAGACAACGGCACCGATATGCACATTTGTCTTTTCACTCCCTTTCACTCCTTTTTCACTCCTTTTCACTCCCTCTTATTTTTCAATTAATGACATGATTCTTTCGAAATCATTGTCGGAATTGAAGAGAATTGTCAACGACCCCTTGCCGCGTTGCGAACGCTTGATTTCCACCGAGGATTGCAGGCGCTCTTTGAGGCGGCTCTGCGCGGCAGCGTGTATGGCGGGCAGCTCGCCACGTTTCTTGGCGGTGGGAGCCACGGGCTTCTTCTTGGCGTTCTTGGCCATCTCCTCGGCCTGGTGCACCGAGAGGTGACGGTCGATGATGGCGTGCAGAATCTCGAGGTGGAGCGTGATGTCCTCTACACCGGCGAGGGCACGGGCATGGGCCATGCTGATTTGGTCGTTGCTAAGGGCCAGCTGCGTCTCGGCCGGAAGGTTGAGCAGACGGAGGTAGTTGGTGATGGTGGAGCGGTTCTTGCCCACCTTCTCACTGAGTTGGTCGTGGGTAAGACGGCACTCCTCGATGAGGGCCTTGTAGGCCAGCGCCACCTCCATGGCATTGAGGTTCTCGCGCTGGATGTTCTCCACCAGGGCCATCTCCATCATCTGGTTGTCGGTGGCGATGCGCACGTAGGCAGGGATTTCCTTCAAACCGGCCATCTGGGCGGCACGCGTGCGGCGCTCGCCGGCGATGAGTTGGTAGGTGTCGTCGGGCATCTTGCGCACCGTCACAGGGGTGATGACGCCCTGCTGACGGATAGACTGAGCCAGCTCCTCCAGAGCCTCGGGAGCGAACTCCTTGCGGGGCTGATAGGGGTTGGCGACTATCTTCTTGATAGGTATGGTGCTGATGGCGGCGGTAACGGTATTCGCTACCTCGAGGTCCTTGGTGTCGGGCAGTATCGAACTCAGGCCTCGGCCCAAACCGCCACTCTTCTTTGCTGTCATATACTATTCCTTTTCAAAATTTCCTGAGCGAGATTCAAATAATTTTCCGCTCCCGTCGAGGCGGCGTCGTGCATGATGATGCTCTTGCCATAGGAGGGAGCCTCGGCCAACTTGGTATTGCGGTAAATCAGCGTGTCGAACACCATCTGCTTGAAGTGTCCACGGACATCCTCCACCACCTGGCGGGCCAGGCGCAGACGGTTGTCGTACATGGTGATGAGCAGTCCCTCGATGGAGAGTTTCGGGTTGAGGCGCGTCTGGACGATGCGCACGGTGTTGAGCAGTTTGCCGAGACCCTCGAGGGCGAAATATTCGCTCTGGATGGGGATGATAACGGAGTCGGAGGCCGTGAGGGCGTTGACGGTGATGAGGCCCAGCGACGGCGAGCAGTCGATGATGATGAAGTCGTAGTTGCCTCTCAACGGCTCGAGGATGCGGGCGAGGAACTGCTCGCGTCCCTTCTCGTTGATAAGCTCCACCTCAGCACCGACGAGGTCGATTCGCGTAGGCAGAAGGTCGAGGTTGGGGGTGTCGGTCTCGATGATGACATCCTCCACCTTGGCCTGGCCGAGGATGCAGTCGTAGACACTCTTCTCCAGCTCGTCGGGGTTCACGCCGAGGCCCGAGGTGGCGTTGGCCTGCGGGTCGCAGTCGACCAGCAGCACCTTCTTCTCGAGTACCGCCAGCGCGGCGCTGAGATTGACCGCCGTGGTGGTCTTTCCCACACCTCCCTTCTGGTTCGCGATGGAAATTATCTTGCCCATCGCTCGTCAGAACTTAAAGTCAATTTCATCCAGTTTGCTCTCGACAGAGTCGTTATGCCAGTTGTCTTCCACAACAACGGGAGGAGGCACGATGCCGGTCTCGATGAACGAGAAAGCATTGTCGAGGCCCTGACGGAACTTGTCGAAATCCTCCTTATAAAGGAACATCTTGTTTTTCTCGAAATAGACGTCGCCGGTGTTGTTGTCAAACAACTTGCGGCTCTCGGTGATGGTAATAAACTTGTCACCCCCGCGGGTTTCTTTCACGTCGAAGAAATATCTGCGTTTGCCGGCAGGAATGGCCTGGCTGTAGAGTTCTTCTTTTCTTTGCTCTTTGTTGTCCATACTCATATATTTATTACGTTAAAATTTGACTGCAAAATTAGCTATTTTTTTATAAACGGAATCCTTTTGTATAAAAAAGTTTTCAACACTCCAAGGTGGAACTCATTTCTTGTGGGTCATAATGTCGAGAATCATGTCGTCGGTCTGGTTCATGCCGTCCTTGCCGAGACGTCCAAGGTTGCGGATGGAGCAGTCGATGTCGCTCTCGCTGAGGCCGTCGGTGCGGTCGACCACACGGTCGTGGACAGCCAGCTCGGCACAGACAAAGGCGCTGTAGAGGCCCACGCTCATCTTCAGGGCGCAGCTGGGCTTGGCTCCGTCGCACACCATGCCGGCAAGGGTGTTGATCATATTCTTCATGGCGTAGCACACCTGCTCGTAGCCGCCTCCCTCCAGGTAGGTCAATGCTGCGCTGACACCCATAGTGGCGTTGACGATGCCGCAGAGGGCACTCAAACGGCCGATGCCACGCTTGATGTAGATAGACATGAGGTGGTTCATCGTCACGGCGCGCATAATCTGCTCGTCGCTGCAACCCTTGTACGTTCCATAGTAGTACGCCGGCAGGGTGCAGGTGATGCCCTGGTTGCCCGAGCCGGAATTGCTGTAGACAGGCTTGGTGCAGCCGTCCATGCGGGCGTCGGAGGCCGCCACGGTGCGTGCCACAACGGTATGCACCATGTCTCCCCTAGCCTGTTCCATCAGGATTTCGCCGGTGTGCAGTCCCATGCCACTGAGGCCACATTGCGAGGCGGCGGTATTGTATTCCACCGTGTCGCGCAGCCACTCCAGCTCGTCGAGGGGAGCCGTGGTGGCATAGTCGTAGACCATGCGGGCGGTAAGCTCCAGACGCTGTTTGTTATCCTCCTGGGGGTTGTCGTCGTTATCCTGCTCCTGGAAGAGGCCCTGCTTATGGTCGAGGAGAATCTGGTCGTCCTTCTTGATGAAGATGAAGTTGGTGTGACGCTTGGCGATGACAGCGGTGGCGGTGGAAGCTGCGGCGGAACAACAGCTGGCGCTGGAAACAGAACATTCGATATAGAGTTTATCTGAGGTTTCCTTGATACCGATGTTGATTTTCCCGGCGTTGTCGGCGAGCCACTGCTTGGCATCCTCCACTTGGTCGGCGGGAATGGTGAGCACCTCGAGGCCGCGCGAAGAGTCGCCGTGGGTGACAGCCATAGCCACTGCGATGGGCAATCCAATCATACCTGTGCCGGGGATACCCACGCCCATGGCGTTTTTGTAGACATTCTTGCTAAGTTTAAGCGTGATGGCCGTAGGCTCGAAGCCCAAAGTCTCGACGGCTTTGGCCACACAGAGAGCCACTGCACCAGGCTCGGTACAGCCGGTGGCGAGGACCACCTCCTGCTGCATTATCTCTTTCAACTGCTTTCTTATCTGCTCTTCCATAATAGCTGATCAATTTAGAACGGCACATCGCCGTCGGGTTCCACGGACAACTCGTTGCTCCCATACGGTTGCGACAAGTTATCCTCGTTCATCTTCGAGTCAACAATCATGCTGCCGCCCTGGTCAAAGTTGGCATTCTGCGGCATGCCGTCCCCGAAGCCTTCGAGACCCAGCTGAGGCGGATTCTCAAAGCGTGCGAACTCCTTGACAAAACGCAGGCGCACATCGCCAGTGCCACCGCTACGGTGCTTGGCCACGATGAGGTCGGCCATACCGAGGGTGCTGCCGTGGTCATCTTCCTGAATGCCATAGTACTCGGGACGATAGATGAACATGACTATATCGGCGTCCTGCTCGATGGCGCCCGACTCGCGGAGGTCGCTCAACTGGGGCTTGTTACCCACGCGGTTCTCCACGGCGCGACTCAACTGCGACATCGCCAGCACCGGTATCTGAAGTTCCTTGGAAAGGGCCTTCAGTTGGCGGCTGATCATGCTGATTTCCTGCTCACGGTTGCCGTTGCGGGTGTCGCTGCTGCCACTCGACATGAGTTGCAGGTAGTCGATGAAAATCATCTGGATGTCGTAGCGCTGCTTCAGTCGGCGGGCTTTGGCGCGAAGCTCGAAGATGGTGAGCTGCGGCGTATCGTCGATGTAGATGGGGGCGCTGTTGAGCGGCTGGGCACCGCGCTTGAGCTGCTCCTTCTCGTAAGGTTCCAGATGGCCTTTCTTCAGCTTGTCGCCAGGCAGCTTGGCCTCGCTGCTGATGAGACGCATAGCCAGTTCTTGGCCAGTCATCTCGAGCGAAAAGAAAGCCACCGCCTTCTTGAAGTCGACAGCGATATTGCGGGCCATGCTCAGGGCGCAAGCCGTCTTACCCATGGCGGGGCGGGCGGCAAGGATAATCAACGTGCCGGGTTGGAAACCCGCCGTCATGCGGTCGAGGCCGATGAATCCACTCTCCAATCCACTCAAGCCGTCGCTCTTCTCGCCGGCCTCCTTAATCTGATCCATGGCCATAGTGACGAAGTCGCCCATGGGATGGTAGTCCGAGCGGAAGTTCTTGTCGTTGATGTCCATCAGGCGCTGCTCGGTCTTGTCGAGCAGGTTCACCACATCGGTGGTCTCGTCGTATGCCTCGGTGATGGTCTCGGTGGAGATGCGAATCATCTCGCGCTGGATGAACTTCTCACTCAGCACGCGGATGTGGTACTCGATGTGGGCAGCCGAGACGACATTCTCGGTGAGCTTGGAAACAGCGTAGGCACCGCCGGCGGCCTCCAATTCACCGTCCAGACGCAGACGCTCCACCACCGTCAGCAAGTCCACCGGCTGGCTCTGCTCGAAGAGTTTCCTTATAGCCTTGTAGACGGTCTGGTGCTCAGGCTTATAGAAGTATTCAACATGCAGGGTCTCGATGGCGTTGATGAGCGCCGTCTGGTCGAGCATCAAAGCGCCCAACACACTCTCCTCAAGCGCTATCGCCTGAGGAGGTGTGTTGCCGTTGATGTCAAAGGCCTGCGTGTATGTCAGCCTGTCTTTGCGTCGTGTCGCTGTGGTGGTCGGCATTGCGGGCTGCTACGTTATGCGTTCTCGCTGGCGTTACCGTTGTCTACCATCACCGTGCTTCCGCGGTAGGCGGGACAGGTGTGGTGGGTACAGCTGGCGGCCACTCCGGCCAACAGCATCACGAGAGCTGCAATTGCAAAAACTTTCTTCTTCATATTACAAACCAATTTTTTCGTTGACAATTTTCAGTATTTCCTGCTCCTGCTTGATGGCCTCGTTCTCGATGGCTTGAGCCTTGGCCAGGATGTCGGCCTTGAAAGCTTCGTCCTTCAGCGAGGAAGCGTTGATCTTCACGTTGAGGTGGGCACCCATCACACCGGCACGGGCGGCCAGAGCTCCCACGCCACCGTCGGTGACGCTGTTGGGGTTGCCCCATTCCACCATAGCGCGGCACACCTCGAAGGCGGCAAGGCACTTCTGCATGGTGTGGAACGGCACCTCGGTGGCAAACTTGGTGGCCTCCTGGATGGCGGCACTGCGGGCGGCCTTGTCCTCGTCGGTCTTCTTGGGCAGGCCGAAGGCGTCCATAATCTTGTTGAAGGCGGCGGTGTCCTCGTCCACGAGGTGCAGCAACTCGTCCTTCAGGGCCTGACCCTTGACGGCCACGTCGCTGAATTTCTCCCACTCGTCGTCATAGGCGGCCTTGCCTCCGGTGAGGTTGGCCACCATGGTGCCGAGCGAGGCGGCGAGGGCACCCCTGTAGGCGCTGACGCTGCCACCGCCGGGGGCGGGACTCTCACTAGCGGTCTCGTCACAGAAGCCGCGGCAG
>JAEEGL013359071.1_pt1 | contig 12948 bp, 9 predicted proteins | sample 9134231 | NCBI WGS metagenome assembly JAEEGL01 (sample SAMN16246548, study PRJNA631951) | gut metagenome | biome: gut microbiome; feature: rumen; material: fiber-attached | host: Bos | place: Iran: Karaj | collected 2018-10 | reverse complement strand
CTGTGCCACTGCGGCAAGGGTTGCCATCGTTGCGGCAACCGTCAACAAAGTCTTCTTCATTGTTTTAATTAAATAAGTTGTTCTCTACGCCGGCATTGTCCGGATCAGATCCGATGGGTATGTTCTCAGCCCCTGATACTGCGGGGCACCCCAAACTCATTGAATCACGTTGCAAAGATAGTGCAAGCCGAATACAATGGCAAAAAAATACAGTTTTTTTTGCCATTGTTGAGGCGCAGCCTATCTTCGCCGAAGGCAACAATAGTGCAAGGTGAGTGAAATGCCAAATTTATTTGAGCATTTCCGAACTGCAGCCTATTTTCGCCGAAGGCAACAGTAGCGCTTTTTCAGCAACATGCACTGATGAGGCTCGCAAAATCTTGCCACTTGACAGTTTTTTCACTACCTTTGCAACGTCCTTTGAGACCATAACAACGCTATCAACCAAGACAACAGTTGCGCCCGACACTGATCTAGGGCATCAATATTATGGACTACAACCAACCTATTCAGCCGCCACCGACCCAGCAGCAATTCAACCACCTGGTCGAAATCAAAGACAACTTGTTGCGCATGAACGCCAAATTAGTCATTGGCAACATCAGCGGCAACGCCATTAGCGGTTTGATCGGCAGCCTCATTTTATTAGTTCCTCTAGGAATTCTTGCCAACATGAAAATCGGCCTGGGATGGCCGGTCATCATCGCCGTTTGGTTAATTTTCTTGGCGTCATATCTCGCCGATGTCATCATTGCCAGCCCCATCAGTAAAAACGAAATAGACAACGCGCCGATACCCGAATTACGTTTGAGATTGCTGAAATACACCCAGCGCGACAAGATTGCAAGTGCAATCTTCATCCCTCTCTATCTCGTCATCTTCGTTTGGTTAGCCAATGCGATGCGCAAGGCCGTGTACCTCTTTGTCGATGATCTTGGCGGATTCAGACCCGGGGCAGCCAACTCTGCCTCCGAATTGGCTTTTTGGATCATCATGGGCATTGGCATTATCTTCATCATTGGAATCATCGTCAAAACTTTCATCTCCACACCCCGGACCATCAATCAGATGGTCCAAATCATCGACTATGCCAACGGCAACAGCAGCACAATGCCTAACATGAATTAACGGCATCCAATACCACACTCAACACAGCGGGCCCACGCCCGCTTTTTTTATCTCCCAAGAACCCTCCCGGCTGATAGCCCCAACCCTGCCCCTGTCACCTGATAAAAGGAAGACAAGAAAGACAAGAAGGACTATGGCATCCGCACCCCCGCAAAAACTGCCTGCTGATTAAACGGATTTATTGGATTTTGGCTGCCGCCATCCTGCAAAAACTGCCTACGAATTAGACGGATAATAATGATGGCTGCCTAATTTCTGCTATTGAGGGTCGTCGCACAGCGCCGACACGGGGAACCTTGGTCTATCTGAGTCCACTAAATACTGCTATTGAGGGTCGTCGCACAGCGCCGACACGGGGGACCTTGGTCAATCTGACTCCACTAAATACTGCTATTGGGGGTCGTCGCAAAGCGCCGACACGGGGAACCTTGGTCAATCTGACTCCACTAAATACTGCTATTGAGGGTCGTCGCAAAGCGCCGACACGGGGGACCTTGGTCAATCTGGCTCCACTAATTTCTGCTATTGGGGGCCGCCGCAAAGCGGCGACACGGGGGACCTTGGTCTATCTGACTCCACTAAATACTGCTATTTTAGATTTGTACGAGCCACGCTTGTACTATGGGACAAGGTTGCTAAGGTTGGGATTGCGGGTGCGCGATGGCATCGCGCAATACGGGACTGTGGCCTTAGGTGCATGGGTCGGGGGAAGTGTTAAAAGCAGCAATTGGCTTGTTCTTGTCAGGGGTCAGAATTCGGTCGTAGTATCCTGTTTGTAAGTGGTTTAGGAGCGCTTGGCTGTGGATGTCGCTTCCCGTCAAAAAGCACGAAGTGCGAGGGTCAGGCATTTCTCTCATTACCGGGGTGGCAGAGTAGTCTCCCGTTGCAGGGTCGCGGGTAATGATACCTCTGATGAGCGCATTGGATATGAGAAAGCGAGCGCGGTTAAATTTGGCAAGCCGGACGAGGTGACTGGTGACGTTTGACATGAGTTCGTCAGGTTTGACGGAGTCCCCCTCAGAGATTATGCCAGAGAAGATGTCTTGCAAAGTTAGTGTGTCGATGTAGTCTTGTGATGCCGAGACTCGTTGTGGGGCTATGACTACCTCCTGTGGCAGATTACGGTCGTTGAGCGTGAAAGTGAACTCGTAAGGAGTCTGTACCATGGCCTTGTAGGAAGTGACCGTAGATGTTGCACCATGGTCAATGACGCGGAAGATGTTGGTTGCTATTCCAAACAATTCCGTTCCAAGCAGTCCCGTAGTATTCTTGACTTTGCCGATGAGGTTGTGCGCGATGGCGCAAACAGCAACATTGTAGAGTGATGTGATTTCCCGCAGAAAAGCGACGAAGTCGTTGGTGTCGCGATGTCCCGCAAAGGGAATGAGGTGGTCAATGTCGTTGATGACGATGAAATTGGGTCTGAAGTCGCGCACTGCATCGATGACAAGATCGACGACTAGGCTGCATTGGTCTTTGAAAGACCCAAGACAGTCAAGGCACATCATCCTGAAGTTGTCGCTGTTGAGTTTGCAGTTCTGCTTGAATTCCTGCATTATGTTAGCAACAGAGTGAATTGAGTTGACAGAGTCAATCCACATGACCCTTCCGCCCTTAATTTCAGTATTGAGACTCGGAGCAAAAGGGTATTGTCCACCATTGAGAATTGCCGTAGCGAGCATTTTGGCATAATGGTGTGTGCGAGAATGACTGCACCCCGTGACAAGTGTAATCTCATGGTTTAGCACGACCGGTATGCCGCAGTTAGAGACCAATGGCGTCGCTCCGAATTCGGAGAGATCGGTTTCGCATGTGAAGACGCACTTCTGTTGTGGGTCTTCGAAAACGGGCTGGCGCAAATAGATGCATCGATTTTCAAACATAGTGTTTTTCAGGTTTATGAATTAATAAAGTTAATGAATGGAGCAAAGATAATGGGGTGGGTCGTGTTTGTCCATGCTAAAAAGTTTTTTCGGTTGCACTTCTTGCCGTTTCGTCAACAAACCATTACCTTTGTAAGTTCAAACAGCAAAGAACGCGACGAGATGAATAAACGCGACAAGAAGATATCCAAGGCCGCAGGCGAGTTTGCCAAGCGTTGGGAAGGCCGTGGCTACGAGAAAGGCGAGAGTCAACTGTTCTGGACTGAACTGTTGACCGAGGTTTTCGGTATCGAGAGCCCCTCGACCTTTATCCGTTTTGAGGAACAGGTGAAACTCGATGCCACCAACTTCATCGACGGCCACATCCCTTCGACTCGTGTGATGATAGAGCAAAAGAGCCTTGGCAAAGACTTGCGTGCTCCCATCGTGCAGAGCGACGGCAAGAAACTCGACCCCTTTGAGCAGGCCAAGCGTTATGTGACCAACCTGCCGCTGAGCGAGCATCCCCGCTGGATTGTGACCTGCAACTTTGCCGAGTTTCTCGTTTATGACATGGAGCACCCCCTTGCCGAGCCCGAGCAGATTTTCCTGAAAGACCTGGCCAAGGAATACTACCGCCTCTTCTTCCTTGTTGAGACTAAAGCGCAACACCTGACCAAGGAGATGCAGGTGTCGATGCAGGCTGGCGCTATCGTGGGCAAACTTTATGACGCGCTGCTCAAGGAGTATAAAGACCCCACCAATCCCGAGTCGTTGCGCTCGTTGAATGTGTTGTGCGTGCGGTTGGTATTCTGTCTTTACAGCGAAGATGCAGGCATCTTTGGCAAGCATGATATGTTCCACGACTACCTGGTGCGCTATGACACGATGGATATGCGCAATGCGCTAATCCGCCTGTTCAAGATTCTCAACACTCCCGTCGCCGAGCGCGACCCCTACCTGCAGGACGACCTGGCCGCCTTCCCCTATGCCAGTGGAGGCCTGTTTGAGGGCGACATCGAGATACCCCGCCTGAATGAAGAAATTCGCGACCTGCTGTTGCGCCATGCCTCGCTCGACTTTGACTGGAGCGAGATTTCGCCCACCATCTTCGGTGCCGTGTTCGAGAGCACCCTGAATCCCGAGACGCGTCGCAGTGGCGGTATGCACTACACCAGTGTCGAGAACATCCACAAGGTCATCGACCCCTTGTTCCTGAATGACCTGCGCCAGGAGTTGGATGACATCCTTGCCGAACCCGTTCTCAAGCAGCGCCAAAAGCGCCTGAGAGAATACCAAGACCGTTTAGCCTCGCTGACATTCCTGGACCCCGCCTGCGGCAGCGGCAATTTCCTTACCGAGACCTACCTGTCGCTGCGCCACCTCGAGAACCGCGCAATCCGTGCCCTCTATGAGGGACATTCCATGTTCATTGGCGGGGATGACTTCATTAACCCCGTCAAGGTGAGCATCTACCAGTTCCACGGCATCGAAATCAACGACTTTGCAGTTACCGTAGCCGCTACCGCCCTGTGGATCAGCGAGGCGCAGATGCTGGCCGAGACCGAGCGCATCGTTTCGCACGACTTTGAATTCCTTCCGCTTAAGGATTATCCCAACATCCACGAGGCTAATGCCCTGCGCATCGATTGGCGCAGCCTGTTTAATACAACAACCAGTTTTTCCGAATCTGCTGAAGTGCATTTGCCCGACTATATCATGGGCAATCCCCCGTTTATCGGGTACTCATTGCAAACCAAGTCGCAGAAAGAGGATATCTTAAGCGTCTTTGTTGACAGCAAGGGCAAGCCTTTTAAGACTGCAGGCAAAATTGATTATGTCGCTGGCTGGTACTATAAAGCGGCTCAACTGATGCAGGGCACAAACATTCATGCCGCCCTTGTTTCCACCAATAGTATAACCCAAGGCGAGCAAGTGGCTGCGATTTGGAAACCCTTGAAAGACCTGTTCAATATCAAGATAAACTTTGCTTATAGAACATTCCGTTGGGATAGCGAGGCCTCAATTAAAGCTCATGTTCACTGTGTCATTATCGGCTTTAGTGTTGAAGACAAGAAAGACAAAAAGGACAAATTATTGTTTGATAATGGCAGTGTTAACTATGTCAAAAATATCAATGGTTATTTGATTGACGCACCCGATATTTATATAGAAAGCAGAAAACAACCGTTATGTAATGTGCCTGAAATGGTTACAGGGAATCGACCTGCCGACGGTGGACATCTTATTATTGAGGCTAAAGACTATGATGACTTCATTAATAGGGAACCTGATGCTAAGAAGTATATAAAAAGATTGTTAGGTGCTGTTGAATTTATAAATAATAAAAAGAGATGGTGTTTATGGTTACCAGGGGTCTCACCTGCTGAATTGCGCAAGATGCCATTGGTGATGAAAAGGATAGAAGCTTGCAAAGAAGACCGTGAGAATGCACCTGATGAAGGCAGAAGAAAGCTAGCTATGACACCCCATTTGTTTAGAGAACAGCTGAATCCCGAAACAAGTATTGTTATTCCTGTTGTTTCGTCTGAACGAAGAAGATATGTTCCTATGGCATATTTAGACAAGGATGTCATATGTACAGATAGGATTAAGTTTCTTCCTGAAGCTAGTATTTATCACTTTGGAATACTAAATTCTAGTGTTCATATGGCTTGGATGAGGGCGGTTTGTGGACGATTAAAAAGTGATTATAATTACAGCAAGGATGTCGTTTACAACAATTTCCCGTGGCCCGAAGTCAGCGAGGAGCAGCGTGAGCAGATAGCAAAGACGGCGCAGGGCATCTTGGATGCACGGGCGCTGTATCCCGACTCATCGTTGGCCGACCTGTATGACCCCGTAACCATGCCGATAGAACTGCTAAAGGCGCACCGCGAGAATGACCGCGCAGTGATGAGTGCCTACGGCTTCCCCGCTACGATGGCCGAGAGCGAGATTGTCGCCCGCCTGTTCGACCTCTATTCGCAACTCACCAAACAATAATAAATACAACAACAAAACAACAACTAGCACTAATATCGCAAGACAATCTAAGAGTCTTACGTGATTTTGCTATTGTGGGGTCGCCGCAAAGCGCCGACACGGGGGACCTTGCTCTTCACTCACATGGGTGCGCGATGGAATCGCGCAATACGGGACATTACGGCTTGCACTAATGTTGCCTGCGGCGAAGATAGGCGGCGCCATGACATAAAAAATGAAAAAGTGGTCTTTTTCATTTTGTTCTGTCCATGGCTTGCATTATCGTTGCCAGCAGCGAAATTAGGCTGCGGTTCGGAAATGCTCAAATAAATTTGGCATTTCACTCACCTTGCACTAATTTTGCAGGGTAATAGTTAGTGATGTGAAAAGACGATTGGACTGATGAGTGGAAGTGACGACATGCTGTACCGTTGCCCGCGTTGCGGCTACCTGATGAGGGGACCCAACGAGGAGGGGGAATTTGACTACGAGAAGGCCTTCTGGGTGTCGGCTTTCCTGGACCACTTCTGGGGGTTCCTGGCCGGCCTGCGCGGCAAGAACTACTTCAGGACCGAATGTCCGCGATGCGGCAAGTCGTTCACCGTCAAGAGATAATAACCAAAATGATTCAAAGGATATGAAGAAGAGATTGCTGATTGCCCTGGTGGCACTGATGAGCATAGTGATTGCGGCTGATGCCTGCACGTCGGCCATCGTGAGCGGCAAGTTGACGGCCAACGGGCGCCCGCTGATGTGGAAGAACCGCGACACCAACGACCTGAACAACCGCGTGGAACGCATCAAGGGCCACGACGGGCTGATGGAGTTTGTGGCGCTGTTCGACGCGCGCGACCTGAACGACACGGCGGCCTGGATGGGCTTTAACGAGGCGGGATTCGCCATCATGAACACGGCGTCCTATAATCTGAACGGCAACGACGGCGTGAAGAACATGGACCGCGAGGGCGAACTGATGCGCTACGCGCTGGAACGCTGCAAGACGGTGGACGACTTTGAGAACTTGCTGAAGACGCGGCCCAAGCCGCTGGGCGTGGAGGCGAACTTCGGCGTGATCGACGCGCAGGGCAACGGCGCCTACTTTGAGACGGGCAACTACAAATATGTGAAATTTGACCTTGCCGACGCCCCCGAGGGCATCCTGACGCGCACCAACTACAGTTACAGCGGCGCGAAGGACAAGGGCATGGGCTACGTGCGCGAGAAGAACGAGAAATCGCTGCTGGCACCGCACATCGCGGCCCAGGACATCACGCCGGCGGTGTTCACCGAGGAACTGTCGCGCACGTTCTACAACTCGCTCATCGGCAAGGACTACACGCGCAGCGGCGACACGTGGATTGTGGACCAGGACTTCATCCCGCGCCGCATCTCGAGCGCCAGCGTGGTGATTGAGGGCATCGTGCCGGGCGAGAATCCGCGCCTGACGACGATGTGGATTGCCCTGGGCTATCCCCCCTGTGCCGAGGTATATGCCGTGTGGGTGGGCGAAGACGGTGTGGCCCCCGAACTGACGGGCACGACGCCCGAGAACCACTCGGTGCAGTGCGACAAGGTGAACAAGCGCAAAGAGGAGGTCTTTCCTGTGGTGCGCGGCAACGGCAAGCAGTACCTGAACCTGTCGAAACTGTACAACAACGAGGGCACGGGCTACTGCCAGACGCTGACGCTGAAGAACCGCCAGGCCTATAAGCGCGGCTATGAGGAAATCGCCCGCCGCCGCGCGATGTACGCCAAGAAAAAGAAAAAATAAAACAACGGTTCAAACAACGGTTTTCAACCAAACAACAATTCAAACAACTCAAACTATCAATGAATAACTTGAACAACATTTTTTTTAATTACATCAATCCTGTTGTTTGGGTTGTTCCTTGTTGTTCATGTTGTTTGAGATAAAGTGAGGTAATGAGGTTTGATGGAGGCAGAGTGACGGCTGGGGCCTATATGCGGCACCTGGGGGCCCTGTTCCTGGCCGAGAACTGGCTGTGGCTGGTGCTGCCCGTGGCGGTGTGCGCCGTGCTGGCCGTCTGGGTCGACGTGCGCTTTGTCATCGTGGCGATGATGGTGGTGCTGATGGTGCTGCCCATGCTGCTGGCCCTGCTCTACTTCTACTACGGCTTCTCGCCCGAGGCCCGGTGGTCCATCATGGAGAAACAGGTGGACCTGACCGATGAGGGCCTGGCGCTGACGTTCACCGACGAGCGGATGAAAAAGCACGTCATCCCGTGGGACAACGTGCTCAATATCATCGAAAAAGATGACGCGTGGCTGCTGATGCTGGGCGGCGGCAGGCGCTACACCTGCCTGATGCTGCCGTCATCAGTTATAAATCCAGACGTCGCGCAACGGCTCAGGGAGTTGGTCGCGCAGGCTCATTAAGGCGTTATAGTCGTCGCTGCGGGCGACATAGACACACGTCATGCCCTTGTAGTCAAGCAACTTCATCGAGGGCACCAACTGAGGATATCTGTTCTTGAAGGCGGCCAGTTCCTGGTCGTTGCGCAGGGTGGCGATGACCATGTAGTATTGGCCGGCGTCGTTGCCCACGTTGGCGAGGCTGGGCTGCTGCGGCTGCTCGACAGCGGCAACGGGTTGTGCCACCACGCCCTGCTCGACGGTGACCTCGCCCAGTTGCTGACTGTGCGGCGCGGTCACCATGGGTGCCATGCTGGCCAACTGCTGGTTGGTACGGTCGACGACGATGGGGGTCGAGAGCACCACGCCCAGGCCGATGAGCACAGCCACCGAGGCGGCAATCTTGACAGCCCTGCGGACGAACGGGTTGCGGCCCGCGGGCACGACAACGGCACCGGGCTGCTCCGGCTCCTGGACGGCCTGTTGCTGCTCGAGGGCAGCGACCGTCTTGAGGGGCACGTCGTCAAGGCCGTAGTAGGCATCATAGCCATAACTGTGGCCGAAGGGCACAAACTCGGCAACGCCGCGGTTGGGCCTGAAATAGCCCAGGCGCCCCATCGACACCTCGCAGCCCATGTCCACTTGCTGGCGGAAGGCTGTCACCGTGTCGGCGATGAAACGCATCGCTGCGTCATAGTCCATCCCCTCGCGCCGCATGATCGAGTTGACCAGCAGACCATCGTTGTGGTCGACACCGGCGTTGAAGCCCAGCGTGCGGCAGGGATGCTCCATGACCTCGCGCTCCTCGTCATAGCGGGCGGTGTTGTAGTTGGCAATGAATGCCCCCCACCCCGGAATGGCGACGCAGTCGTGACGCGTCATCAGATATTCTATATGTTCGGTAATTGAAAACATCATACAAAGGTACTGCTTTGGGCGGGACAGGCAAAATTTTGGACGTGAAAAGTTATTAACAGCGCCCGCGGCATCACAGCGGCTGGTCGAAGACCGTCCTGTAGGCCAGAACCTTGCGTTCCAGCGGCAGCGGATAGGCACGCGAGGTGGACGGCATGCGCATCAGCACAAAGGCATGGGAGCCGACGCAAGCCCGCACGGGGTGGCCGATGGGCGGCAGGTCGACGCCCGCCTGCTCGGCAATGACACTGGTGGCCTTCTCGCCGGTGGTGATGACACAGGCGATGGTGGGATGGGCGTCGAGCAGGGCTTCGAGGTCGATGGGCTCGACAATCTCGAGGAACTTGTCGCTGGCATTGCCCCGCAGGCGGCGCACGGCCATCGCGGTGTCCCACAGGGCGATGTGCTCGCGGTCGAGCAAGGCCTTGATGGCCTCGAGGTCGAAACTGCGTGTCCCGCTGTCCCACAGGGCATCACGGTCATTCATGAAGATGACACCCATCACACGCCAGAAGTCGTTGATGCGGTTCGGGTAGAAGAAAGGCATGGACCACCGTTCGGGCCTGGGCGGGAAAGTGCCCAGGAACAGGTAACGCGCCCCGTCGGGGACATAGGGCGGCCACGGATGACGCTCGATAGCAGGTTGATTGTCGTTCATGATGCAAAGAAAAAGAAAAAAACCGCTCTGCCGACGTCTTTTTGTCGAAAAAACGCGCATCTAATGCATTTTTTACTACCTTTGCAGTTTAGAAGAATATCAACACATAAAAATGTAACGTATATGAAATTCGGTAAATTCCTTATCATGGCGACCGTCGCGCTGCTGTTCGTGGGCTGCAAGAGTGCCAAAGAGGTGCCCTACATGCAGAACATCGACCAGATTCCCGCCGAGTCGCTCGCTTCGGTCTCAAGCCAGGCCGGTGACTTCACGATGAGAGTCGGCGACATGTTGCACATCACCGTATCGGGCAGCAATGCCGACGCTGTGAAGCCCTTTAACAAAGTCCGCTATATCACCGATATCAGCGGCAGCAACGTGTCGGTCAGCATGGGTGACGCGTCCACCATGTTCTATCTGATAGACAAGAACGGCAACATCGACTTCCCGGTGCTGGGCAAGTTGCACGTGCAGGGCATGACCAAGAGCCAGGTGGAGGAGTACATCGCCTCGCTGATCTGTCCCCGCTACCTGACCGAAATGCCCAACGTGGAGGTGCGCATCCAGAACTTCCGCGTGTACTGCATCGGTGACTTCAACTCCCCCGGTGTCATCCGGGCAGAAAACGGCCGCTTGAACCTGCTCGAGGCCATCGCCATGTGCCACGACCTGACGCTGCAAGGCCGCCGCGACAACGTGATGCTCCTCCGCACCACGCCGACCGGCCAGCGCACGGTCACGCGCTTCAACCTCACCGACGCCAACTTCATCACGAAGCCCGAGTTTGAATTGCAGCAGAACGACATTCTGTACGTTCAGCCCAACGAATCAAAGGCCCGCACGTCATGGACTTCGCCTCCTCAGTTGGCCTTCGGCCTCAGCCTGCTGGGCACGGCCATGTCGCTCGTCACGTTCTTTACCGTCTTAGGCAAGAAATAACAAGGACTGACGTTCACCGCGAGACGGCAGACAGTCATCGCAAGACACTTTTACGGCGGCTCATCCCACTACGGGATGGGCCGTTCGTCATCAATATGACAAAACTGACAAAATGGCAGGTTTTATCCCTTTGGCACAAGTGTTGAGGATGAAATGAGAAGAAAGGAGACACAACAGATATGAATTTCAACAATTTTACTATCAAAGCACAAGAGGTTGTGCAGAAGGCCGTCCAACTGACCAGAACGGGCGGCAATCAGGCCGTAGAGCCTGAGCACCTGCTCAAGGGCGTCATGACCGAAGGCGAGGCCGTGGTGCGCTTTATCTTCGAGAAACTGGAAATCAACCCGGCAGGTGTGGAGAAGGCCCTCGAGGCCGCATTGCAGCGGCTGCCCCGCGTGAGCGGCGGCGAGCCCTACCTGAGCAACGATGCCAGCAAGGTGCTGGAGAAAGCCAACGACATCGCCAGCAAGAACAAAGACCAATATGTGACCGTCGAAACCCTGCTGATGGCGCTGTTCGAGGTCAAGTCGACAGTATCGACGATGCTCAAGGACGCCGGCATGACGCACGACGGCCTGAGCGCAGCCATCGACGAGTTGCGCAAGGGCAAGAACGCCACGAGCCAAAGCGCCGAGGAGCAGTACAACGCCCTGAGCAAGTATGCCGTGAATCTGAACGAACGGGCCCGCCAGGGCAAACTGGACCCCGTCATCGGGCGCGACGACGAAATCCGCCGCGTGCTGCAGATTCTGAGCCGCCGTACCAAGAACAACCCCATCCTCATCGGTGAACCAGGTACCGGCAAGACCGCCATCGTCGAGGGCCTGGCACAGCGTATCGTGCGCGGTGACGTGCCCGAGAACCTGAAAATGAAACAGGTCTATTCGCTCGATATGGGTGCGCTGATTGCCGGCGCGAAGTACCAGGGCGAATTTGAGGAGCGCCTCAAGTCGGTCATCAACGAGATTACCCAGGCACAGGGCGAAATCATCCTGTTCATCGATGAGATACACACGCTGGTGGGTGCCGGCAAGAGCAGCGGCGCGATGGATGCCGCCAACATCCTGAAGCCCGCCCTGGCCCGAGGCGACCTGCGCAGCATCGGTGCCACCACGCTCGACGAGTACCAGAAGTACTTCGAGAAAGACAAGGCACTGGAACGCCGTTTCCAGGTTGTCATGGTCGATGAGCCCGACGAGGAGAGCAGCATCGCCATCCTGCGTGGCCTGAAGGAGCGCTACGAGAACCACCACAAGGTGCGTATCAAAGATGACGCCATCATCGCCGCCGTGCAGTTGAGCCAACGCTATATCAGCGACCGCTTCCTGCCCGACAAGGCCATCGACCTCATCGACGAGGCCGCCGCCAAACTGCGCATCGAGATGGACAGCGTGCCGCAGGGCCTGGATGAGATTTCGCGTAAGATTTCGCAACTGGAGATTGAGCGTGCCGCCATCAAGCGTGACGGCGACGAGGAGCGCATCGCTGACCTGGACAGGCAGATTGCCGAACTCAAAGACCGCGAGAGCGACTACAACGCCAAGTGGAAGAGCGAGAAAGAACTCATCAACAAGATCCAGCAGAACAAAATCGACATCGAGCAACTCAACTTTGAGGCTGAGCGTGCCGAACGCAACGGCGACTACGGCCGCGTGGCCGAAATCCGCTACTCGCTCATCAAGCAGAAGCAGGACGAGAACACCCAGATACAGGACCGCCTGCGCGAGATGCAGGGCGACAAAGCCCTCATCAAGGAGGAGGTCGACAGCGACGATATCGCCGAAATCGTGTCGCGCTGGACGGGTATTCCCGTGACCAAGATGCTGCAGAGCGAGAAAGAAAAACTGCTGCACCTCGAGGAGGAACTGCACAAGCGCGTGGTGGGACAGGACGATGCCATCAAGGCCATCAGCGACGCCGTTCGCCGCAGCCGTGCAGGCCTGAACGACCCGCGGCGCCCCATCGGCTCGTTCATCTTCCTGGGCACTACGGGCGTGGGCAAGACCGAACTGGCCAAGGCGCTCGCCGACTACATGTTCAACGACGAGAACATGATCACCCGGATCGACATGTCCGAGTATCAGG
>JAEEGL011981602.1_pt1 | contig 12948 bp, 4 predicted proteins | sample 9134231 | NCBI WGS metagenome assembly JAEEGL01 (sample SAMN16246548, study PRJNA631951) | gut metagenome | biome: gut microbiome; feature: rumen; material: fiber-attached | host: Bos | place: Iran: Karaj | collected 2018-10 | reverse complement strand
GTGCGAGGCGTCGGGGTCGAGGATGCGGTCGACGACGTCCTTGTAGGAGTTGGCCCCGATGAGCCGCATGACCTCGACCTCGTTCGAGAAGGCCTGCGGCGACATGGCGTTCGGGTTGAGCGAGTGTCCGAAGGCCACCAGGAAGCGGCGCGGCCGACGGGAGGGTTCGTCCCCCGCCGCGCGGGCGCGGGCGAGGTCCGCCTCGCTGAGCTGCACGTCGCTCTCGACGACGCCACGCGCGATGGAGACCAGTCCGACGGCCAGAGGTCCGCCGCCGTTCGCGATGGACCCTATGACGTCCTTGCCGTTGCGCGAGAACTCGACCGTGAAGTGCGCGACCTTCCCCTTGCGCAGGTCGCGCCCGTTGGCGTCGCACGCCTTGGCCATGAATATGGCCGTGTAGCCGTATGGGAAGAGGTCGGTGACCTCGGTCCACAGGGATTTTTCGCCAGGTGGAAGCGGCACTCCGCCATCCATCCCGAAACCAGGGTAGCCAACGCGGCGGTGGACGCCCTCCGCGTCGAGGACGTATGTCTTGTCGAGGTAGAAATGGGTGCCGTAGTTGTACAACGAGAAGGCCACGCCGCCTTCCACGGGGTGTCTGGCGTCGAAGACGATCCGGGCGAAGAGGCGCGGCTTCGCCGTGCGCGAAGGCGGGAACTTTTCCGGCCGCTTCTTGGAACTCCAGTAGTAGATCTCCTCCCAGGCCTTCGGCTTCGGCATGTCATCGAAGGCCGGCGTTCCCTTTTCAGCGTCGGACACGCCAGGAAGGAGGTCGGACATGTCGGCGTTGTCCGCTGCGACGGCGGAAGCCGCGACGAGCAGCGCGGCGAAGGCGGAGAGGAATAGTGCGGGAAAGATGGAATAAGTTTTCATGATTGACTTGCTGAAGCCTCCAGGCTGTTGGTGATGCGTACTCACTTCTGCGCGAATTCGTCCTTGAGACTGAACTTGAAGGGGGCCGAGGGCTTCGAAGTTCCGCCCTTGGCGTCATGCCAGACGATGAAGGCGTAGTGCTCGGTGTTGGCCCGGAAGCCGGTGACGAGCTCGCCGGAGGCCTTCGCGCCCTTCTTGAGCAGAATGGCGCCCTCGCCCGTCGGCTTGAGGCCGACATAGATGTCGTAGGACTTTGCGCCTTCCATCTCCTTGAAGGCGAAGTGTCCACGGGTGCCGTCGTAGTAGTGCGTCGGCTGCGTGACTCCGAGTATCGCCGATGGCTCCAACGCGCCCTTGATTTCGGCAATCGGGTTCTGGACGGGCGCATCCTTTGGGGGCGGCGGCATCGCGAGATCGCTTGCGGGATCGACGTCCTCGACGTAGAGGGATCCGAGGAGCGCGGGTTTCGGCTCGATGTCGACGGCCGCGTTGACGTACATAGCCTTCGTGCGGCGCTCGATGAAGATCTTTTCGAGCGAAAGCGGGTAGTCGACGACCGAGTCGCCGCCGCTGGCGCCCCAGAGGCATGATCCCGCCAGATGGGACTTGTCCCAGGGCCGGTTTCCGGAAAGGTCGAAGCGCACGAGGCGTCGGCCGGAGAAGTTGAAGAAGCTCTCGCACTTTGGGTCGTCGACGTTGTAGGTCCCGACGTTGCCGACGCTGATGAACTTCTCGCCCCTGGCGTCGCGCAGCACGTAGACGACGCGGCCCCAGTCGGCGTCGGTCTCCACGTCGAGGGCGATTGTCTTCGGACGGTTCGGCAGGACGATCGGCTTGGGCGGCACGAGGGTCGTGCAGAAGGGCATCGCGTCGTGGTCGGGAAGTCCCCCGGGCAGGCAGACCGAAAGGCGACCGCCGGCGTTGGACACAACCATCTCGACCGGATAGCGGCGGATGTCGTCGGGCATGTTGAGGAGATACTCGGTTTCCGGCTCCGCCGTCGACTGCGTCCACTCGGCGAGGTCGCCGACCTTGACCGCGTCGGCCGCCGGGGTGGTGTCGGCCTCGTCGAAGACCTGCTCGCCGAACTCGATTCCGCCCTCGCACCCGACGAGGAAGATCGGCTCGGGGGTGGCGAAGCGGGACGTCGTCGGGTTGTCCATGCAGTCGAAGACCTGTCTGGCCTTGGCAGTGAACGGGACCTTGCCGCGGATGCACCAGAGGATGTGAAGGGGCTGCTTCGTCTTGCCATCGCGGTATTCGAGGGCGAAGGTGCCGAGGGAGCCGGTCGGGACGACGCGGACGAACTCGCAGTTGCGCAGCAGGCGAATCAGCGTGCCGCAGGCGCCGTAGACGGGGTGCGGGTTGATCGTCAGCCGCGAGAAGGCGCCGTCGCTGTAGTGCTGTTCGCCCCAGTAGGAGGCGTTGTCGACCGTGTAGGGGATGTTGGCGAAGAGGTGGTTCACGCCGTTCGCCGTGAGGAAAAGGCAGACGCGCAATGTGTTGCGCAGGTGTTCCGACGGGGAGAGCGCCTCCGGCGCCTCGCGTGTGAGGCACGGCCCCTCGACCGTGACCACGAGCGGTTCGCCCTCGCGGTAGCGGCGCCACTCGCGCTGGAAGAGGGTGAGCATGAAGAGCGAGCAGGCGTGGAGCTGCCCTTCGGGGAGCCGGTCGAAGAAGGCGTCGTCGAAGCACGTGCCGTCGATGTAGTCGCGCGTTTCGGGATCCTGCAGGTAGGCCACCGTGAAGAGCGGGTTCCCCCAGGGGACGAGGAGCTTCTTGCCGGGAAGCGCCTTGCGAAAGGCGCGGGCGAAGTGGACGATGTTCGTCTTGTAGAGCTGGTACCGGGCCTCCTCGGCCTCCGTCTTCGGGGCGACTTCGGCGCCGCAGAGGGCCGCGATCGACGCATCCCTGCCTATGCCGCCGGGTTCGGCGAAGAGGAACTGGTAGGAGGGGTCGCAGACCTGCGACTTGACGTTGGCCTGCTTGCGGAGGGTCTCCTCCAGAAACGCCTCGTCGCAGTTGCGCTGCGGACGGCCGGTGTCGATGCCGCCGCCGCCCTGCGCGAGCGAGTGGACCGCGAGAAAGTCGCGGGCGCCGTTCGCCATTGCGAGCGGGGCGATTTCAGAACGCGAGCAGATGTTTCCGAAGGGGAACGCCTCCATGCCCAGCATGAAGCCGAGGCGGCACGAGTCGTATGTCGGGAGACTGTAGTGGGTCGTGCCGGGCGGCCAGCCGCCGAACATGAAGCCCTTCTCCTCGAAGTCGCGCGCCTTTTTTTCGCGGGGACGCAGGACGACCAGGCTGCGCTCGTACTTCTCGCCGTTGACGTCGAGCGACACCGAGTGCCAGCCGAATTTCTTGACAGAGGTCGCAAGGCGGATCGACGCGGATCCGTTCGGCGGCACGTCGAGCGCCGCCTCGCTGCGGTTCGTCTCGCCGCCGTCATAGCTGCGGGTCTCAATCGAAATGGACGCCTGGCGCGCCGCCGCCGTGGCGTTGCGCAGCGTGAGCCGGTAGGCCGGCAGCGAGGTGTTGCCGACCCAGACGTTGCCAAAGGCCTCGGGGGTGAAGTCGATTTCCAGCGGCGCCTCATGGAGCGTGACCGCGTGGACGACGACGCCCGACGGCTCGCCCGCGCCATGGCGGCTGTAGTGCAGCGGTTCCGGGTAGGCGCTGTAGTTGTGGACGCGGCCCGTGAGCTCCATCTCGATCACCTCGCGGTCGGCGAAGGTCGCCAGCTGGTCCTGACGGACGGGGACGCGGATGACCTGCAGCTTGCCGTCGGTGGCGATCGGCTCCGCCGGGACGCAGTCGATCGGGAAGCCGGAGCCGGGACGGTAGAACTGCACGGTGAGGAAGTTGCGCTCCTTGCAGCTCGCAAGAAGGTAGACGGCGTCATAGGGGCGGTTCGGGACGCGGAACTGGAGGCGGCACGGCGTGGCGCTCAGGGCACCGGCCCAGCGGCCGCCGAAGACGCCGTTTTGCGGCTCGCCCCACTCATCGACGCAGAGCTCGCGCACCCACGAGCGGCCAACTTCGACGGAGTTTGAGGAAGGCAGGAAGGGTATCTGGCCGAGCGACTCCCCTAGCGGAGATGGCCGAACTGAGTTCGGCCAGAGAGGGGTTCCGGGGGCCGCGGAGGCCCCTGGTTCATTGGCCAGCGGGTTGCCGGGGAGGGTCGCGACACGACCGAGCGGAACGCGCCAGTAGCCCTTCGCGGACTTAACCTGCGCGATTTTGGGCTCGGAAAGCACAGTGCCCTTCGTCGGCGTCACAGACAATTCGCGGCCGGCCACGTCGGCCGTGGCCGGGAGCGCATGGAAGAGGATGTCGTCGACGAAGAAGGAGAGCCAGCCGTCGGAAAGCTCGACGGCGAGCGCCAGATGGCGGTTGCCGGCGGCCATCCAGCGCTCGCCCATCATCGCCTCGCTGGCCGCCGCGATGGCGGGCGGCGTCGCGAAGGAGCGCCGGTAGCGGCCGTTGGGGGTGTAACTGGCGCGCTCCCACCAGTAGGAAATACGCTCCTCCGGCCGGCTCGATCCGGGATAGGGACGCGCGGACGGGGTGCGCCCGGCCGAATCGGTGAAGCGCCAGGTGTATTGGTTGTCGGCGGCGCTGATCTGGAATCGCTCCTGGCCGCGCCCGAGTGAGAAGGCGACGCTGTTGCCGTTGGAGATGACGGCGTCGATCTCGACGCGCGTTCCGTTCTCAAGCGTGACGGCCCCTGCGCCTACTGCGGCGAGGAGAAGTGCGGGAAGGATGGGATGAACTTTCATGATATTTTGCTGAAGCCTCCAGGCTGTTCACCTCAAGCAGAAAACATACCAGACCGAAAACTAGCACCTAAATGGAAAAATGGTGAATAGGTGCGGCATGGGAGACGCCGCGCGAGCGCGGCGTCTCCGACATCACGGCCGAGTCGACAGAATCGACCGAAGGTCGGGCGAGAAGCTGGAGGCAGTTTCGGTCGATTCCGTCGTTTCTGTCGATTCTGTCGCGGAAGCAAGAGGACGCCGCGCGAGCTCATATCGCCGCGAAGAACCAGTCGCCGCCATGCAGGGTGACGAGGTAGCGGCCGTTTTCATACGCGACGTGCCGGCTGCCTTCCAGAGCCTCCAGCGCGCGACCGTCCTTCAGCGTCACGGCCACGGTCTTGTCGGCCTCTGGCAAGACCGTCTCCCCGCCTTCCCGCGAGCGGCAGACGCCGCCATGGTTGAAGATGGCCAGGTAGTAGCCGTCCTTCCCGCGGCGGTTGAGCATGTAGTGCAGCCCGCCCTCGACCACGCAGGGCAGCAGCCCGCGCAGCACTTCCGCGACCCGCTCAGGCGCGATGCAGTCGGGGTGCAGCTTGGCGAACGCCGGGTCGCCCGTCAGGTCGACGAGATACCGGTAGGCGTCCAGCGCGTGTCCGTCGCCTTCGTTGAGCATGTCCACGGCGTCCGGCACGTCGGAGTGGATCAGCGTCCGCTGTTCGTCGCCGAGTCTGGGAAGGGCGTTTGAAAACACGCTGGCCGCGCCGCGGCGCAGGGCAACGTACCGTTCCCGCGCCCCGCCCGCCAGCTCGTAACCGAAAAGGCTCGGGTCGTCCGGCGACTTCCCCCCGATGGTGTAGCACGGCAGGTCGTTCGGCAAAACCGCGGCGACCGGGGCCACCTTTTCGCCGAGGTCGGGATAGCGTTCGACAAAATCAAGGAAGCGCTTCTTGACAAGGCCGTATTCGGAGAGTTCGAAGGTCTCGAGATCGGCGAACGTGTTGTAGCCGCCCCACTCCTCGGAGATGAAGCGGGCGCCCGACAGGTAGGCGTAGAGATGGACGCGCCACTGCAGCGAGCGCGAGCTGCCGCCGTTGGGGCCGCCTGGCGAGAACGGGAAGGTGTCGCCCGTGATCTCCCACTCGTTCCTGCCGTCCGGCAGGTAGGTGCAGCAGGAAAACGGCTTGCCGCCCCACGGCTCGTAGTAGGCGCCCAGCGTGATGCCGTAGGCCCGGCAGACCCCGCGCGCAAAGCACATCTGCACACGCATGTCGGGCGTCTGCGCGCCCACCTCGGGCATGATGGCCCGCGCGCCGTTCTCGGCCTCGAAGGGATACATCGCAAAGGCGCTGTCGCACGGCAGCAGGGGGCAGGCCTTCGCCCGCTTGCGGTAGATGTCGGTCATGTTGCGATAGAACGCGCGCGACGTCTGCGGCCTGCCCGCCACCGCCATCTCCTCGGCTGTCATGGACTCCAGAAACAGATAGGGATAGGGGAACCGCCTGAAGATGGCCGCCTCAATGTTCTCCTTCGTCCACGCCTCGTCCGGCACCTCTGCGAGTTTCGTGAGGTCGCTTTTGTAGTTGGAAAGCCACTCGTGCATCTGGAAGCCCAGGAACCTGTCGCCGAGCAGACGCTCGTATTCCGCGACCAGGTCTTGGTCGTACGCATAGTCCTGTATGAACGCGCCGCCCTGCAGGCGGTCGACGCAGAAGGCGCAGCGGTCCCTGTTCTCGAAGACGATTCGGTGGAGGGCCCCGCCCCGCGCCGCCAGCGCATTGAACTTCTTGCCCTCCGGCAAGTTGACGGCCTGCGGGAAGCGGATGCCGAAGTGGCGGCGCAGAAGGCCGTTCCTCTCGTAGCCCCGCCAAAGATCCTCGGCGTAGCAGTGGAAGTAGGTGAAGTGCTCCATGTCAATCCTCCGTGCGGCTGGGTCTACTTCAGCATCAGCACCGTCCCGCACTTCGCGTAGTTCCAGGTCAGCACGCGGTAGTTGCCGTTGGTCTCGAGCGAGAGCGTGCCGCCATTCGGCTTCGAGACGAGGGTCTTGTTGAAGGCCGCGAGCGTCTCGGCGTCGAAGGCGGCCTCGGCCTGCGTGGTCGAGCGGAAGCTCATCAGCGGGAGCGTGAAGCGGCCGTGGTCGCGCGTCCGTGTCAGCGTCCGCGCGTCGACCTTGAAGACGGTGTTCGTGGCGACGTAGATGTTCTTTCCGGTGCTGGTCTGACGGACGGGCGCCGTGCCGCCGAAGCCGGCGGGGCCGGGCGCGAAGGAGAGCGTCACGGGCGTCTGGTTGGTATTGCCGACATAGCAGCCATTTCCAAAGGTGACGACCGCCTCGTCGCCGCGCACGGCCAGCTCGTTGCCGCCGAAGGTCGCGCCGTCGCGATGGCCGAAGCGCAGCGTCGGAACCGTCAACGTGCCGTCGGCGACCTCAATGAGATTGGAGCAGCCGTCTATGGCGAACGTCGACGTCATCTTGTCGTCGATGCGCGCGATTGTGTAATTGCCGCCCTTCAGGACGCGGATGGCGCACCGCGTCGCGCTATCGAGATAGGGGATGCAGGACTCGCACCTGTCGCCAAGCGTGTTCGTGACGACGAGTTCGAGGTTGATGCCATTCATGGTAAGGTTGCCCTGCGTGCCGCCGGATGCGCAGTAGAGACGCCCGTCGCTCACGGTCACCCTGTTGTCGCGGCCGGACATGGACAGCCCGCAACGAATGCGGGTTCCCGCACCGTGGAAACGCACGGCCGCGTTGCTCCCGCTAATGGAAATCTGGGGGACGTAGTATGGGTACACGTTGGTCATGTTGTGCGCATCGACGAAGATGTCGCTGCCCTTGAAAGCCACTTGCCCGTACCAGGTGTCGCAGAGCCGGAGCGTCACATTGTCGAAGAGGAAGCGCGCGTTGTTCTGGTTGAACACGAGCGTGGTGGCCCCCCAGGCGCTGTTGCCGGCCAGCAGGACGTTCGTCATGGCAAACTCGGAGGAGGCGAACGACAAGGCCCGCGCCGCGAGTGTTCCGTTCTGGAGGACGAGGGGGCCGGCGCCCGTCTGCGTGAAGGAGCCGGTTGTGTCGTCCATGTAGTTGCTCAGCGTGTGGCCGCCGAGGTCGACGACGGCGGGGGACGCGCCGTTCGCGAAGGCGAAGGACTTGACGGCCATGTCGTTCGTCGCCGTGAAGCGGTAGACGCTCGTGCCGTCGCCGGTGAAGGAGAGCGTGTCCTCCTCCACGAACGCGGGGACGGAGGGCGTCCAGTTGGCGACGTCGGTGAGTTCCGTCGCCGACGTCCCCGCCGCCCAGACCAGGGCGGCCGGGGCGCGGACGGTCGTGACGGACATTGTCGCCGAGGACGAGTCGCCGGGGAGGTGGGTCTCGCCGGAAAGGGCCAGCGTGAGGGAGGTCGTCGCGGCCACCTCCCTGACGGCCGCGATCTCGACCGTCGCCGACGCGGCGCCGGCGGGTATGGTGACGCAGGAGGGAATTCGCACGTAGTGCGTCCCCGCGACGGCGGTTCCCGAAAGGATGAAGGAAACCGTCAGCGGCATGTTCGTCGCGCCGTCTGTGGCCGGGCGGCTCACCGTGAAGACGCCGGCGTTGGTCGGTGTCGCGTCGGCCGTCGCCACGACGGAGACCGGGCCGCTGAAAAAGTTCGCGACTTTAGTGAAGTCTGTGTCGGAGCCCGAAGTAATGGAGGCGAAGGCGGAGTAGACCGTGTCGGCGGCGATGCCGGGTATCGCCGCCGTGAAGGTCGCGGGGGCCGCGACGACGCCGTTCGAGAGGGAGACGACGTTCGTCGCGCCCTGAGGCGAGACGACATGGAGGTCGATGTCGCCGGAACCTTTGAGCAGCTCGGCCGTGGCGTACCAGACGCCGTTGGTCTGCGCGACAGAGACCGCGCCGAAGTTCGCTCTGCCTTCCAGGAAGCGGTGGCGGTCGACGGCGAAGTTCGCCGCGATCTCGGCGTCGCTCAGCTGGCGGTCGTAGAGACGGATGCAGTAGATGGCCCCGTTGAAGTGAAAGTTCAAATGCGTCGTCCTGTTGCCGATGACCGTCGTCTTGTTCGCGCCGGTGATATTGCTGTTGCTCCCATTTTCGAGTCCCGTCCCGTTAATCACAAAGGAGGCGGACTTGGCATTGGAATAGCGGACGGCGGCTGTGTTCGTCGCGGCGCCGGACGTGAAAGTGGCGGTCGGGGCGCTGGCATTGCAGGCGATGAGGGTTGACGTGTTGTGGATGCAGCAGAGGATTCCGGATCCAGAGGAAGACTGCAGGATGACCTGGCTTCCGGAGCCCGTGACGGAGGCGTAGACGATCTCAAGGGTGCCGTTCGCCGCCGCGCCGAAGGTGGCCGTGGTGTCGGCCTCGTCCATGATGCCGTAGGACGTTTTGTTTCCTTTGAAGACGATCCTGTCGTCGGCCACGGTAACGTTGTTGAGGACGAAGCTCTTCCCGCCGCTGACGTCGGTCCAGTTCGCCTCGTCGCCGGCGTTTTCGATTCCGTCCCAGCAGGCCAGAAGGCCGTCGCGGACGTAGCCGTCGGTCGTCTCGGCTCTGGCCGCGACTGCGGCCAGAGCCGAGACGACAATGCAGAATGTAGAATGCAGAATGCAGAATGGGGAGCGACGAGTGACGGGTGACGAATGTCGTTTCATAGATGGCTCCGTTGAGGCTAAGACGTTAAGAAACTGAGGAGTTCAATGGAACATTGTTGCAAAAGCGCCGGAAGGTGTCAAGGGAAATTTGGTAAATTTGTAGGAACCAGGAACTAGGAACTATCGTAGGAACAGCACCGTCCCGCACTTCGCGTAGTTCCAGGTCAGCACGCGGTAGTTGCCTTCGGTCTCAAACGAGAGCGTGCCGCCCTTCGGCTTCGAGACGAGGGTCTTGTTGAAGGTCGCGAGCGTCTCGGCGTCGAAGGCGGCCTCGGCCTGCGTGTTCGAGCGGAAGCTCATGAGCGGGAGCGTGAAGCGGCCGTGATCGCGTGTGCGCGTCAGCGTCCGCGCGTCGACCTCGAAGACGGTGTTCGTCGCGAAGAGGACGTCCTTGCCGGTGCCGGTCATCCTGAAGGGCGCCGCACCGCCGAAGCCCGCCGCCCCCGGCTGGAAGACGAGCCGCGTCGGCAGCTTGTTCGTGTTGCCGTCTGGGCGCAGGAAAGGTTGCATGGAGCCCCCTCGTATCCAAAGAGGAAGTCCTCGCCGCCGGCCATGTTGTAGTACATCTGCCCGTTCACCGTGTCGTAGAGGCCGGGTTTGCCGTTTTCGTCGGTGCATGGCACGAAGTCGCGCACGAGTGTGCCGTCGTCCCAAATCTTCAGGGAGTAAAGCTTCATCGGCGCATGCTGATCTGCGTTGAAGAACAACCCCGCACTTCTCCCTCCAAACCTTCGCGGCGCTGGCACACAATTTGCTAATCAGCTCTTATCCAACGGCAACGGCCATCCGAAAGGAACAGCGATTCATGAACCGACATTCGACAGACAGCAGACAACCCGCTTTCGTCACTCGTCACTCGTCACCCGTCACTCGTCACTCCACATTCTGCATTTTGCATTCTGCATTCTGCATTGCGATCGCGGCGGTCGCCGCGCCCGAAAAGACGCCGCTCCGCGTCGTCCCGTCGGGCGGCTTCGAGGCCGGCAAGCGCTACGAGGTCGACATTCGCTACCCCTCGAACCGCTGGGAGAACATCTCCTTCACGACAGACCGCGCCTATTCGTGGGTCGGCAAGCGGGGCGACGGATCGCCCGTCACCAACACCGCCGTCCGCCGCGTCGACATCGCGATGGGCGGCCAGCCCGGGGAGGTCGTCTTCACACCGAACCACACCTCCGGCCAGCAGGGCTCCGCGACCTACCGTCTCAACGCCTTCCTCCCAGAACAGACCTTCTCGACGATTGATGACCCGGCGCGCGCCCAGGAGGCCGCCGCCGCGCGCGAACGCCGCGACTGGCGCCGCGAAAAGCTGCGCCTCGGCGTGCGCGTCGACGCGGACTTCTACCGCCTCTTCGCCAACGGTGCCTATCTCTGCTCGCTGCCGCGCGAGGAAGGCGACGAACCCGGATTCTCGTTCCCGTCGGTTCTGCTCTCCGACGGCCGCGCCCGCGTCGCCGAATGCGACCCGCGCTGGGAGATGGTCGACATCTCCGAGCGCGCGAACGCGGGCGGCTTCGGCCGTAGCCTCGGCCCGGCCGGCTCCGTCACGAACATTGCGGGTGTGCCCTTCTTGCTCTCCTCGCGTTGGAACAACGCCGTTGACCTCTTTCAGAGCCGCTTCGCCAGCGCCCTCCGCACCGGCATGCGCGGCAACGGCGCCGCCGACCGCTGGCCCGACCCGCTCCGCAAGATTCCGCTGCGCTTCTCGTTCCGCGTCCCCGGCGGCGAATACGACGCCCTCTGCATCCTCTGCGCCGCCGACGGCTCCCGCCGCGACGCCATCCCGCGCCTCACCGCGCAGTTCTACCGCTTCAGCGGCGGCATGTACGGCACCGGCCGCCCCTTCAGCTTCGCCTCCGCCGACGTCCCCGTCTCGACAAACGGCGCCGTCCACGTCGTCACGATTCCGCTCTCCGGCGACTTTCGCACGGAACTCGGCCCCGAGAAGATCATCGCCCTTGAACTGACCAAGGAAGTCCAGCCCTACCGCATCTACCCCGACCATTTCTACCTCTCCGAGCACGCCGCCGGCCTGCCGAGCTCGGTGCGCGTCCTGGGCGTCGCGCTGCGCCGCCCGGAGGTCAAGGTCTCCTTCGACCCCGACGAACCGGCCAACACCTTCCTCGAAGGTCAGAAAATCTCCTACACGGCTACCATCGAGAACACAACCGGCGCGCCGCGCGACGAGCGCCTCGTCTTCACCGCGGCGAGCTGGGACGGCCAGAAAACCGTGCGCCAGGAGAAGACCCTCCGCCTCGCCCCCGGCGAGCGCAAGTCCGTCGGCTTCGCCTTCGCGCCGCAGCGCTACGGCTGGCACGCGGTGGCGCTCTCCGCCGGCGGCCGCGAGTTCCACCACTCCGCCGCCTACCTGAAGGCGCGCGACTACGCGCGCCGCCCCTTTGAACACAAGGGCATGCGCTTCGGCACCTGGCAGATGTTCAAGAGCGCGGCCCGCGCCTCCATGCTCGGCAAGGCCGGCTTCGACTCCGGCGGGGAGCTGCCCGTCGGCGCCTCCGACGAGCTCCGCGCAATCTGGGACCGCTACGGCTTCGCCCACTACAGCGTCCCCGGCAACGCCCGAGGCGTCTCCAAAATCGTCCCCGGCGACAGCTACGAGACGAACGTCGTCCGCTTCACGCAGGCGTGGGGCAAGGCCCGCATGGGCGACCCCGGCAGCGAGGACTGGAGGTACACGCGCTGCCTCGTCGAGCCGGGCGGCATCGGCACCGGCAACGCCCGCTTCCCCGAATACTACGGCGAGCCGACGAACGCCTTCAGCTACGCGCGCCTCCAGGGTGCCGAGAAGGAGCGCTACGAGGACTACAAGGCGCGCCTTCTCGTCGCCGTGCCGACGCTGAGGCGCCTCTACCCCAAGGCGCTCCACCTCGTCCCCAACGGCAGCTGGACCTTCCTCATCCCGTTCCTGCAGGACCCTGACACGAGCGCGCTCTTCGACGGCGTGAAGTGCGACTTCCAGTTCTTCAACCACCTCCCCGAGGAGCAGATGTACGAGACCTCCATCCACTCGTTCTGGTACTTCCGCAAGGCGTGGGATAAGTGCCGCCCCGGCAAGAAGCCCTTCCTGCTGCTCGGCGAGGGCCCCGACATCCTCCAGATCTACCCCGGCGGCTCGACGATGGAGGAGGACGCCGCGCTGCGCATCCGCGACTCGATCCACCTCGCCGGCTACGGCGTCGACTGGCAGCTGTCGTGGGGCACCGACCCCTTCAGCTCCGACGAGTTCCATTGCTGCGGCGGCCTCGCCATCGGCGCGCGCGCCAACGACCCGACGTGGGGCTACTGTACGCTGGCGACCTGGACGCGCCTGACGCGCGACGCGACCTTCGATAGCTACTCGCCCTCCGGCTCGCCGACCGCCTTTTGCGCCAACTTTCGGGACCACAAGACCGGCAAACTCCTCCGAGCCGTCTGGACCGTCCGCGGGAAACGCACCTTCTCCTTCCCGTGCAAGCCTGGTGCGCTGACGGTCCTCGACCCGATGGACAACGAGGTCAGGGCCGCCGCCGGCTCTGACGGGAACGCCGTCCTGACCGTGGGGCAGATGCCCTTCTTCGTCCTCGGCGCGGACGACGCCGCGCCGCGCGTCGTGGGCGAGCCCGACCACTCCGACGACGCCCTCGCCGAGGGGGCCGTCGCCCTC
>JAEEGL011551284.1_pt1 | contig 12948 bp, 7 predicted proteins | sample 9134231 | NCBI WGS metagenome assembly JAEEGL01 (sample SAMN16246548, study PRJNA631951) | gut metagenome | biome: gut microbiome; feature: rumen; material: fiber-attached | host: Bos | place: Iran: Karaj | collected 2018-10 | reverse complement strand
ATATCTGCAGGAAAATATAAAGTTTATATTTCTAGCATGGTTTTGACCAATTCTAACGAAAGCCTGCCTTATGTGTATCTTAACACCACAGCTACCTTCAAGGTTGTCCGCGGCAAGACAGCAACCAAAGTTAAGCCTTCACCTGTGAAACTTGTTAACAGAGACTATGCAAGAACAGCGACCATTTACATTGCACCTTCTAAGAGCGGATTTAATAGCATCAATAATGTAAAAGTAGCAGGTGCATATGCTGACAAGATGAATATTACAAAGGTTTCCGAGGGTGTTTACAAACTAAGTTTTGTAGATACATATGTTGAGCAGTCCAAGATCAAACAGATCCTACAGGCGATTACCAAGTATGTAACCAGAAGTGTAGCTCTTGAAGTTTACTATGAAGGCAGTACTGCACCTGATAAGGTGGCCGCAAAGGTAAAGATTAACCCTTAAATTATCTTTTGTAAATTGATTCTTCAAACTGAATACTAATATTGACATAGCCGAACGGCGATATTTATAACATATTATTATAGATATAGTCGTTCGGCTATATTTGTATGCGAAGACTTGATATTTACGTAGAAATATCAGGAATAAAGCGGCTTTGCGGCTATATTGAAGGAAATAGCCATATCGATAGCTCTTTTTCCTATGACAGAGACTATATGGATTCTGACTATGGCAGGGCTATTTCGATAAGCCTTATAGTAAACAGCCTGCAAATATGGTAAAATATATCGGCGTATGGAAATCGATAGGTCCGATCATTTCGGACACTGAATAAATGGGGAAATCAGGTGCTTAATGGCTAAAACAATCGCGATATGCAGAGAAAAACCCTATCCTTTAGGGTGTTATATCGATTATGACAGGACACTGGTGGTGCGCAGCGTGTTTGGGGAAAACAAAAAGTGCGGAATCACACTTTACCCTGCTGCTAAGAGTTCTAAAAAGCCGCTTTCTATAGAACTTTCGGACTCAATGAAAAGAGGCAACATCTATTCAGCACGGATCCGTGATATAGCGGATATTGATGAATACGTTTCCTATAACTATTTTGCTGACGACGAGTATTTCTGCGATCCCTATGCCAAGCAGTTATACGGACTTGAGACCTTTGGCAAAAATGTACCTGATTCAGCCATAAGAGCCAAGCTTGATAACAAGGCTGCAGGCAGCACTTCCGATCATGCCTTTGACTGGGGCCAAGAGAACAGTTCTTTTACCTCTTATGAGGACAGTCTGGTGTACTTGCTGCATGTAAGGGGCTTCACGAAGAGCCCTTCAAGTGGAGTTGCAGCTGACAAAAGAGGCACCTTCGCCGGCATAATTGAGAAAACTCCTCATCTTAAATCTCTGGGAGTCACTGCAGTAGAGCTTATGCCCGCCTATGAGATGAATGAGATTGAGAATCCCTATAGTAAGAAGACGGACAAAAGATCCATGAAGAGCCATCAGGAAGAGGTCGGTGCGCTTTATTCAAAGGATGGCAGCATATCCAGCAAAAAGTCCGAGAATCTCAAACTTAATTTCTGGGGATATAAAAGAGGCTATTACTTCGCCCCCAGGACTGCCTACTGCGTGGATCCTTCCAACGCAGAGAATGAATTCAAAGAGTTTGTTAAGATCATGCACGAGAATGGTCTGGAAGTTATAATGCAGTTCTATTTTGAGGAGCATGAGAGCGGAACTCTTATTATAGATGCCCTCAGGTTCTGGCGCTGCACCTATCACGTGGACGGCTTTCACTTAAAAGGCAGTGCGATACCCCTCAGGCTTATCACCAATGAGCCCCTGTTTACGGATGTGAAGATATGGTATGAGTATTTTGACTGCGGCAGCATATTCGGCGGCAGGATCCCTGAGGTAAGGCTTCTTGCGGATTACAACAATGCTTTTCTTTACAATGCAAGAAGGTTCCTCAAGAGCGACGATAACTGCGTAAATGATTTCCTTAAGTCAATGCTGGCCAACGGAAACGACCATGGCATCATAAATTACATCTGTGATTATGAGGGCTTCAGACTGGCGGATCTTGTGGCTTATGAGCACAAGCACAACGAAGAAAACGGCGAGAACAACAAGGACGGCACCGACAACAACATAAGCTGGAACTGCGGAATTGAGGGAAGGACCAGGAAGCACGAGATCCTGGGACTAAGGAAGAAGCAGATGAAGAATGCTCTTTCCATGCTTTTCTTCTCACAGGGAACACCCATGATATTCTCCGGAGATGAGTTTGGAAACAGCCAGTCGGGTAATAACAATCCATATTGCCAGGACAATGAGACAGGCTGGGTTGACTGGAAAGCCATGGAAAAGAATGCAGATCTTCTGGAATTTACGAAGACTCTTTCCAAAATGCGTTTCTCAAACAGGATTCTTCATGAGAAGGCCCCCTTCAAGCTTATGGACTACATTTCCTGCGGATACCCGGATCTTTCTTACCACGGTAAGGAGGCCTGGAGACCGGATCTTTCAGGGCAGAGTCACCTTGTGGCACTTCTTTTCTGCGGCCTTTACGAGAAGGATGAGAGGCAGCACGACTACATTTATGTAGTCTACAACATGCACTGGACACCCCAGGAGCTGGCACTTCCAAAGCTTCCCGAGGGCCTTAAATGGGAGATTTATACTGACACTGACGAGCGGCATATGAAACCTTCAAAGCCTGCTAAATTCGTCAGGGGAAAAGAAATTATGACGGGAACAAGAGATACGGATACCGACCTGTTTACAGAGCTTATTGCCGACCGTTCCTGCCGCATATATATAAGCAAAAAAGACGAGAATTATAAGCCTCGCAGGAAAGCTGCAGGCAGAAAGAGTAAATAATGAACAAACCTGATGTAATTGAGAAATTTCTAAGATATGTAAAAATTGACACCCAGTCTGATGACACCACAGGTACATCTCCTTCAACTATGAAGCAGCACAATCTTGCCAAGCTTCTTAGGGATGAGCTTATAGAGATCGGAGCATCAGATGTAGTATACGATGAGGAGCACTGCTACGTGTATGCCCGCATCCCTTCTAATATTGAGGGCTGTCAGGGGCCTAAGATGGGCTTTGTATCTCATATGGATACCTCCGATGAAGTAAGCGGAGAAAATGTTAATCCAAGGATTGTTGAAGGCTACAAAGGAGATGATATCAAGCTGGATGCAGAGGGCAGATATGTCCTTTCACCCGCCAATTTCCCTGAGCTTTTAAACCACGTGGGAGAGGATCTTATTGTTACTGACGGAAGCACACTTCTTGGTGCTGATGACAAGGCCGGCGTTGCAGAAATCATGACCATGGCACAGACGCTTCTTGAGAACCCCGAGATCAAACACGGTGAGATAAGGATTGCCTTTACTCCCGATGAGGAGATTGGCGAAGGAACTGCATATTTTAACCTTGAGCAGTTTGACGCTGATTATGCATTTACAGTTGACGGAGGTAAGCTTGGGGAACTTGAATATGAGAACTTCAATGCTGCAGGAGCTACAGTAAAGGTTAACGGCAGAAGTGTTCATCCCGGAGATGCCAAGAACAGGATGCTCAACGCTTCACTTATTGCCTTTGAGTTCCAAAGCCTCCTTCCTGTATTCCAGAATCCCATGTATACAGAGAAAAGAGAAGGCTTCTTCCATCTTACGGAAATCAATGGTTCTACTGAGACCTGCGTTTCACAGTATATCATCAGGGACCACGACGAGAAGCTCTTTGAGGAGAAGAAGTCAATGTTCCTTGCGGCTGCGGATTTCCTTAATCGCAAATACGGAGAAGGCACAGTTGAAGTCACTGTGAAGGACCAGTACAGAAACATGATTGAGAAGATAAGGCCTCACATCCATCTTGTGGACAATGCCAAGAAGGTCATGGAGAGCCTTGATATAGTACCTATAGATGTGCCCATCAGAGGAGGCACGGACGGAGCAACCCTTTCCTACAAGGGACTTCCATGCCCGAACCTTTGCACCGGTGGCTATAACTACCATGGCCGCTATGAATATGCATCAATTCAGGAGATGCGTAAGGTTGTAGATATCCTTCTGGGTATTGTAGATATTTATAAAGATAAGATTTGAATTTAGAAAGAGTTTGTAATTAATGAGTATCAATATTTTAAACAGTCAGAAAAACGATATTAAGGATGAAGAGAGTTTAAAGCAGCTGGGCTTTATTGAACTGGCAAGAAAGAAGGTGGCAGCTCTGGAAAAAGAGCTGGGAAGGAAGCCCACAGCCTGTGTTGTAACCTTCGGCTGCCAGATGAATGCCAGAGATTCAGAGAAGCTCCTGGCTACTCTTAAGCTTGCAGGCTATGAAGAGGTTGAGACCGAAGATGCCGATTTTGTCATCTATAACACCTGCACAGTTAGAGATAATGCGGATCAGAGAGTTTACGGACGCCTTGGTCAGTGCAGTAATCACAAGAAAAACAATCCCCACATGAAAATAGCCATCTGCGGCTGTCTTATGCAGGAACCGGGAGCAGTTGAGAAGATTCAAAAAAGCTATCGCTTTGTGGATCTTATCTTCGGAACCCATAATATTTATAAGTTTGCGGAGCTTCTTAACAGCTGCCTTGATTCCGACAGAATGATAATCGATATTTGGAAGGAGACCGACAGAATTGTCGAGGATCTTCCGGTACTTCGTAAATATGCCTTTAAGTCCGGCGTAAATATCATGTTTGGCTGTGACAATTTCTGTACTTACTGTATCGTTCCTTATGTTAGAGGCAGAGAGCGTTCCAGATCTCCCAAGGATATAGTAAGAGAGATTGAGAAGCTTGCTGCTGACGGAGTTAAGGAAGTAATGCTCCTTGGCCAGAACGTTAATTCCTACGGCTTTGACTTTAAAGACGGTGATTCCGACAAGATCTCTTTTGCGAAGCTCCTTGAGATGGTATGCGAGGTTGATGGAATTGAGCGTGTGAGATTCATGACCCCGCATCCCAAGGATTTCTCTGACGATGTAATAGATGTCATCGCCGCAAATCCCAAGATTGCAAGACATATCCATCTTCCTCTGCAGGCAGGAAACAATGAGATCCTTCGCCGCATGAACAGGAAATATACAAGAGAGCAGTTCATTGATCTGGCACTGAAGATCAGGGAGAGGATTCCTGATGTTGCCATCACCACGGATATTATCGTAGGCTTCCCCGGGGAGGGAGAGGCCGAGGTCGATGACACCATTGATGTGATCAAAAAGGTTAAGTTCGACAACGCCTTTACTTTTATATATTCCAAGAGAGCCGGAACTCCCGCTGCAAAATTTGAGGATCAGGTTCCTGAAGAAGAGGTTAAAAAGAACTTTGACAAGCTCCTTAAGGTGGTGCAGGAAACAGCCAAGGAGCAGGCGTCAAAGCTTCAGGGCAGAGTTGAGACTGTTCTTGTAGAAGGAGTAAATGAGCAGGATCAGACTCTTTTGACCGGACGTATGTCCAATAATACACTGGTGCACTTTAAGGGTGATGAGAGCCTTATCGGGGAGATGGTGAAGGTCAGACTGGATGAGTGCCACGGCTTCTATTACATGGGAAGCAGGGTATGAAAAAGTAATTAGAAATGGGGAATTTGCCGTGGAAAACACCACGTTGATAGATAAAGTTGAAATAGAAAAAGTGTCACCCATGATGCAGCACTATATTCAGACTAAGAGGGAGAACAGGGACTGCATTCTTTTTTACAGACTGGGTGATTTCTACGAGATATTTTTTGATGATGCTCTCATTGCCTCCAAGGAGCTGGAGCTGACGCTTACAGGTAAGGCCTGCGGCCTTGAGGAAAGAGCACCCATGTGCGGAGTCCCTTTCCATGCAGTGGACAGCTATCTCAACAAGCTTGTCTCAAGGGGATATAAAGTAGCCATCTGTGAGCAGATGGAGGACCCCAAGCTTGCAAAGGGAATAGTAAAAAGAGAGATCACAAGAATAGTGACTCCCGGTACCAACCTCAACATGCAGGCTCTTGAGGAGACCAAAAACAATTATCTTATGAGCATTTTCTATTCTCCTGATGTTATCGGTATCTCCGTGGCAGATATCACAACGGGAGATTATTATCTTACAGAAGTTGATTCTTTAAGAAGTGCCTTTGACGAGATCAGTAAGTACATGCCTTCGGAGATCATCTGCAACAGCGCCTTTTCTTTCAGTGGCGCCGATATAGATGAGCTTAGGAACAGGCTTCAGATCTATCTCAATCCGTTGGATCCCAGATATTTTGATGAGGAGGGTGCCAAGAAAGTACTTCTTAAGCACTTCAAGGTTTCATCTCTTATAGGTCTTGGAATTGACGATTTCCCCAACGGAATAGTGGCTGCCGGAGCTCTTTTGCAGTATCTGATAGATATGCAGAAGTCCGATATCAGCAATATCACCCACATTTATCCTTACCTTGCCAGCAAATACATGCTTCTTGATTCTTCCACCAGAAGAAATCTTGAGCTTGTTGAGACTATGCGTGACAAGCAAAAACGCGGTACGCTCCTTTGGGTTCTTGACAAGACAAAGACCGCCATGGGAGCCAGAATGCTTAGAGGCTTTATCGAACAGCCTCTAGTGGACAAGGAAGAGATATTAAAGAGACAGGATGCTGTTGATACTTTTGTAAAAAATGTTGTTACAAGAGAAGAGATACGTGAGTATCTTAATCCTGTTTACGACCTTGAAAGACTCATGTCCAAGATCGTTTTTAAGACTGCCAACCCCAGGGACCTTCTTGCCTTTAGAAATTCCATCAAGATGATTCCGGCTATTATGACAGCTCTTTTGGATGTGGCAGGAAATTCAGGGATTGACGATATTTCAGAGGATCTGGATTCACTTAAAGATATCTTTGATCTTATAGACTCCGCCATTGTTGAAGAGCCGCCACTTACCATCAAGGAAAGCGGCATCATCAAGGATGGTTTTGACAAGGACATCGACCACTTCAGAGAGGCGGGCACCAATGGCAAGATGTGGCTGGCTCAGATGGAAGAGGAAGAGAAGGAAAAGACCGGGATCAAGAACCTCAGGATCAAATACAGCAATGTGTTCGGATATTCCTTTGAGGTTACCAATTCCTTTAAGGATCAGGTTCCTGATTATTTCATAAGAAAACAGACCCTGACAAACTGCGAGAGATATACAACGCCTCAGCTCAAGGAACTTGAGGACACAATTTTAAATGCCCAGGACAAGCTCAATAACCTGGAGTATGAGATGTTCTGCAAGATCAGGGATTCCATAGCTATGGAGATTGACAGGATCCAGAAGACCGCAAAAGCACTGGCTCTTTTGGATGTATTTGCTTCTCTTGCCTATGTTGCGGAGCGCAATCACTACGTAAAGCCTTCCCTCAATGACAAGGGAATAATCAATATCAAAAACGGCAGACACCCTGTGGTTGAGAAGATGCTGGACACATCGGATATGTTTATTTCCAACGACACATATCTTGATAACAAGAAGCACTGTATCTCAATCATTACCGGACCCAACATGGCAGGTAAATCCACATACATGAGACAGTCCGCTCTGATCGTTCTCATGTGCCAGATAGGAAGCTTTGTTCCTGCGGATAAAGCGGATATGTGCCTGGTAGACCGCATATTTACCAGAGTCGGAGCTTCCGACGATCTTGGAAGCGGACAGTCTACATTCATGGTTGAGATGAATGAGGTTGCCAATATCCTTAGAAATGCCACACCAAATTCACTGCTTATCCTGGATGAGATTGGCCGCGGAACTTCTACCTATGACGGCCTGGCCATTGCCTGGGCGGTAACGGAGCATATCAGCAACCGCAAGATCCTGGGCGCCAAGACGCTTTTTGCCACCCACTATCATGAGCTCACAGAGCTTGAGGGCAAGATGGATAATGTAAATAACTACTGTATTGCGGTCAAGGAAAACGGAGATGACATCGTATTCCTTCGAAAGATCGTAAAGGGCGGAGCCGACAAGAGCTACGGTATTCAGGTGGCCAAGCTTGCCGGTGTTCCGGACATGGTAATTGACAGGGCCAAAGAAATTGTGGCAGAACTTACGGACAACGATATTACTGAAAAGGTTCAGAGCATCGCCAGAGATATAAAGAGCGACAAAAAGGTCAAAGTGACCCATTATGACGATGTGGATATAGCACAGATGTCTCTTTTTGATACATCTACAGATGAGGATGTTTTAAAACGCCTCGAGGAAATAGATATCACCATGCTGACTCCTATGGATGCGCTTAATACACTGTATAAGCTGCAAAGTGACTTAAAGAACAGGTGGAAAAACTAAATGGCTGTTATAAACGAGCTGGACAAGAAAACAATTGATCAGATTGCTGCCGGTGAAGTGGTGGAACGTCCCGCCAGCGTGGTAAAAGAGCTGGTGGAGAACGCCATAGATTCCGGGGCATCTGCCGTGACCGTTGAGATCAGAGGCGGCGGCATCGATATGATAAGAGTCACCGATAACGGCTCCGGAATAGAAAAGAGCGAGATCAGGAAGGCCTTTAAGCGCCATGCCACAAGTAAACTCCATACCATTGAGGACCTTGATTCCATAAGGTCTCTGGGCTTCAGGGGTGAAGCTCTTTCCAGTATCTGTGCGGTTTCCCAGGTTGATATGATCACCAAGACAAGAGACGATATTTCCGGTACCAGATACTGTATCAACGGCGGAGAGGAAGCGGCTTTTGAGGAGATTGGTGCTCCCGACGGAACAACTCTCATTATTCGGAATCTCTTTTACAATACACCCGCAAGGAAGAAATTCCTTAAGACTCCTCAGACAGAGGCAAGCCATATAGGTGACGTTATGGAGCATCTAGCTCTGGATAATCCCACTGTCTCTTTTCACTATATAGTCAATAAGGATGATAAATTCTCAACTTCGGGAAACGGAGATTTAAAGGAGATAATATACAGGATCTACGGAAGGGATATTTCAGTAAGCCTTGTTCCCATAAATGTCTCTGACGGAACCTATACTCTTGAAGGATATCTTGGAGAACCTTCTATAAATCGCTCAAACAGAAACTTTGAGATATTCTTTGTAAACGGAAGATATGTCCGGGACAAGGTGATCAGTAAAGCTCTGGAGGAAGGATACAAGCAGTATCTGATGATGCATAAGTTTCCTTTTGCTGTGCTTCATCTTAGAATGGATCCTTCTTTGGTTGATGTAAATGTTCATCCTGCCAAGCTGGAGGTAAGGTTCAGAGAACAGAATCAGCTCTATGACTTTATCATGAACAGCGTGGAGAATACACTAAGAAACAGGGAGATGATCCCGGATGCTCTGCTTTCGGAAAAGGAAGACAGAGAGCTTGGGCAGATCATGGAAAGCTCACCGGAAGCAGCTTTGCGGGATAATAGTGAAGTTTCCTCAAAAGAAGAGGTTCCTCCGGCTCCACAGGCTCCACAGCCCTTTGAAGCACTTCGCTTTGAGGAGCACAGGATCAGCGAAGATACACCGGTTTATGCAAAGGGCGTAAAAGCGCAGCCTGTAAAGATTGAGGACAGCAATAAATCTGCGGTATGGACAAGGATATTCGGAGATGCCGACGGGTCTGAGGCCGAGAAAAACGAAAAGTCTTCACCCATAATAAAATCCGAGGGCGCCATTATAGTAGAAAAGCCCATGCAGCTGAATCTTTTCGACGAGAAGATCCTCACCAAAGAAAATGTCAAAGAATATGAGATACTTGGTCAGATTTTCGGAACCTACTGGCTTATCGGCTACAAGGACAAGCTTCTTATGATGGATCAGCATGCAGCCCATGAGAAGGTGAACTATGAGCGCATGATAAAGAGATTTAAATCCGGAGAGATGACATCTCAGATGGTGAATCCTCCTGTAATTGTGGCTCTTACCTCTGCAGAGGAGGATCTGTTTTTGAGCTACAGGCAGTATTTTGAGAAGCTTGGATTTAACATTGAGAACTTCGGAGGAAGAGAATATGCCATGAGGGCAATTCCCATCGATCTGTTCGGATCTTCCAATGTAAAAGAGATGTTTACCGAGATCCTTGATGAGCTTTCTCATGAAACAGGGCTGGACAGAACTCCGGATCTTATCAACTACAAGATAGCATCCATGGCCTGCAAAGCCTCGGTAAAGGGAAATACCAGGATGACAAGAGAAGAACTTGAGGCACTTCTGGATGAGCTTCTTACCCTGGATAATCCCTATAACTGTCCTCATGGACGTCCCACAATGATCTCAATGACCAAATATGAGATCGACAAGAAATTTAAGAGAGTGGTGGAATGACAGACAAACAGAAACTTATTGTTATAACAGGCCCCACTGCAGTGGGCAAAACAAAACTGTCAATTGAACTTGCGAAAAGAATAGGCGGAGAGATAATCTCCGCTGATTCTATGCAGGTCTATAAATACATGGACATCGGTACCGACAAGATAAAGCCTGAGAAGATGGAGGGAATCCCTCATCATCTGATAGACTTCCTTGACCCCAAGGAGGATTTTAATGTATTTGTCTTTCAGAAACTGGTAAAGGAAGCCATAGCCGATATCTCATCCAGAGGGAAAGTGCCGATTATTGTAGGTGGTACGGGCTTTTATATCCAGGCTGTACTTTACGACATTGATTTTACTGAGACAGATGAGGATGATTCCTACAGAAAGGAACTTGAAGAAAGAGCTGCAAATGGGGAGGCACAGGAGCTTCACAGGGAGCTTTCGGAAGTGGACCCCGAATCTGCTAAGATCATCCATGCCAATAATGTGAAAAGAGTCATCAGAGCGCTTGAATACTACAAAAAGACCGGAAAGCAGATCTCCCTGCACAACGATCAGCAGCATCAAAAGGAGTCTCCCTATGATTTTTGCTGCTTCGTATTGACAGACGAGCGAAAAACGCTATACTCACGCATAGAGAAAAGAGTGGATCAGATGATCGAGGAAGGTCTGGAGGAAGAGGTAAGACGTATTGCCGCAATGGGAATCCCCAGGAATGCCACTTCCATGCAGGGCCTTGGCTACCGCGAAATGCTGGGCTACATAGACGGTGAATATGACCTGGACAGAGCCGTGTATCTTATTAAGCTCAACACCAGGCATTTTGCAAAGCGTCAGCTCACCTGGTTTCGCAGGGAAAAAGAGGTTATCTGGATAGACAAGAACTCTTTTGACCATAATGATGAAAAAATACTTGAAGAAATGTTGAGGATTTATGAACACAAAGATTTATGAAGAACTTGGAATCTCCAGGGAAGTAACGGAATTTGGAGAAGAAATATTAAAGAGCCTTAAGCAGCGTTTTGAAAAAATAGATGAGACCGCTGAGTACAATCAGCTCAAGGTCATTAAGGCGATGCAGGACGCCAAGGTCAGCGAGGCCTGTCTTCTTGGCACCACCGGCTACGGCTACAACGATATGGGAAGGGATAAGCTGGAAGAGGTTTACGCTGCAGTATTCCACACTGAGGATGCTCTTGTAAGGCCCCAGATCACCTGCGGTACACACGCTCTGGCTCTTGCACTTATGAGTAACCTTCGCCCGGGAGATATGCTTTTATCCCCTGCAGGAAAGCCCTACGATACACTGGAAGAAGTTATCGGCATCAGACCTTCCAGGGGCTCTCTTAAGGAATACGGTATCGATTACAAACAGATAGATCTTCTTGAGGGCGGCGCCTTTGATTACGACAGTATTCGCAAGGCAATAGAAGAGAATCCCAATATCAGACTGGCTACCATTCAGAGATCAAAAGGATATCAGACCAGACCTACATTTTCTGTTGAACAGATAGGACAGCTGATAAAATTCATCAAGGATTTAAGACCTGATATTATCTGCATGGTAGATAACTGTTACGGCGAATTTGTTGAGACCATAGAGCCCTCTGATGTGGGAGCTGATATGTGCGTCGGAAGTCTTATCAAAAACCCCGGCGGCGGACTTGCTCCCATCGGCGGATATATTGCCGGCAAAAGAGAATGCGTGGAAAATGCAGCATACAGGCTGACTTCACCGGGACTTGGAAAAGAGGTAGGTGCATCCCTTGGAATCCTTCCTCAGTTCTATCAGGGATTTTTCCTTGCTCCCACAGTAACAGCTTCTGCTTTAAAGGGCGCAATTTTTGCGGCAAATATTTACGAGAAGCTTGGATTTGATGTGGTTCCCAATGCCACAGAGGATCGCCATGATATCATTCAGGCAGTGACCTTCGGAAAGCCCGAGGGTGTTATCGCTTTTTGCGAGGGAATACAGAAGGCGGCTCCCGTTGACAGCTTTGTTGCACCAGAACCCTGGGATATGCCTGGTTATGATGCCAAAGTAATAATGGCAGCCGGTGCCTTTGTTTCCGGCTCTTCCATAGAGCTTTCGGCTGACGGCCCCATAAAGCCACCATACTCAGTCTTTTTCCAGGGCGGACTTACCTGGCCTCATGCAAAAATGGGTATTCTTATGAGCCTGCAAAAGCTTGTAGACAAAGGGTTAGTCGTGCTATAATGAACGGTACGAATTCTCAGAATAAAAGGAAAATTCAATTTCTTTATATTATATAGGAGGGCGTTTTGGCTAATATATTCGGAATCGATCTTGGAACCAGCAATATCAAGATCTACAACAGGGATGAAGACGGACTTACAGTAGAAAAGAACATGATTGCCATCGAGAACAAGACCAATGTTTTTGCTTACGGCAATTCAGCATATGAGATGTATGAGAAGGCTCCCGATAAGATCAAGATCTCTTATCCTTTGAATAGCGGTGTAATCGCTGATATCGAGCATATGGAGACCCTGGTCAAGCTTTTCATTACAGATCAGATGAAGGGTAGCGTAAAGCCCTGCGAAGTATATATTGCAGTACCCAAGGATGTTACAGAGGTAGAGAGAAGAGCTTTCCATGATCGTATCAATGATGCCGGGATCAAGGCCAAGAAGATCATGATGGTCAAGAAGCCTCTTGCCGACGGCCTTGGAATGAACGTTGACGTT
>JAEEGL011361556.1_pt1 | contig 12948 bp, 14 predicted proteins | sample 9134231 | NCBI WGS metagenome assembly JAEEGL01 (sample SAMN16246548, study PRJNA631951) | gut metagenome | biome: gut microbiome; feature: rumen; material: fiber-attached | host: Bos | place: Iran: Karaj | collected 2018-10 | reverse complement strand
GCAGGGCCTGCAGCACGATGCCGTTGCCGCAGCCGGCGCACCAGAACAGAGGCAGTTTTTCTTCCAGTAAATAGTCTTTGATCATTTTGCCGCCTCCTCTTCGATCACTTCCAGGATCTGCGCGGGCAGGATGGGCTGTCCGTCGATGCGGTTGACTCCTCTCACGGGGATGTTCCGCGGGTTTCTCTTTTCGATCTCGCCGGCGTACTGGCCCAGGTTCAGCTCCGGGACGATCACGGCCTTCGCCTGCGCCATGGCGGCGGCGATCTCCTTTTCCGGCACCGGCCACAGGGTGACCAGCTGCAGCACCCCCGCCCGTATGCCCTTCTCCCGGGCCTTCTTCATGGCGGACAGGGCGGAGCGGGCAGCGCCGCCGTAGCAGATCAGCACGATCTCGGCGTCCTCCATGCTGTACCGGCGGGTGATGGCGATCTCCTCCGCATGGGCCTCGATCTTTTCGCTCAGGTGGCGGATGATGCGGTCTGCGTTGTCAGGTCTTGCGCAGGGTCTGCCCCACTCGTCATGCATGCTGCCGTTCACCTTGAAGACGTAGGGGCTGCCGAAATGGGACAGGGGCGCCAGACCCTTGGAATGGTCGTAGGGCCTGTATTCCGAAGGATCGCCGGCGGGCTCGGGCCGCTCGAAGATCTCCAGCTCTTCAGGACTCCTGAGGATGACCTGTTCCCGCAGGTGTCCGATGATCTCATCGGACAGGAAGATCACCGGCGTACGGTATTTTTCGGAATAATTGAAGGCAGTGACCATCAGATCGAAGCAGTCCTGCACGGAGGAAGGCGACAATACGATGATGGCATGGTCTCCGTGGGTGCCCCAGCGGGCCTGCAGTACGTCGCCCTGGGCGGGCTTGGTGGCAAGGCCTGTAGAGGGGCCGGACCGCTGCACGTCGATGAGCACGCAGGGGATTTCCCCCATTACCGCCACGCCCAGGTTTTCCGCCATCAGGGACAGCCCCGGGCCGCTGGTGGCCGTATAGGCTTTTTTGCCCGCAGCGGAGGCCCCGATCAGAGCCGCCATGCTGCCGATCTCGTCTTCCATCTGTACGTAAAGACCTCCCACCTGGGGAAGGCGTATGGAGGAGGTCTCCGCCACCTCGCTGGAGGGTGTGATGGGATATCCCGCATAGAATCTGGCTCCCGCCGCGATGGCGCCCTCCGTCATCGCTTCGTTGCCCTGCATGAATCGAAACTCACCCATGATCTACGCCTCCTTCTCCGTGACCGTCACCGCAAAGTCCGGACAGCGCATCTCGCACAGCCGGCAGCCGATGCAGTCCCCGGGACTGGCTGCCACGGGTCTTCCGTCTTCATCCCGGTCAAACACCTTTTTCGGGCAGAACGCAGCGCATATGCCGCATTTCTTGCACCACTTCTCATTGATCACAATCATCTTCATCTCCTATACCATCACATGGGCCGGATCCACAACCTGGGTCAGCACCCGCAGCACCTCCGGGTCCGGTTCCTTTGCGGCCGCCGCGCGGCTGACGTCGATATCAAAGCCGGTATTCTCCAGAACGTCTCCGATCGACGCGCCGGGGAACAATTCCGCCAAATACATGCGCTTATCCTCGCCGAAGCGGAATATGCCATATTCGGTCACCACAGCCCGGGGACCCTTTCTCTCGTCCAGTCCCCGCTTCGTTCTCCCGCCGGGACCGTCGATCCAGCCGGGACTGGTGCAGTAATCCACCTTTTCCACAAAGCGTCGCTTTTCATGCTTCATGACGATGACGGTATCGCAGTAGGTTGCGATGCCGTTGGCGCCGCCGGAACCGGAAAAGCGGGTCTGGGGATGGAAATAGTCGCCGATCACCGTGGAGTTCAGATTGCCGTATGGGTCGATCTGGGCACCGCCCAGAAACCCCGCGTCGATCTCGCCCCGCTGGGCCGCCAGGGTCTGGTAGCCGAAGTAGCGGAACTGGGGCCAGAGAACGCTGGCGCCCCGGTTGAGCCTCAGATCGGACACGCTGGTGGGCACTTCCCGCGGATCGCCCTCCAGAATGCCGGTCTCAAAGATGAGCCGGGCATTGGGGGCATGGGTGTTCTTGGCCAGGCTGCCGCCGATCAGGGGAAGCCCTGTGCCGATGATATAGGTCTTGCCGTCCTCCACCTCCCGGGCCAGAGCCACGGCCATCATCTGCCGTTTTGTATATTCCACGACGGACCTCACTTTCTCTTCAGACCGGGCACATAGCCGGCCTCCGGATCGATCTTCAGGGAATCCAGATGCGCCTCTCCCACTGTCTTCAAATAATCCTCATGATCCTCCCCCAGCGCCGTCTGCAGCCAGGCGTCGAAACTCTCCTGGGTGCGGCTGGCTTTGTCGTAGGCGATCATGGCGGCGGGGTCGTAGTCGTAATACCCGAAGCACTGGGAGGGATGAGCCCCCCAGGGCAGATGCACTACCGCGTCCACGCAGAGACCGGGCAGAGTATTGGCGTTGGGATCCCCATGCATCTCTTCGTTGGAAACCAGCTCTTCGCAGGAGATTATCGTATGTTTTGCCGCGATGGCGATATCTTCGTCCTGAAAGCGGGCGCCTTCGATGCGGCAGGTTCCGTCGGGGCAGGCCTTCTGCACGTGCACCAGGGCGACGTCGATCATCGGGGTGGGAACCAGACAGAGTCTGCTGCCGGGTTGGAAGGGGTCATCCGCCGTGACAAACTTCTTCGCCGGCAGCTTCGGATACTTCTTCCTCTCCTCCTCCGATATGCCCCAGACGGTCTCCAGATCGCTTCCCAGCATGTTCTTGACCGGCACATAGGGCAGACCCAGGGCCGCCCCGTGATAGGCGATGGTTTGTACATCCAGAGAATAATCCTCCACGGGCAGAACGCCCTTCTCCACCGCTTCCCGGAAGCGCCGGCACACCATGGTGAAGCCGGAATTGGCGATGTAGCTGATGTTCATCACCTTGACGCATCCTGCGCCAATGAGCATGTCGATGTCGCCGCCCGCGCTGCCGCTCTCCACGGTAAGATCTTTCCTTTTCTGCCGTATGACCTCCCGCACCAGCCCGTAAGCCCTGCGGTTAGTGGAAAAACCGCCAAAGGCGATGCAGTCGCCGTCCTGCACGAAGTGGGCGACGGCTTCCCGGGCAGTCATTACTTTATTCTGCGTACTCATAGTGTTCCTCCACAGATACACCTTATCACGGTTTAATTCTTTTGTATACTTGACAGTTTTGAAGATATTATTCAAAATTATTGAATAATGGAGGATCGAAATGGAACTGAGAAATCTGAAGAGTTTTATCCGGATCACCCAGCTGGGCAGCTTTGCGAAAGCGGCCCGGGAACTGGGATATGCCACATCCACCATCACGGCGCAGATCCAGCAGCTGGAGCAGGAGATCGGAGCGCCTCTGTTCGAACGGGTGGGCAAGCGTAACGTGCTGACCCCTACAGGATTGGAGCTTGTCCCCTACGCCAATCAGGTGCTGCAGCTGACCCAGCAGATGGAATACCTGGGAAATCCCCAGCGGCAGGAGATCCACGGCACCCTGCGCATCGGCATCGTGGAATCCATCCTGCATTCCCTGCTGCTGGCAGTGCTGAAGGAATACCGGATCCGCTATCCCCGGGTCAGCATCTCCATCGTGACCGCGGTCAGCGCCAACCTGTATCAGATGCTGGCCCGGGGCGAGATCGATCTGGCCTTCACCATGGGCCAGGTGCTGCAGGTGAAGGACTGCGTACTGGCCTGTCATCATCCGGAAGAGACCGTATTCGTTGCTTCGCCGGATCATCCCCTGGCAAAGCGCAGAAGCGCTGCCCTTCGGGACGTGCTGGATCAGGAGATCCTCTCCATCGGCGACAATACCTTCCTGCAGCAGGAGGTCTACAAAATGGCTGCAGCCTGCGGAAAAGACGTGCGGTCCCACATTCAGACGGAAAGTTCTCTGGTGCTGCTGGACCTCGCCAAACAGAACGCAGGCATCGCCTTCCTGCCGGAGTACCTGGTGCGCCGCGCCGTGCAGGAAGGAACTCTGTGCATCCTTCCGGTCCGGGACTTCCACCTGCCCTTTCACACCGCCCTGTTTCACCACAAAAACAAATGGGTCACGCCGCAGATGCAGGGCATGACCCGATTGGTGCAGGAATATTGGGAAGGATGACGCAGCATCTTCCTATTTTGATTTGAAGGTCGGTACGAATTCCTCTCTTCCGGTGACATAGTTATAGGTTTTTTCGTCGATCTCCACGCCAGTTTCCATGCATCTTTCAAACTTTCTCTGTTCGATCTCTCCCGGCATGTAGACCTCCCCGCTGGGGTCCCATTTCTCGCTGTTTTTCACGAAGTCATACAGCTGCTGCGTACGTTCTTCGTATTCCTCTTTGCCAATGACTTTGGAGGGATCCATCACCATCAGGAACGCGCCGGAATTGGCAGGAACGGTCAGGTTGTCCAGGCTGTGGATGATGTCGCTGCGGAACGGAGTCCCGCCCACCACACCGGAAAGCATGGAGCTGACGATGCCGAGACCATATCCTTTTGCACCGCCAACGGGAAGAAGCAGCCCATCAAGCGCTTCCTTCGCGTTTGTCGTATCCTTGCCATAGCGATCCACGGCCCATCCAAGGGGGATATCCTTGCCCTGTTCAAAGGCATCTTTTATTTTCCCCCGGGCGACAGTGATGGCCATATCCAGAACGATCGGGCCCCTTTGAAACGGGAACCCCCAACAATGGGGATTGGTTCCGACCACAGGCTGCTTGCCGCCCGGAGCGGCAGCGAATGCCTGAGTATGGCAGGTGATGAAGCTGATCATCCCCTGTTCACTGGCCTTTACTGCATAATAGGCAAGCATACCGATATGATTGGAGTGTTTGACCGCAGCGCAGGAGATTCCAAAGGAAGATGCCCGTGAAATGCATTCATCCAGCGCATATTTAGTTGCGATCTGCCCCAATCCGTTATCCCCATCGATGGAAAGGAAGGCCGGCGCATCATTGAGGATCCGCGGTATTGGACGGCTGTTTACCACGCCGACTTTGATCCGGTTGCGGTAAATAGGGAGCCTTGACGTACCGTGGGACTTTACGCCCCGGAGATCCCCCAGCAGGGCAGCTTCCACGACGGTTTCGGCATCCTTCTCGGGCATACCGCAGGAAAGCATGTATTGAATGCATGTTTCTTTCCATTCGGAAACATTTACGATCATTCTTTTTCCTCCTGGCTGGTTTCTGCAGAATATTCCGCTTCGAACTGCTCGACGCTATGCGACGAGACTGTTTGCGTCCGCTTCGTGCTGCGGATGCTGATCACGACCATAAGGATGAGGAAGGCCAGGATCGCCAATCCGAAAGGCCTTGCTATCATCGCGGTATAGTTTCCGGCATATTGTATCATCGCCCGCCGGAACGCTTTATCCATCTGCGACCCGATCAGCATACCCAGGATCATGGGAGGCATGGGATATCCGAACAGTTTCATCAGCATACCAACGACGCCAAAGACAAGCAGTATCATCAGGCTGAATTTGTTGTTCATCGTACCATAGGCTCCGACAGCGCAGAGAAGCACGATCAGCGGCATCAGAATATTATCATCCATGGTCAGGAATTTGATCGTAAAGCGGGATGCCAGCAGGCAGATCAGCAGCGTGATCAAACCGGAGATGATGAACAGCAATGCAATGGTGCAGAGGATTCCCGGGGAATCCTTCAGCATCGTGGGACCGGGACGGTAGCCGATCAGGAAGAGTGCGGCAATAAAGATGCCCGTCGTTGCGCTTCCGGGAATACCGAGAGCCATGGACGGTATCAGAGCTCCGACTGTTGCGGCATTGTTGGCCGTTTCCGCCGCAATGATCCCCTCCGGGTTGCCCTTTCCGAATTCTTCCTTATTCTTGGAACCTCTGTGGGCAACGTCATAAGAGAGCCAGCATGCCGCAGATTCTCCAATGCCGGGGATGAAGCCGACCCAAAGACCGACAAACAGGGAGCGGACATAGTTAAAGACGTTGGATTTCAGAACCGGCCAATTGAACTTCAGCCCGCCTTTCGCTTGCTCCACATGGGTCTTCGTTTTGTTGAGCAGAACAACAAAGACTTCGCCCAAACCAAACAAACCCAGAAATGCGACCACGTTATTGACGCCGCTGAGCAGATAGGGGATCCCCAGATTGTACCGGATCACGGACTGCACTTCTTCCACGCCGCACATGGAGATAAACACTCCGGCAAATGCCGCGATCCAGCCCCGGATCGGGTTTCCGCCGACAAGGGACCCGCAGAGAATGACCCCGAACAGGCAGAAAAGGAAGACCTCCCAATCGCCAAATTTCAGCGCCACAAAAGCGACAAACGGCTGGACAAGAAACACAACCAGCATGGAACCCATCGTCCCCATGATAGAGGAAAGAAAGCTATATACTACCGCTTCGTTGCCCTTCCCCTTTTTCGTCAGCGGGTAGCCATCTACACAGGTGGCTGCGGCAGAGGCAGTGCCCGGGATATTTGCCAGGCAGGCAGTAATGCCTCCAGATGACATGGATGCGACCATGATACCGATCAGCAGCGCAAGCCCCATCGTCGGATCCATCCGGAATATGATGCCCAAAGTGAGAGCCATTCCCATCGTCGGACCAAGACCGGGAAGAATGCCGATGATATAACCGAGTAAATTCCCGATCACAAGCATCATCCAAATTCCCGGACTGGTGATGATGTGAACAAACATCTGAGGAAGATATGACCATTCCTGTACAATAGAAGACATTCTCACACCTCCCTTACGGCAATCTCACGTTGATCATCAGAGGCAGCACATAAAGGATCGCCACGATGAAAACAGCAGCTGCAAGCAATATCATATACCACTTGTGCGTCTTGTAATTAAGCAGGAACAGCACTGCAACCGAATAGATGCAGGTGGGAATCCGAAAACCGATCTTATAAACAGCGATGATGTATGCTGCAATAACGACCAGAAGAAAGATCAGCCGCTTGTAATTATCTGCGTTGATCTTGCTCGTTTCCGGGCTGTTTGATCGGATCTTCTGGATCAGCAATGCAACTCCCAGCAGAATCACCAGGCCCGCCATGAGGGCGGGAAGAAATTTTGCCTGAGCGAACGTATTTGTGACCGGATTATCGATCTTCATAGGGTTCTTTTTGATTCCCAGAGCAAGCTTCAAGAACCAGCATCCCATGACGATGATGACAAAAGGCTCGATCAGATGGGAAAACCCTGTTTTTTTCATGGGACTTTCCTCCGTACCGAAGTATAAATATGCCAATGGAGGCCATAAGGCCCCCATTGACGATTAACAAAGTGCTATTTTGCAGGGAATGGCTTTGCAGAATTCAGCTCTGCATTGTCGAGGGCGTAACTTTCAGGCTTCTGGATGCCAAACTGGTCAGGGACAACGCCGTCCGCAGCGATTCCCATGTCATAGAGACCCCAGCAGAGAATGGACTGAGCCTGCAGAATCGCGATGTCCGCATCCTGTCCATACAGGCACATGGCTTCAGCGCCGAGGTTTGCGCAGAAGTCCTGGAATTCCTTGCTTGTTGCGCAGGCTTCAAATGCTTCCGCAAACTTCAGGACGTACTTGTCCTCCGTCTCTCTGGGCATCATCATGCCCCAGGTGGAAAGTGCATTGATCGCTTCCGTAACATCCGGATATTTCGCACCAACACCGGGAACGTCGATATCGCCGTTGGGACCTTCTACGCTCATTCCTTCGATATTGGAGATCACGATGGGCTTAACGTCGCCGCTCTTGATGTAGTCCGTTACGTCAGGAAGTGCGCCCCAAAACAGATCGCATTCGCCTGCCATAACCTTCGTGCAGGTCTCACGGCCACCGCCGTAAGGCACGTGGGTCACTTCAATACCCAGGTTCTTGTACAGGATGGAACCGCTGAGGTGGACCAGCGAGCCGATACCGGAGTTTCCGGCAGTCAGCTTTCCGGGGTTCGCCTTTCCGTACTCGATGATGTCATCCAGCGAGTTGAAAGGAGAATCCGCCTTAACAAGCATGATGTAAGGACCGGAGCACATATAGAAATAATAGAAATCCTTCCAGTTGATATCATCCGTCATTCCGGTGACTTTCCAGGATGATGCCATGGACGGGACAGCAGCAAAGACCTGGGAACCATCGCCGGTATTCTCAGAGAAGGTCTTGATACCTGCGACAGATGCGCTTCCGCCGGTCACGTTCTGAACGTTGACGTCGCAGCCCAGATACTCGCCGATCATAGCGCCGAGCTGTCTGGCAACAACGTCTGTCGTTCCGCCTGCTGAATATGCAACGTTGATATTCAGCACGCCGTTTTCAGGATAGACTACCGCCTCTTCCTCTCCGCCTTCTTCTCCGCCTTCTTCAGCGGGGGCAGGAGCCGGTTCCTGCGATGATGTGCAGGCAGCCAGAGAGAAGATCATAGCCATAGCCAGTAAAAGTGCTAATAACTTCTTCATAATATCCTCCTTACTTAAAAACACCTTCCAAAATATACGATTATCGCAATACGCGGGAAATCCATTCTACCGTTCCGGATAGGAATCCCGGAACGACTTCACAAGAGCCATGGTCTGGCTTCCGACTGCATAAACGTCAGACAGGCCGTAAACAAGGGTGTATCCCAGCTCAAACTTTTTCTTTGCTGCTTCAAATCCATTGCAGGTACCGGCCAGTATTTTCCCGCTTGCCAGAACAGCCGCTTCGACTCTTTTGACTACAGCCTGAACTTCCAGCGCTGTCGGAGTCGCAAAATACCCCATGTCCGTTGCCAAATCCATGGGACCGATGAAAATCGCGTCCAACCCTTCGACGTTGACGATTTCCTCGATATGATCTGCAGCTTCCTTCGTTTCGATGGCGCCGATCACCAGAACCTCATCGTTGGCATACTTGAGATAATTCAACGGATTGATGGAATAGCCGCTGGCCCTTCCCGTTGAAGAAGCCCCTCTGCAGCCGTAGGGGGGATACTTACATGCCCTGACAGCCTTCTCAAAATCGTCCTTCCCGAAAAGGTAAGGGATATGGATACCATATGCGCCTGCATCCAGCACTTTTTTGATCCAGATGATATCGTTTCCCGGAGCTCTCACGATGGGATAGCAGCCATATCCCTTCATGGCCTGCATTTGCTGAATGATGCCATTCAGATCGCTTGGGCCGTGCTCCATATCCAGCACGATCCAATCCAGGCCGGTGGAGGCCATCGCTTCTACGACGGCAGGGCTTCCGAACTGCGCCCATGCACCAAGGGTCTTCTTCCGTTCCCGAAGAAGCTGTTTGACAGGGCTTTTAAATACTTCATCACATTTCAACATTTCTGAACCTCTCTATGGGCTATGCTCCCATTAAACTGCCCATTTCGGAGCCTTACCCAAGGCAACCAGTTCCACTTCGGAAGCAGCCTGCTCTCCGGTCCGTTCAGAGACCTCGACGCTCAGCGCAGAGCAATGGGGCGTAATGATGATATTCTCCAATTCGAACAGGCGGCTGATGCCCGCTGGAGGTTCCTGCGCTCTTGCATCCAATCCGGCGCCTGCGATCTGCCCGCTCTTCAACGCCTGATACAGCGCATCCTCGTCCACAAATCCGCCTCTGGCTGTGTTGATCACGATGGCGTTGGGCTTCATCATAGCCAGTGTTTTTCCATTGATCAGGTTGTGAAATTCTTCGGAATAGGGCAGATGGAGAGTGATCACATCGGCTTTCCGGAAAATCTCCTCCATGGCGTCGACCATAATCATATCGTTAACGCTATCCACGGATTTCACATAGGGGTCATACCCCATTACCTTCATCTGAAGCCCGGCATCACAGATTTCAGCCACCCTGCGTCCGATGCGGCCCAGTCCGATGACACCCACTGTGGCGCCGTTCAGGGTGTGCGTTACAAAGGAATTCCGGCAGGCCCAGTCTCCTTCGCTGCCCCTTTTGTGAAGAGCCGGGAATTGATGAGCGCATGCGATCATCAATCCAACCGCATGCTCTGCCACCGCATAATAATTCGCCTGTGGGGTGATCGTTGCATAGATCCCGTGGCTGTGGCAATACGCTGTATCGATGTTATCGTACCCCACGCCCAGCCTTGCTATGATCTTCAGCTGCTTTGCCGCAGACAGGACATCTGCATTGTACTTTGCGGCAGCTCTTGCGATGATGGCATCCGCGTCCTTGATCAGGTCTTTCAGATAGTCCGGTTCGATACAGCCGCTCCCGGACACGATCTCACATCCGGCGTCTTTGAGTTTCTGCCTCCACGGACTGTTCAGGCCTATTGTATCTTCAGGAATAACAACTTTGAATTTGGACATTGGCTTCTCCTAAAAGATTATTGTATTCTTTGCAATTTGAGTTTATCTCATTGACTAAAAATATAAAAATATCTATTATATATCCGAAACATATATTAAAAGTATAATTGGTGGCAAACGATGGATATTAAAGACCTGCAATACTTCTTAACTGTCGTGGAGGAACAAAATATAACGAAAGCAGCTGAAATCCTTCATATTTCTCAACCCCCGCTCAGCAGGCAGCTGAAGATGCTGGAAGATGAACTGGGGGTACAGTTGATAAAGCGATCCAGCGGGAAAAAGCACATAGAACTGACAACCCAGGGCATTCTTTTAAGCACTATGGCCAAGGAAATGATCAGTTTGAGAGATAAAATCGTGACCCAGATCCAGGAGATCGACCACAGCCAAAGCGGGAAGGTATATTTGGGCTGCATCGGGTCATCCACCTATGAGATTCTTCCCAGGGCGCTGTCGGATTTTAAAAAGCTCTTTCCAAACATCACATTTGAACTCTGCTGCAGCAATGCGGATGAACTCATCCAAAAGCTTGAGAAGGGACAGATCGATGCGACGATCATCCTTGAACCGAACGAGGTCAATTCCTTTGATTATATTCCCATCGGAGTGGAGCAGCAGGTGGCTGTTATGCCTCCGGACTTTCCCGTCGCGAAGGATGCCGGCGACACAGTGAACGCATTTCAGCTCAGTGGCTATCCGCTTATCCTCCCCTCCCGGACATCCATTTTCAGGGAGCTGAACCGCCGGTTTTCCGAAGAAAACCTCGTACCGGATATCCTGCTCACCTATACTACGTCCCTTTCTGTTATCCCTCTCGTTGAACGGGGATTTGGAATCGCGCTGGTCCCGAGATCGACGGCTTTAGGCGTCATCTCCAGGGGGCTGGTCTGGAAGACTCTGACCCCTGAAATATCTTCGACCTTGGTAATCATCCGAAAGAAAAACGTGCCCTACACAGAAGCATGCAATCTGTTTTTTGAATTTATGAAAGACCGGTCATCAATATGACAGGAATTCGCCAGCAACGAAAAGACAGGCCAGAAGGCCTGTCTTTTTCAAGCATGAAAACAGCTATTCTCTGCCGGTTCCGTCGCTTTCGTCTATGGGGGTGCTCTAAACTCTATTCAAGGAACCGGAACAGATTCAGTCCGACTTCCTCGCTGAAGAGCCGTTCCACTTCTCCGTGGATCACCCGGATCACCATCTCGCAGGTTGCGCTTACCCGGGCGGCGTTCAGGTGGCCGCCGAAAACGGCTCCCTTATCGTTGCCTGCGCTCATGTGCAGATGCTGGTAGAATTCGCCGTCCTTCGTGCTGATCGTGCCATGGAGGGAAACGATCTCGTAGGCGCCTTCGAAGTGATTGGCGTAATACTTTTTCTCCACTGTGTTGAAAACGCCCACGGTGAAGTCGTTGACCGCCCCCAGGGCATTGACGCTGGCAAGCTTGATGTTTTCCCGCTCCGCCACCACCTTCAGCTGTTCGATGATATCTTCGCCTTTGTCCATCCTGACGATCAGGGTGTCCTCAAATCTTCTGTAATCCATGCCGTTTCTCCTTATTCAGCAATAATCTCTGCACAAATAGTATTCCGTCCCGGAGATTCTGTCTATAGATATCTGGCGAAAACGATGCAGTCTCTGTCCTTGCGGCTTTTGCCGCCCACCTCCTTCAGCACCGCTTTGCCCTTGCCCCGCAGGGAGATCCGGTCCCCTTCTTCCAGCAGGCTGTCCGGCTTGGCTGCAAGACGGCCGTTCACCGCCACCAGCCCCTGCCGCACTGCTTCCTGAGCGCTGCCCCGGCTCAGGGAAAACATGCTGGCCAGCACGCAGTCCAGCCGCAGGGACGCTACGGTATCCCGCTTTTCCACGACCCGGTACTCCGCAGGCCGCAGCGCGTCCGCGTCCAGCACCTCCGTCTTCAGCATGGCCCGCCCTGCCTGGGTGTAATCCCGGTGCAGGAACTCCGCCATCTCCCGGAGCACGAGGATATCTGCGCCATCTTCATGGACCACGATATCGCCGACCACGGAGCGTTCGATCCCCAGGGCCAGCAGGGAACCCAGATAATCCCGGTGGGTCAGCTTCGGGGATCCCTTCGAAAGATTTACCCGGAGAAGCACCAACGGACAGTCTTCCCCTGAGACAGGAAGCTCCGCCAACCATTCCGGCAGGAAAAGCAGGATCTTCCGCTCCGCATCTTCATATCCACCCCAAAAGCAGCCCCCCGGAAAGGAAGCCTCCAGAAGAGACTGCTCCGCCAGGGACAGAAAACCGGTATGGGTGAGTATGCTGTTCCGTTCGCACTGCCTGGCCTTATCCTCCGCAAAGGCCAGCAGCAGCTTCTCATCCTTTTCCACGAATATCCGCTCCGCAGCTTTTACGCAACAGCGGGACAGCCGAAGCCGTCCCGCTGCCTTAACGATCTAAAACTCATCCACGATCTTGATCTTCACGTTGGGAGAAGTCGTCGCGTACATGGTCACCACGTAGTTGGGCCGGAATTCCACGATGTCGCCCAGCTTGTAGTCTCTGCCGCAGTCCTCCAGATCCAGCATGGTGTGGTCGGAGCTGGATCCCCAGATCCGGATCTGCGGATCCAGAGGGGTCAGCCCCTCTTCCGTGCCGCCGAAGTCCTGCTTT
>JAEEGL010245642.1_pt1 | contig 12948 bp, 9 predicted proteins | sample 9134231 | NCBI WGS metagenome assembly JAEEGL01 (sample SAMN16246548, study PRJNA631951) | gut metagenome | biome: gut microbiome; feature: rumen; material: fiber-attached | host: Bos | place: Iran: Karaj | collected 2018-10 | reverse complement strand
TGTCACCCATTTCTACGACTTCATTGGCGACCGGCTGATTATCGGCAAGTTCTGTGCCATTGCCAAAGGGATTGAGTTTGTGATGAATGGTGCCAATCACCGCATGGACGGCGTGACCACCTATCCGTTCTATATCATAGGTGGCGACTGGGGCAGCGCCATCGCTCCCGTGAAAGACGAATTGCCTCTGAAGGGCGACACCGTTGTGGGCAATGACGTTTGGATTGGCCAAAATGTAACCATTATGCCGGGCGTCCATATCGGCGACGGGGCCATCATCGGGGCCAACTCGGTAGTGGCCTCCGACATTCCTTCCTATGCTATTGCTGTTGGCAACCCCTGCCGGGTGGTCAAAATGCGTTTTGACGACGAGTTCATCGCCTATCTGTTGAAGTTGAAATGGTGGAATTGGGACATAGAGAAGATTGAGGCCAATTTCGAGGCCATGTCAAGTAATGATTTGTCATTAATCAAAAAGATAAAAATATGAAGAAAGTAGTCGTTATATCTACAAGTCTCCGTCCGGGCTCGAACAGCCACGCTATGGCGGAGCAGTTTGCCAAAGGCGCCGAATCCGCCGGCAATCAGGTGGAACTCATCTCGTTGCGCGGCAAAGAGATAAAATTCTGCGTCGGCTGCCTGTCGTGCCAGCAGACAGGTGCCTGCATCTTCAAGGACGATGTGCCCGCCATTATGGAGAGCGTGCTGAACGCCGATGTCGTCTGCTGGGCCACGCCCATCTACTACTACGAAATGAGCGGTCAGATGAAGACCCTCATCGACCGTATGAACGCTATGTTCCCCAAGGACTACCGCTTCCGCGAAGTCTACCTGCTGACAACCGCTTTTGAGAATGAGGCACACGTTCCCGCGCGCGCCGAGAGCGGCTTGCAAGGCTGGATTGACTGCTTCGGAAAGTCGGTGCTCAAAGGTCACCTCTTCTGTGGTGGCGTGGGTGCCCCCAACGAGATTTCCGGCAACGCCAAACTTCAGGAAGCCTACGAGATGGGAAAACAGGTGTAGTGTTTCCCAGACGTATTATTCCTCTATTCCAAATCGGTCATTAGGATGACGGAATTGTTTTTCTTATGTCCACCATCCAGGCCTGTTCCATAGGGGTATAACACAGAAAGCCCGCTAATTCATAGGCTGGTATTCATAGTTTTGCGTTGTTTATTTATCCGTCAGGAATGCAACATCATTCTTTTCGCGTACCTGACGGCACACTTTGATTATATGTTCCTTTACTACCGGCCGTTGAAACGGCCGGCTATCTTTGTTTAACCCCTCCCTGGGTAAAAATGACATAAATCACAATGACCGAATTGGGTTAAACAATACAAACAATCACTTGAAATGTTAAAATTTAACATTTCAAGTCCGTTTTCACACCATTTTACCCGAGAATCGCCCCAAAATACTCCCGTACCACCCTCTTCTAACGCGCTGTTTTCCAGGTACCATCTTTTTACCATCTTCTTATCAAGTTCTTACCAAATTCTACATATGTACGCTTTTTGTGAACTTTGATAAGTATTTGGTAACTGGTTTATAAGTGTTTAGTCCATAGGTGGGTACTTGTGCCTTTATAACGTTTTTGATAATCAGGTTATTAGCAAATGTTAATTTTGTATGTGTTTTTATAGTACAATTTTAACAAAAAAAGACCATATAGGTCGTCAGGTAAGGCACAAAATGCCGTATTGTTCGCAAATACATCTCTTACGGTGCGACACACCCCGCCGCTTTGCGGCACCCCTCTCCGAGAGGGGATGGGTTGCTGCATTATATTGATAATCAAAAGAAAAGTAGAGTGAATCGCACCGAGCCATCCCCTCTTGGAGAGGGGTGGCCCAAAGGGCCGGGGTGTGTCGCACCAGCAAAGCGAACTGGCGGGGGTGTATCGCACCCTATTAATACATTTGGTGCCTCTTCAGGGATTGTCAAATCATCTTGTACCTTTTCCGTTGCAGGCGCTGCAACGCTCGTTGCGGAAGACCTGTTTGCCGTTCTTGTCGATGCCCGACTTGCGTATGGTGCCCTTGCCATCGCAACTAAAGCAGCGCACAATTCCTGTGCCTCTGCATTGGCCGTATTTGACTGGCGTATTGTAATTCTCAAATGGATGTGTTCTCTCCTTTGGTTATTTAATGACAAGTGTTTGTACTAAAGGTTTTTTTATAATTAAGGTTATTCGACTTTTTTTTGTATTTTTGCAATTTGTATTATTTGCAAGTATGCGTTTAAAGTGGCTGAAAATATTACTGTTAGTGCTTGCCGTCGGTTTTGCGTCGCCGCTGGTTCGTGCCCAAAGGGTCATTGAATATGTGGCCGGTATGGGTACGCGCGACGTTGACAACCCAGACATCTGGATACTCTATCAGAACGTGAAGGCTGTGCACGAGGGGATGACGCTCTTTACTGATTCGGCATCGCTAGACACTCGGAACAATATTTTCGTGGCTCATCGCAATGTTAAAATCCTGCTTACTGACACTACGACGCTGTATGGCGAGACGGCCATATATGACGGCACGACGCGCATAGCCGATGTGTGGGGTGATACGGTGACGCTTATTGACGGCAAAACGGTTCTTAAATCCGACTTGCTCAGCTATGACCGCAATACGTCGACGGCCTCCTATTTCCACTGGGGGCACACAGTTCACGACAGCGCGGTGATGGACAGTCGGAAAGGGTATTATCATTCCGACACGCGTGATTTGTATCTCTTTGACGAGGTGGTTCTTTACGACTCGTCGTCACTTCTCGAGACCGACACTTTGCTGTACAACACCAGTACTTGTTTGGCTATTTTTATTTCGCCAACGTATATCTACAGCGACTCTTCGACGGTTTACAGTGAAGACGGCACCTACAACACAGATACAAGAGAAGCCCGATCGTTCAAGGCTACGCGTCTCACCGACCGTGAGAAAAGACTGTCGGCGGACACTCTTTTTTTCAACGGAAAGACGGAATATGGCGAAGCATTCGGCAATGTTGTCATTGTAGATACGTTGAACGATGTGATATGTTCCGGCCGTGTGGGTATTACTGACCAGGCTAATCATTTCTCATTCGTCACTGATTCAGCTCTGATTATTTATATTGACAAAGGCGACTCGCTGTTTATGCACGCAGACACGATATTCGCCTACAACAATGACAACAAAGAGTTTGATGCTGCCAAAGCCTACCGCAATGTGCGTGTGTTCCGCGCCGATGCTCAAGCTGTGTGCGATTCGCTTTATTTCTCGGCACCGGATTCGACGCTGACACTATATCAGAACCCCGTTGTGTGGTATGAGGACTACCAGTGTACGGCGGACACCATAGTGTGTGTTTATGACAGTGCAGGTATAAGACTCATAAAGTTGAGGAACAATATGATGGCTATCGAGAAGGTGGATTCGCTGAAATTCAATCAGGTGAAAGGCCGCAACTCGGATGTCTACTGCCTGAAGAGCGAACCGCTGTATGCAGATATATTAGGTTCGGCCCGTATGGTGTATTATGTTGTTGATGAAGAAGGACGCGACAGCGTCGGCAATATCCAACGCCAGCTTATAGGTGTCAATGCCGGCGTCGGTTCCGATATGCGCATATATTTCAAGAAACGTAAGCCGAGCCGTTTTGCCACGTTCGGTTCGCCGGATATGAAGATGTATCCTGTGGATAAACTGCCTGAAGACGAGAAACGTCTGCCGGGTTTTGAATGGCAGACTGACAGACGCCCGAAGTCGCCTGTTGACGTGTTTTTGCCAAAAATATGACAAAATGTCATACACCTGTCATAGTTGCCGTTTGGCAACGTTTTTGTTAATTATTCTAAATATAAAATAGAAAAAACAAATCAGCAATATGGAACAGAACGAGAAAGAAGAAAAAATCGAACAGGAACAGAATACCGTCGATACAGAAAAGCCGCTGAACGATAAAGATACTACAAAAGAGGAAACTTCCACGAAACAGGAACCAGAAGAGGATCACAGCCGTCGCGGACGCAAGAAACGGATTGAACGCCATAACGATGAACTCAATGCCAAAGTGGAAGAGATGGGTCATAAGCTTGCAGAGATGAATGACAAATATATGCGCATTTACTCGGAATACGAGAATTACCGCAAGCGTACAAGCTTGGAAAAGGCAGGGCTGATTCTGAATGGCGGCAAGGATGTCATTAAACTGATGCTCCCCATCGTCGACGATATGGAACGTGCCATTGCCAATATGGCAGAAACTGATTCTGCCCGCGAGGGAATGCAGTTGATTCTTAAGAATATGCTCAATGCTCTTCAGCAGAAAGGTCTGAAGCCGATGGAAGCTATGGGTGTGAAGTTTGACGAGAACTACCACGAGGCAATAACTCAGATACCGGCACCCACCCCCGAGGCTAAAGGTACGGTTATTGACGTTGTCAAGAAAGGCTATTTCCTCAACGACGAGGTGCTTCGTTTCGCCCAAGTGGTGGTGGCCTGCTGATGTGCAATCGGCAAAAACACAAGTGTAAAACAAGATTATGAAATATTATGTCAAAAAGAGATTATTATGAAGTGTTGGGTGTCGACAAGAATGTGACGCCGGAGGACTTGAAGAAGGCTTATCGTAAGCTGGCGCTCAAGTACCATCCGGACCGCAATCCTGGAGACAAGGAAGCTGAGGAGAAATTCAAAGAGGCTGCCGAAGCATACGATGTGCTCAGCAACCCCGACAAGAAAGCCCGTTACGACCAGTTCGGCCACGCAGGATTGGAAGGTGCCGGAGGCTATGGTGCACAGGGAATGAGTATGGACGATATTTTCTCGTCGTTTGGCAGCATTTTTGGAGACTTGTTTGGAGGAGGTGGATTCAGCTTTGGCGGCTTTGGCGACTCGCGTGGACGCGGTGGCGCCCGTGCTGCTACACGTGGTTCCAATCTTCGCATAAAGGTCAAACTTACCCTGGAAGAGATCGACAAGGGCGTTGAAAAGAAAATCAAGGTCAACAAATATGTGCCCTGCAAATCCTGTAATGGTTCCGGTGCCCGTAATAACAGTTATGAGACCTGCTCGCATTGTCACGGGACAGGTGTCGTTACCGAGCTCCGCCGCTCCATCTTCGGACAAATGCAGACGCAGTCTGTTTGCCCCTATTGCGGTGGCCAGGGAAAGATTATCAAAGACAAATGTCCTGATTGCCACGGTGAAGGCATTGTCAAGTCGGAAGAAATAATTACCATTAATATTCCCGCCGGTGTTAGTGATGGTATGCAACTGTCTATGCGTGGACAGGGTAATGCCGCTCCTCACGGAGGTGTTCCTGGCGACCTTATCATCCAGGTCGAGGAGATTCCAAACAATACGTTTGAACGCCAGGATAACAATCTGTTCTATAATGCTTTCATTACTTTTGCCGAAGCTGCTATAGGTGGTGCCATAGAGATTCCTACACTCAATGGCAAGGTGCGTGTCAAAATAGAGCAGGGAACACCTTCTGGAAAAGTCATCCGGTTGAAAGGCAAGGGACTTCCCGACTTGAATGGCTATGGACGTGGCGACTTGCTTGTCAGCATCAATGTTTGGGTGCCCAAAAGTTTGACGAAAGAAGAAAAAACTATACTTGAAGATCTTGCAAAAAGGCCTAATTTCCAACCTAATCCGTCAACTCGGGAACGTGGTTTTTTTGACAAGATGAAAGACCTTTTCAATTAAAAGCACATTCATCGCCGGCATTGTCCGCGACAACAACCAATGACAGAAGCCTTTCTACAATATGTGTGGCGGCATCGTCTGCTTGAAGGCCCTCTCGTGACAACGGAAGGCATTCCTGTCGTTGTTGAACGTCCCGGAGAATTAAATCGCGATGCCGGTCCTGATTTTTTTGATGCCCGTCTTGAAATAGATGGCATCCATTGGGCCGGTAATGTGGAAATCCACATCAAAGCATCCGACTGGAACCTTCACGGACATTCTTCTGACCGAGCTTATAACAATGTTGTTTTGCACGTTGTCTACGTCTATGACACCGACGTGGTGCTTGAGAACGGCAAGAAACCACCAGTCCTAGACATCTCCAAATGTATACCGGACTATTTGTGGGACAATTACGAACGTATGATGAATCCTGCCGACGACAGCCGCATTCCTTGTGCGAATAGGCTGCCGGAGATCCCTGATTTCCTTTTCCAACTGAGTCAGGATCGTCTGCTGGTTGAGCGTATCGAACGTAAATCGGGCGATGTGCAACGTATTCTTAAAGAGTCGAAAGGCAGCTGGGAGCAATCTTGTTATTGGCTTACTGCACATTATTTTGGTGGCAAAACCAATGCATTTCCTTTCGAATTGCTCGCCAAGGTCACCCCGATGCGTATCGTTGCCAAAATAAAAGACAATGCCTTCCGCGTTGAGGCATTGTACTTTGGACAAGCTGGATTGTTGGAGGGTGAATTTGAAGATGACTATCCTTGCTCCTTGCAGCGCGAATACAACTACCTTCGCAACGCCTACCAGTTGACGCCGATAGAAGGACACTTGTGGAAGTTCTTCCGTATTCGTCCGTCAAGTTTCCCGACACTGCGCATCAGCCAATTCGCCAATCTGATGACCAAATCGAACAATCTGTTTTCAAAACTGCTTGAGTCCGAAAAAGCAAGCACTTTGCAGGAGTTGCTCGAAGTGGAGGCATCGGAGTACTGGCTCACTCATTTTAATTTTGACAAGGCTTCCAAACCCAGTCCAAAAAAATTTGGAAAGGATTTGACAAACATTGTGCTTATCAATGCTTGGGCGCCTCTTCTTTTCGAATATGGAGTCGCACACGGCGATGATGTATACAAAGATCGTGCTTTTTCGTTGCTCCAACAGTTGCCGCCAGAAAAAAACCGTATCACAAAGCTGTGGTCTGCCGAAGGCATTGTGCCTAAGAATGCGGCTGAATCACAATCTATCATACAACGTTACACGGAGTATTGCAGCTGCAAGAAATGTCTTGACTGTCAGCTGGCTTTCCGTCTTTTAAAAACTAAACCATAATTTTATGACCGCTTCCGATCTTACTGCTTTATTGAAATACACCGATTGCCGCATTGTGGCGGACGATGCATCTTTTTTACATCTTCTCACTGACAGCCGCAAGCTTACCGATGCCGCAGCCACTCTCTTTTTTGCCATTCGTACAAAGCGCAACAATGGAGCCAACTATGTCGCAGGCTTGTACGCCAAAGGGGTGCGCAATTTCGTTGTGTGCAGCGATATGGACGACGCTGTCCGAGACGGCTTGCTGGCTCTCACCGATGCCAATTACTGGTTTGTGAAGGATGTGGTTGCCGCTCTTCAGCGTGTCGCCGAGCACCATAGGCTTCAGTACGATATACCCGTCGTGGGAATTACAGGCAGCAACGGCAAAACCATAGTCAAGGACTGGATTGTCCAGCTACTGTCGTCCGACCACAACATTGTTGCAAGCCCTAAGAGTTACAACTCTCAAATCGGTGTTCCTCTCTCGGTCTGGCAGCTTGTGGAATCAAATGATTTCGCTGTCTTCGAGGCTGGTATTTCCGAAACTGGAGAAATGGAGCAGCTGCGCAACGTTATACAGCCCACTATCGGCATTTTCACCAACATTGGCCAGGCTCACGACGAAAACTTCCTCACACGCCATCAAAAAGTGGCCGAGAAACTGCAGCTTTTCACTCATTGCAAAGTGTTGATATACTGTCTTGATCATAAAGAAATACATTCCGTCCTTTCTGAGAAAGAGAGTTTCCACGGCATCAATCGTTTTACTTGGGGCAGCACAGATGAAAACAGTGTTCAACTGGTTGAAACCATAGTCAAAGACCACTCTACGGTATTGAAAGTCCGAAGGAACGATATGTCGTCAAATGCTGTTTTCGACATTGAAATTCCCTTTGTCGACCGAGCTTCGGTCGAAAATGCAATGCACTGCATAACACTACTGATCTATCTGGGCTATTCTTGCGAAGCTATTGCATCCCGTTGTCGCTCTCTTATGCCTGTGGCTATGCGTCTTGAAATGGGCGAGGGCATCAACAACTGCCTGTTGATCAACGATAGTTACAGCCTCGACATCAATTCGCTATCCATCGCGCTCGATTTTGTCCAGCACGAGCGTCAGCATTTCAACAAGACGCTAATTATTAGTGATATTCTACAGTCTGGTCTGCCCGAAGAACGGCTTTATTCACAGGTCGCTTTGCTTATCGCCCAACGAGGTATAAACAAACTTATCGGAATTGGCGATGCCATCATCCGCAATCGAGACCTCTTCAGTGGCATCAAGACCAGTTTTTACCGTTCTACCGAGGAATTCCTGCTCAAACATTCGTTGTCCGATTTCCAGAATGAAACTATCCTTTTGAAAGGTGCACGAGTCTTTTGCTTCGAGAAAGTCGCCAAAGTGCTTCAACGCAAACGCCACGAGACAATTATGGAAGTCAATCTCGATGCGTTGATTCATAATGTCAACTACTACCGCTCGCGCATCGAGCCCTCTACCAAGCTAATGGCAATGGTCAAAGCTTCTTCATACGGTGCTGGCAAGGTCGAAGTGGCCAACACGCTCCAGTTCAACCACGTCGACTACCTCACGGTGGCCTATTGCGACGAAGGCGTTGAACTGCGCCGCAACGGCATAACCCTTCCTATTATGGTGATGAACCCTGAAGAAGAGAGTTTCGACAACATCATTCGCTACAACCTCGAACCCGACATCTACAGCTTCCGCATTCTGCAGCTCTTCTCTGATGCGGCAAACATCTATGCCGACAGCCACAAACCGGTGGCAATACACATCGAACTCGATACCGGTATGCACCGTCTCGGTTTTGCTTCTGGCGACATACCGCGTTTGGCCGAGTTGCTCTCCTCGTCAGATTCGCCGCTCGTTGTGCGTTCCATCTTCTCTCATCTCGCCTGTAGCGAAGATGCTGCAATGGATGACTTTACCAGGTTGCAGATATCGAGGTTCCAAAGCGACTCCTCGCGACTTAAATCGCTCCTTGGACGCGGTGATATCCTCTGTCATATTCTTAACTCATCGGGCATCACCAGGTTTCCCGAAGCGCAAATGGATATGGTGCGTTTAGGCATAGGTCTCTACGGCATATCGCCCGAACCAGACGTGCAGCGGAAGCTGATGCCTGTAAGCACCCTCAAGACACGCATTTCGCAGGTTAAAGACATACCCTTGGGCGACTCGGTTGGATACAATCGCCGTTGGATAGCGCAGCGCGACTCCCGCATTGCCATCATTCCCATAGGCTATGCCGATGGCTTTTCGCGCAGCCTTGGCTACGGCAAAGGCAGTGTGGAAATCAACGGTCTCCAAGCTCCTGTCATCGGCAGCGTCTGTATGGATATGTGCTTTGTCGATGTCACTGACGTGCCCTGCAGCGAAGGCGACGAGGTAGTCCTCTTTGGCTCGGCAACGCAACTCTGCCGTATGGCACAGTCGGCAGGTACCATACCTTACGAGATCCTCACCTCGGTGTCGCCACGAGTCAAGCGCGTCTACGTCTCCGAGTGACACCCCTTCAAAAAACTGAAAACAAATGTAAAATAAATATAAAACCTAACCGACAATGTTCACTCCCAAAATGAAACTGGCCGATCTCATCGCTGCCAATCACAATATCATTCTGCTCCTTCCGCGTTTTGGCATTCCGCTGGGCTTCGGCGAAAAATCCGTCCGCGATGTTTGTTCGGCACACAATGTCCCGGCTGATTTTATGGTACTCATCTGCAATGTCTACACCTACGACGACTACCTGCCCGACATCAAGCAGCTCGCCGCCACCGATATGCGCCCCCTGGCAACCTACCTCAAGGAATCGCATCGCTACTACACCCTCGAACGGCTGCCCCACATCGAAGAGCATCTGCATCACATTGCCGACCGCATCGGTGGACGCTACGAACAGATACTTAAACAGTTCTATGCCGATTTCCGCAATGAGATCGAAGCCCATTTCCAGTGCGAGGAACAATACGATTTCCCCCGACTGCTTTCCCTTCAGGAAGGCATCAAGGGCAAATCCATAGCAATGTCCCATTCCCAGAAATCGCACGGCGGACTTGTCGACAAACTCAACGACCTTACGCAGATTGTTTACAAATACTTGCCGGGCAATGTTTTACCCGAGGAAACTATGGAGCTCGTCTTTGACATTCTGCAGCTTTCAGCCGACATACAGAAACACGCGCTAATCGAGGAGAAAATCCTTATACCATACGTCAACTATCTGGAAAGGAGTCTCAAATGAAACCGCTTCAGTCTGTCCTCATTGTCGAGCCATCCGAAATCGTCTACCAAGGCTTGCGCTCTTTGCTCGTCGAAACTGGACGTTTCAACATCCTTGCGCAGCTTGCCGAGGCAACATCCCTCGACGACCGTCTGCCGTCAATACGCCCCGACCTGCTAATAGTCAACCCCACCTTGCTCTCCTCGACACCCAAGCAGCAGCTGGCCTCCTACGCACGCCTGCGGCCTGCGATGCCTGTTGTCGCACTCGTATACCAGTATGTTGAGCGCTCGCTGCTTGACAATTTCCGCTATGTTATCGACATACGCGACACCCGCAGTACACTTCTCGCTACAATCAGCAGCGCACTCAACAGCGACATATCTGAAAACGACAACGCGGGTCAATCCGACAACTATGAGCTAAGTGACCGTGAGACCGACGTCCTCGTTCTCGTGGCCAAGGGTTTGAGCAGCAAGGAGATTGCCGATAAACTCCACATCTCAGTCCACACCGTCAACTCCCATCGCAAGAACATCACCCACAAGACGGGCATACGTTCCGTCGCCGGTCTTGCCGTCTACGCGATGATCCATAATTTGATGGAAACCTGATAATAAAGGCTCCCGCTTGTTTTGTCAGTGGGAGCCTTTTTTTGTTTGGAAATGCAAAAGTTTATTTGAAATCCATTTTCTTCAGGAAGTCGGTGCAGTCCTCGAAGGTGGGGAAGGTGTGTTCTTCGGGAATCACCTCGGGGATGACTTTCATCTTGGTAAGCATATACATAGGCTGTGGCTGGATGATGGTCATCAGCACCATCATACCACGTGCCTGCAGGTCCTTGATGGCCTCTTCCATAGCATATAGTCCGCTCTGGTCCATAAAGCTGACCAGACGCATACGGATGATGACCACCTTTGCGTGGTCGGGTACATCGGCCATCACCTCCTTGAACTTGGTGATGCTGCCGAAGAAGATAGGCCCGTTAAGACGCTGTATGTATATGTGTTTCAGCATTTCGTCGGTGATGCCGCCCTCGTCGTGCCAGGGCAGGTTCTTGTCGAAGTTGGCCTGCGGCGGTGCGGGAAGTCCGCGGTGCAGGTCGCTGTCGGTCATTGCCGACGAGCTGTAGCCGCCTTCCACCAGGTCGCTGGCGCGCTTCATAAACAGTACGCAGGCTATCACCATACCGATGCCTACAGCTGTCAGCAGGTCGACAAAGACGGTGACGAGGAACACCACGACGAGAACCACGGCGTCGGCGCGCGGTATGTTGAGGAGATCCTTGAAGCCCTTGAAGTCGATGATGCCCACGCCCACGGTGATAAGGATGCCTGCCAGTACCGACAGTGGCACGTATTTCACCAGGCTTCCGAGTCCAAGCAGGACAGCCAGGAGCACCATAGCGTGAATCATACCGCTCAGCGGAGTGCGGCCGCCGCTCTTGACGTTGACCACGGTACGCATCGTTGCACCAGCGCCGGGCAGGCCGCAGAAAAGACCTGCAAGGGCGTTGCCGATTCCCTGTCCTATAAGTTCGCGGTTGCTGTTGTGCTTGGTCTTGGTGATGTTGTCGGCCACCACCGAGGTCAGCAAGGTGTCAATCGAGCCGAGGCCGGCCAGCGTAAGGCCGGGGATGATGGCGGTGGTGAGAACCACGCCCCAGTTGACGGTGGCAAGGTCTACACCCGTTTTGGCGAAGAAAGGTGTCGGCAGACCCGAGGGGATGTTGCCGATGATGGGTACGCCGTCCATATTGATAAACAGCGAGACAATGGTCATAATGATGAGTGCCATCAATGTCGACGGCACCTTCTTGGTAATCAGAGGGAAAAGATAGATGATGGCGACTGTTCCAAGACCCAGCAGCAGGGCTGTCAGTGACGTGTGGCCGACAGCGGCGGGATAGCCCACCATCAGGTCGAGCATCGAACCCGTACCACTCTGTCCTATAAGTGGATAGAGCTGCTGCAGGATGATGATGACACCGATGCCGCTCATAAAACCCGACAGGACGGGGTAGGGGATGTAGCGCACATATTTGCCAATCTTGATAATGCCGAAAAGGATTTGGAACAATCCGCAGAACAGAGCTGCAAAAGCCATAGCGACAAGCACTTCGCCCAGGTTTCCGCCCGACGAGGCCCACGCTCCGGAAATGAGGGTGGCCGTAACGACGGTCATAGGTCCCGTAGGACCGCTGATTTGGCTTGGCGTGCCGCCAAACAGGGCTGCGAAAAAGCCCAGCAGCATAGCGCCGACGAGGCCGGCGTAGGCACCTAGCGATGCCGCGTCGGGGCTGTCGATGCCGCTGAAAGCCTGTATGCCGAAAGCCAATGCCAATGGCAGAGCCACGATGCCGGCGGTGATACCGCCGAAAATGTCGCCTTTAAGGTTCTTTGTAGTCAAAAATGCCATAGTCAATAAATTAAATTATACTGTTTTGTCTTTGATTTGTAGTCTGTTGCGTTATTTGAGCCCAAATGTATCGGATTGCAAAAATACTAATTTTCAGTCATTTTACAACATACAAAATGAAATAAAAACAGTATCTATCTTTTCAGCAGGCGTGATGTGATGCGGTGGCCGGAGGCGGTGACGAGGGTCAGCAGGTAGTTGGCCGGGGGCATCGAGGAGAAATCGACCGTGTAGCGGCCTTGGCCTGCGGCTTTGAGGATTATGTCGTATGAGCGGCCGCTGATGTC
>JAEEGL010164086.1_pt1 | contig 12948 bp, 9 predicted proteins | sample 9134231 | NCBI WGS metagenome assembly JAEEGL01 (sample SAMN16246548, study PRJNA631951) | gut metagenome | biome: gut microbiome; feature: rumen; material: fiber-attached | host: Bos | place: Iran: Karaj | collected 2018-10 | reverse complement strand
CCGAATTGTGCAATGATATTCGCGGCTACAACGGCAGAGTTCCCGCCGAAGTTACCATCAAAGACGGTGTGATTCAGGACGTTAAAATCCTCGAAAACAAAGAAACGCCGAGTTATTTGGAGAAAGTGGAGATAGAAATGCTGCCCAAATTTCGCGGCATCAATCTCAGTGAAATTCCCTCCATTGACGCTGTGAGCGGTGCAACCTTCACAAGCCGTGCCCTGAGCAAAAACCTCGAAGCGGCAGCGGAATATTATGAGGAAAGGAAATGATTTAAGCGTTTGTCTTCTCGGAAAAACAAAACAGCGGCAGAATAAAATTTTAAAATTATTTTGCTGCTGTTTTGTTTTTAGAAAAAAAAACTGTAATTTTGCGCACTCAAATAAAATAAGTTATGAAGAATACGCTTGTGGTTTATAGCATATCATATTTGGTGTTGCTCTGTATTGTAATTGGATTGTTGTGCGGGTATCCGAAATTAGAGTTGCATTGTATGCTAAATTCCTATCATACAGTTGTTTTAGATTATTTTTTTAGATGTTATTCTTTTTTGGCGGAATGTCCGTTATATGTATTTATGCTGATTCCTTTGTTTGTAAAAAAATATAGAATCACCATTTTTTTTGCTATAAGTGAATTGACGGCAGGAGCAATTTCGTATGTTTTGAAACATTCTATTGATATGGAGCGGCCTGTACGCGCTTTTGAGAAATGTCCGGATTTGATTTTTCCGTGTGTTGAAGGCGTGGATTTGCATAGCAGTAATTCGTTTCCGTCGGGACATTCCTCTACATTCTTCGTTTTTTGTACTGTCTGGGCTATTGTTTTGGCATATCGCTATCAGCAGACTGCTGACCCTAAGGATCGTAAGGCGAAAATTAAGATTATTGTAATGATGTTTTCTCTGTTGATATGTGCAGCACTTGGGGCTTATTCGCGAGTCTACCTTTCGCAACATTTTCTCTCTGATGTATGCGTAGGAAGTATTATCGGATTTTGTGTCCCGTACATAGTTTATTATTTTGGTAAAAACAAACTTTTTGAAAAAAAAATCCAAATAAAGAATGAAATCTAATAAAGTAATGGAGTATTTGCGTAAGCCGATTTCGCTTTTAAAATTTTCTTGTGTACTCAGCATAGGAACGTTGTTGTTTTTCAACATACCTTTTTTTAATTATGTCGCTGACAATATCAACGAGACGTTAGGGGGAAAAATATTCTTATTGACCTCATTAGTTGTTGTTATGTTGGCAATGAACTTTTTTGCGACATATTTGATAATGTTTTTAACCAGAAAAGTTGGGCGTATATTGCTTGCGATACTTTCGCTCATTAATGCAACCGCTGTTTATTTTGTTATCACTTACGGCGTAATGATAGATTCTACAACTATCGAAAATGTATTCAATACGAGATATTCGGAAGCCTCCGGTTTTTTTAGTTTGTCGTTGTTTCTTTTTGTTTTTGCTTTTGGCGTTTTAACGGGTTTGTATTGCTTGTTACGTCCTATTGACTTCGGGAAAGTAAAAAAAATGGCAATCAGTTGTTTAAGTGCATTAGGTATTATCATTGTGGTTGCCTTGATGAATATTAGTCATACGCTTTGGATTGGTCAGCACGATACCGAGTTAGGTGGATTGTTGCAGCCGTGGTCGTATATTGCAAATACTTTCCGTGTTATAAGCAGCAATCATGATGCTCAGGTTGAAGAGATAAAACTGCCTGACGGAGAGATTTCTGATGACAAAAAGACCGTTGTAGTGCTTGTTATAGGCGAGTCGGCAAGAAAGGCAAATTTTCAACTCTACGGTTATGAGCGCGAAACTAATCCGTTACTTTCAAAACAGGAAGGTCTAAAAGTATATCAGGCAACTTCTTGTGCCACTTACACCACGGCGGGTACAAAAGCAATTCTTGAACCGCAAAATAGCAGCGACCTTTACGAAGTTTTGCCGAACTATGCTTTCCGCACTGGTGTTGACGTGTCTTGGCGGACTTCAAACTGGGGAGAGCCTCCTATACATATTGACGAGTATATCACCGACCCCGAACTCGCCGATAAATATCCCGAAACGGATAACGCATACGATGATATTCTTTTAACGCACCTTCAAGAGCGCATAGAGTCGAGTACTAAAAACAAAGTTTTGATAGTTTTGCATACAAGTACAAGTCACGGTCCTAAATACGTAGACAAATATCCCAAGGATTTTGAATTTTTTAAGCCTGTGGCTCAAAGCGTAGAAGAAGGAGAGAAGAATCTCGAAATGTTAGTTAACGCTTACGACAACACTATCCGTTACACTGACTTTTTGTTGGACAGCCTTATTAACACTTTGCGCTCTATGACAGAATGGAATAGGGCTATGATTTTTATTTCCGACCATGGAGAATCTCTCGGCGAAAACAATATTTTTATGCACGGTCTTCCTATGCAATTAGCACCGAAGTGTCAGTATGAAATACCGTTTCTTGTGTGGACTTCTGAAAATTTCAGAAATTATAAGTCCGAAGAAGAATTGCCTGAGGTTCTTGAACAGCATTTCATTTTCCACTCCGTGCTGAATCTGCTGTCTATAAAGTCTCCTGCTTACAATCAGGATTTTGATATATTTAGAGTTGATAACGACGCTTTGTAAAATCTTTGTCTAAATCTAAAAAATTAACGTTTATTTTTTTTCTTTTTGATATTTTAATTATTTTTGTCGGCAAATAATTAAAAAAATATTAGTAATATGAAAAAATTAACATTATTAGTTTTTGCAATGCTGGCATTTTGCTTTATGCAAAATAGTATTGCGCAAGTGCCGTATGCTACTTACGACATCAATTCAAGAACGATTACTATCGGCTATGCCGACAAACTGCCTGATGGCGCGTTCGATATTTCCTCAAAAGAAAAGGATGGAATAAATCTCGCAGAAAATAAAGGTTTATCTAAGTATTATGCTACTTCTTTTGCCAAAACTATAGTTATTGACAAGTCTTTTGCTAATTTCAAACCGACTTCATGTGAGAAGTGGTTCTGTGGATGTTATGCTACATCAATTATCGGACTTGAAAACATCAATACGGAAAATGTTACAAATATGAGTAATATGTTTGATGGATGCTTTTATCTGACATCTCTTGACCTCAGCGGTTTTGATACTAAAAAAGTTACGGATATGTCGGAAATGTTTTCTCACTGCGAAGATTTGGAAACTATTTTTGTTTCAGACAAGTGGGATATGTCTAATGTTAAGTATGATGAGGTCGATGCATCCGAAGGTTATGATGACATGTTTAGAGACGATTATAAACTTCGCGGTGGCAAAGGAACTCTGTATGACTTTGAAAAAAAAATATATAGTTATAAATATGCCGTAATTGACGGCGGCGATAAAAATCCCGGATTACTTACAAAAAAAGGTGCACCGAAATTTAGCGGCGTACAGCCGTATGCTGTTTTAACAAACGGTACGCTTACGTTGTATTACGACGACAAACACAATGCTAACTCTATTGCTCTTCCGCAGTGGAAATCCGTTGCAAAAGATGTAAAAAAAGTGGTTTTTGATAAGTCTTTTGCTAAATACAAGCCTAAAACCACGGCTCGTTGGTTTGAGGACTTTGCTTTTGTAACAGAATTTTCGGGTATCGAAAACTTAAAAACTGACGAAGTTAAAGATATGACAAGTATGTTTAAAAACTGTGTCAGTTTAACTACCGTTGATTTGAGCGGCTTTGATACCAAGAATGTTGCATATTTGGGAGAATTATTTTCCGGTTGTGTTAATCTTACGACTATTTTTGCATCGGACAAGTGGACTACCAAAAAAGCGGAAGCAATGAATATTAAGGAAATGGAGATAGAAACTTTGGACGGCAACGGTATTGAAAAGGTAAAAGTAGTAGAGCCCGGATTATCCAACATATTTCAATGTTGTTTTAAGTTATGCGGCAGTAAAGGCACAAAATTCGTTGTCTTCGGTAATGGCGAATGGTCTGAGCATGTTGCTGAATATAAATATGCTAAAATTGACGGCGGAGTATCAGCACCGGGAGTTTTTACACGCAAAGGTGAAAAACCCGTCGTATTGAACGCTATCGCTTATAACGAACGTCCGTATGTCGTATTTGATAACGGTGTATTGACTTTTTACTTCAATAACCAAATACCACAAAACGCTTGCATAGATTATTCATATTTAACCGGTTATACGTGTAATCCTTTTGCTCATCATGTTACGAAAGTTGTTTTTGACAAATCATTCGAGCAGTATTGGCCGACTTCATGCGATTATTGGTTCAGTGACTTTATTAATTTAAAAGAAATTGTCAATCTTCAATACTTGGATACGAGGGCTGTTACTTCTATGAAATCTATGTTTCACACTTGTACAAGTCTTAAAACTCTTGATTTGAGTAGTTTTGATACAAGAAATGTAAGGGAGATGAACTATATGTTTTCAGGTTGTTATAATTTGACCACAATATATGTCAGCGACAAATGGACTACACATTCAATTGCAAATTATAATTACGCTTCACCGATGTTTGAAGGTTGTGTAAACTTGGTCGGCGGCAACGGTACAGAATATGAGAGACCTGAGGAAGGTTATAGATATTATACTCAGAGCTGTGATTATGCCCGAATCGATGGTGGTATTTTGGGTCGTGGATATTTAACTAAAAAAGAATAAAAATATGAGCCGCAAAACTTTTGCGGCTCTTTTTTTTGCTGTTTTTTTATAAAAACATTATTTTTGCAAAAAAATATAATTATGTTTTGGATATTACCTTTAATATTAGGCTTAGTATTGGCTGTCATAAATTACTTTTTGATGGCATCTGGCGGGGATATGTATTCCCAACATTTCAAAATAGCGGTAGTGCTGGATTTAGTCGCAGCCATTGTATATTTAGTAATGACCCAATCTAAAATCTCTGAGACGCGACATAACCTCTATATAGCGTATTTAGTGTTCGTTTGTGCCGTAGTATTGATAATATCTTATATTTTTGGTACAAAGAAATTTAGAGAAAAGTTTGATAAAGAATCATATACCGTTGAAGCCGTTCTCCATAAGCATATTAACGATGAATGGAAATTTGGAAAGAATTATAAAAGTTATTTTTTTGATTTAAAATTTCGTGATAAAAGCGGAAAAGAAGTCTTTAAGGAAAGGGAAGTAGACTTCCTGATTTACGACGAATATAAAGACGGAGATACGATAATGATAAAACTTTCGGACAAATACCCTGAATTTATTGAGGTTATTGATAATAAAAGCGGGACTGACTAAAAGACAGCCCCGTTTAATTTTTTATACCGTTTCCAAACCGTAGATTTCGTTGAAAATGTATTCGTATTTTTGACTTACAACTTTGCGTTTAAGTTTTTGGGTTTGAGTAAGTTCGCCAGTTTCTGACGACCAAACCTCAGGTACGAGTCTGAATTTTGCAATCTGCTCTACTTTTCCCAAAGTCTTGTTTACTTTTTGAATTTCTGCGTCAATAAGTTTTATAACTTTTTCGTTTTCAACTATTTCCTTGTTTGAAAGTTCTTTTTGCTCGCCTTCGTTTTTAAGGAAAATTTTCAGCGCTTCAAAATCCGGCGAAATTATTGCCGAGGCAAATTTCTGACTTTCGCCAATAATGCAAACCTGCGAAATATAAGGTGATTCTTTGCATTTGCCTTCTATCATTTGTGGGGCGATATATTTTCCTGACGAGGTCTTGAAAACGTCTTTCTTTCTGTCCGTAATATATAGATAATTACCTTTTTCCGAAATATAGCCGATGTCGCCGGTGCGGAAAAATCCGTCTTCGGTCATAACCTCTGCCGTTGCCTCGGGGTTTTTGTAATAGCCTTTCATTACGTTTGGACCTTTTACTAAAATTTCGCCGTCCTCTTCGTCAATTTTTACTGTTTCGTTGCTGACAACAGGACCTACGGACGAAAATCTATGATGATTGACATCGGCATGTGCGATGATTGGCGAAGTCTCTGTTAAACCATAACCTTCGCAGACCTTAATACCTGCTGCCCAAAGCATACGGCTCATATTCGGCGAAATTGCCGCGCCTCCACAGCCCAAAAATTTCATTGCGCCACCGAAGAAATCCTCTCTCCAATGCTTGTAAACGTATTTGTCAAGAATTTTGAGTTCGAGATTATAAAACCAGCCGTTGGCGTTGTTGTGTTCAAAGCGGCGGCCGAGTTCAACGGCTTTGTCAAACATTTTTTTCTTGATGCCGGTGAATTTTGCGCCCTCTTTCATAATTCCTTCAACGATTTTTTCCGTAACCCTCGGCACGGTGTTGCAGCCGTTTGCTCTGATGTCGCAGAGGTCGCGGACAATGGTTCCGAGGTTTTGTGCGTAATAAATACCGATTCCCAAGAATTGGTACATATAGCAAAAGCACCTTTCGTAAACGTGGCAAAGCGGCAAAACCGACAAAACCCTGTGTGTGTGGTCAAGTCCTAAAATAGAACATGCACCTTGAAAATTGCTGCAAAAGTTTTTGTGGGTAAGCATTGCGCCTTTTGACAAGCCGGTTGTTCCCGAAGTATAGATGATAGAGCAAACGTCGTCTTCGCTGACTGACTGTTTGATTTTTTCGAGTTCGTCTTTGTAGTATACTTCGCTTTTAAGGCCTAAGTCGTAGACTTCTTTCCAGTTTGCAACGCCTTCTATTTCGTTGAAAGAGTAGATTTTTTCAAGACTTTTGATATTGTCTTTTACCGCGCTGACACGTCTTTGTGCCACCGCGTCGGATATAAAGACGAGTTTTGACTCGCTGTGATTGAGCATAAACTCATAATCTTTGCTGCTGATAGTGGGATAAACGGGAACGTGAATTGCGCCCGTCATGGCGATTGCCATGTCCAAAAAGTTCCACTCGGGACGGTTATTGGAGACAGAGGCTATTCTGTCGCCTTTTTTAACGCCCAAAGCCAAAAGACCGTAAGAAAGTATTTCCGCCGTTCTTTTGTATTCCTCGGTGCTTACAAGATTCCATTTGTTGTCTACTTTTGAGGCAAGACAATCTTTGCGTGGAAAATTTTCACACGCATTTTCTAATAAATCGAAAATTCTTGTTACGATCATCGTTAAAGTAATTTTAATTTCATTAATAACGCTGCAAATTTAAATACATTTTTCGACTAAAAAAAACGGTCGAAAAATATTTTTTTGTAAAATTTTTGTTAAACCATTAAAAATGAAATATTTAACTGTAACAAAAATATATAAAAATTTTTAGAATTTAATTTAAAATCGAAAAAAATCCAAGTATTTTTAAGCCTGTTTTTCGCCTTTACGGTTGTTTTCCACATATTGCGAAGGCGAAATGTTGAATTGTTTTGTGAACGCAGTAGAGAAATAACTCTGCGACGAAAAACCCACCATGTCAGCCACTTCTGAAATCGTAACGTCCTTAGTAGCAAGTATTTCTGCTGCTTGTTTTAAGCGGATAAGGCGGATAAATTCGTTAGGATTTTGTCCTGTTAAGTTTTTGAGTTTTCTTTGAAGATGTCCGCGTGAAAGTCCGACTTCTTCCGAAAGTGTTTCTACCGAGAGTTGAGAGTCGGCAAGTCGTGTTTTTATTACCGAGGTTACTTTTTTCAAAAGGTCTCTGTCGGGTACGGTTACGGCGGTTTGTTCGGCTTCAAATTTTATCTCGCCCGAAAATTTTTCTTTCAGCGTTTTCCTTAATTCCAAGAGTTTTGAAACTCTTACTAAAAGGTGTTTGGGGTTAAAAGGTTTGGGTATATAACTGTCTGCACCGGTTTCGAGTCCTTCTATTCTTTGGTTTTCAGTGCCTTTTGCCGTTAACATGATAACAGGAATGTGGCATGTTTCGAGGTCGTTTTTAATGGTTTTTGTCAGTGTTATGCCGTCAATTTTGGGCATCATAATATCCGTGATGATTAAGTCGGGCAGAGTTTGTTTGATAGTTTCAAGACCTTTTTCACCGTCTTCCGCTGTTTTTACATCGTAATTTTTGCCGAGAAGTTCTTTTAAATAAGTGCGGATTTCTTCGTTGTCTTCGATAACAAGAATAGTTGACAAAGTGCCGGAATTTTCGGTTTCGGGCAGCGGATTTTCTTCGGGGAGAATGTCGTATTTGATGTGTGCGTAATTTTCGTTTTCTTTTGACAAACTTTTGAACTCCCTGCCGTTGGAAAGCATAACCGTAAAAGCCGTTCCTTTGCCCAAACTGCTTGAAACACTGATAATTCCGTGGTGCATTTCCACAAACTTTTTGGTCAGATAAAGCCCTATTCCAGTGCCTTGCTGCAACTGCGACGTCCCGCCTTGAAAAAATCTGTCGAATATCTTCTCCAAATTTTCTTCTTTAATTCCGCAACCGTTGTCTTCAACGATGATAACGATGTTGTCAGAAAAATTTTTGTCCGCTTTTTTTACAGAAACCGAAATTTTCCCGTCTTTCGGCGTAAATTTAAAAGCGTTTGAAAGTAAATTATACATTATTTTATCGATTAATTCGCTGTCAAAAAACGCGTTGAAAGTTTTCAAATCGCTTTTGAACGAAAAGTCGATTCCGTTTTTCTGCGCAAACGGCTGAAAATTAGCACAAACGTCCCCGATAAACTCAACTAAATCGTTTTCTTTCGGGCGAAAAACGGTCTTGTTGTTGTCAAGTTTTCTTAAATCCATTATTTCGTTTACCATTCTGAGCAGCCGTTGCGCGTTGCGGTAAACTACCGACAATCGGTTTTTGATTCCCCCGTCAATGGCATTGTCATAAAGCATACCCTCCAACGGGCTGATAATCAGTGTTAACGGAGTTTTAAATTCGTGCGAAATGTCCGTGAAAAGTCTTAACCGTGTTTTGTCGATTTCGGTTTCGTGTTTTTCAATTTCGTATTGACGATATTTTTGCCAAACTACAAGCATGATAAAAAACGCCGACAAGAAGTAAAGTAAAATCATGTACCAGCGTTTCCAGACTGGGGCTAAAACGGTGATTTTCAGGACGGCGGGCTTTGAAAAATTTTCGCCGTCAATAGAGGCTTTCACTTCAAACCAGTAAACGCCCGCGTCCAAATTTGTATAATCCGCCGAATTTTTTTGATAACCGTATTGTGTCCATTCATCGTTGAAACCTTTCATTCTTACGGCGTAAATCGTTTTTTGCGGCTGACAAAAATCCAAAGCGCGGTAGACGATTGTAAAACTGTTGTTTTCTTCTTTTAACGTTATCTCAGAGGTTTCAGCGATTGCGTTTTCCAATATTCCGTCTTCTGCGCCGGGTTTTACGCTGCGGTTAAAAACCAAAAAATCCGTTATTACAACCGTCGGCACAAAATCTTTGTTTTTTATATCTTTTGGAAAAAATCTTGTGATTCCGTCGATTCCGCCGAAAAAGATTTCACCTTGTTCGCTTTTTGTAGAAGAATTTCTGATAAATTCGTTTGAATACAGTCCGTCATCGGCAAAATAATTTGCGACGCTGTTTTTTTCGTAATTGAACCTGCAAACGCCCTTGTTGGTACTGAGCCAGAGGTTTCCGAACTCGTCTTCTTCTATGGAGTTGACGGTGTTGTTAGGCAGACCGTCCTTTGTTGTGAAAAACTTAAAACTGCCGTCTTCCGGGTTAAAAAGTTTCAGACCGTTGTTTGTTCCCGCCCAGAAACGCTGTTTTGAGTCTTCAATCATGCAGTTATACGAGTTGTAATCATCGTTCTGACCGTAATTTTTGAATTCTTTTCTCACCGGATCCATTCTTGACAAGCCCCAATAAGTGCCTATCCAAAGGTAGCCGTGATGGTCCACGTAAAGTGAGACGATGTGATTGTTAATCAGTGAGTTGTCAAGATTTTTAACGTCTTTGGCAAAAACTGTAAAAGTGCCGTTTTCCTTGTTTAATAGGTTGAGACCGCCGCCGTTAGTGCCTATCCAGAGGTTGCCGAGACGGTCTTCTGTTATCGCCGTAACGTCGTTGTGGCTGAGCGAGTTTTTGTCCGAAGCGGAATGTTTGTATGCGGAGAATTTGTCTTTTTGAGGAAAATATTCGCAGAGACCTTCCAAATATGTTCCGACCCAAATCCGCGAATTATGGTCTTTGAAAATGCAGCGTATGACATCGGTTTTTAAGCCGTTAGAGCCAGCCGTGATGTTTTGAAAAATATTATTTTCGGTGTCCCAAATTTTGATTCCGCCGCCGTCGGTTGCCGCATAAACCACGTCGTTAGTGATACAACAAAGCCCTAAAACAGGGTGTTGCAAATCTTTTCCTGAGTCTAAACCTCGATTGCCGGCACCGAGAAAAAGTGGCTTAGGTTTCATCAAGTTAAGGCCGCCTTGAAAAATTCCGAGCCAAAGGTTTTTGTCTTTGTCGTAAAAAACTGAGTGAATATTATCGCTGATAAGGCCTTCGGCGTTGCCTTCCTTTTTGGAAAAATTCCACATTTTTTCGGTTGCCAAATCCATGTAAAAAAGTCCGTAGTTTTGCGTTCCAATCCAAAGGTTGCGGTTTTTGCCTTCTACCGTAGAATATACGTTGCGGCAGTCGTTGAAAATTTTAAACTCTTGATTTTCAGGGTCGTAAATGGTTAAGCCTTCTTCATAAGTGCCGATAACGATTTTACCGTTGGAGGTGCACATAAGGGAGTTGATGACATTGCCGGGAATTTTGCCGGAACTCTTGTTTATGTTGGTGAAAGTCTGCTCTTTAACGTCAAAAATTGAAATTCCGTTGTCTTCGCTGCCAATCCAAATATTGCCGTTTTTGTCAAGTGTCATAGACAAAAGTGCATCGGAGCAGAGCGAATTTTCGTTGGCCGAATTATGACGGTAATATTTTACGCTTTTGTTTTTGAGGTTTGTGCGTGCGAGACCGCCGCCCGAAAGTGCGAGCCAAAAGTCGCCGTCAAGTGTCTGAACGATAGCCCTGACGGGAAATTTTTGGCGCGTGTCGGGTTGCGGCGGCAGGTCGATGCTGACGAATTTGCCGCTTTTGTAATCATACCGACACAAACCCGAAAATGTTCCGAACCAAACCTGAAAATCTCTGTCGCAAAAAACCGCAAAAACTGTATTGCTGTTTACAGTGCTACTGTCGCCCGGTTCGTTGTAGAAAGTCTCGAATTTTAAGCCGTCAAAACGGTTTAAGCCATCATTTGTCGCCACCCAAATAAAGCCTTTATGGTCTTGTGCGACTGCGTTGATATGACTGTTGGAAAGTCCGTCTTTGTCGGTGAATTTTGTAAACGGTAGACTTTTTGGGGCGATTAATGTCTCCTGAGCGCAGACTCCGCATACAGAAAATATCAGCGCGACAAAAATCAAAACCGTAAAATAAAATTTCATTATGTGTTAACCAATTTACCTTATTTATATAGACCCATTTTACAAATATTTTATTAGCGCAAAAATCGTTACGGCTAATCCAACTGCGCCTGAAATTTTGTTTTTGGTCAGCGCAATTTGTACGCCCGAAAGTGCTGTACCTAAGAGCCATATTGGCCAAAAATATTTGCTGAGCAACATACCGTGCATTGGTACATAACTTATTATCAAAGAAATAATTACACACCAATTGCCGATTATTGTTACAATTTCAGTTGGAATTTTTGGTAAATTTTTCAATTTTTTTTCTTTTTGTAATTCTTCCATATCGTATGGTCGTTAAAAAAAAGTGCAGACAAAAGTATAAATTTTTTTTTGAAAAAATATTTGTTGAGTTTATTTTTTTTATTTTACTTTTACTGCAAACTTTTCATAAAGATGACAATGAGTTGCGAAATTACGCGGTTATTGAAAAGCAACTGATTACCAAATCATTCGGCGGTGTATCTCACAATATCTTGAATCACCAATCCTGCAATTGTGAAACCAAAAATTGCCGTTATATGCGCTACCGTTCCGTTGATTTGCGCTTTCGATGAGCACCATTCGTGATTGATAAGTTCGGGATTACCGGCAGCGATTATCGCTTTTGGACACATACACGCACTTGTGCCGCAAGTGGACGCTTTTCCCTTATTACAAAGTAATTCGGGCGAATATACGCAGAGAAATTTCTTTTTTGGAAACGTTTTGTTGCGTTTAAACCTATTGCGCACCGCACGTGCTAACGGACAACCTTGAACTTTCCAAAACTCCGAAACTTCTACTTTTGTAGGATCCATTTTGAGAGCTGCACCCATTGCTGAAAACAATTTGCCATTACATTCTGTGGCTCTAAGTATCAGATTTACTTTGTGTTCAAGACTATCAATTGCATCAATAATATAATCGTAACCCTCGAGATGAAACATAGAATCGTTTTGAGCAGAATAAATCTCCTGAATTGCGTTAATTTCTGCATCGGGATTTATTTCCAAAAGACGCTCTTTTAATACCTCAACTTTCACAAGTCCAACGGTTTTGGTTGTGGCCTGCAACTGACGATTGACATTCGTGATACACACTCTATCGCTGTCTACAATCGTTAAATGCTTAACGCCGCTACGAATAAGACTTTCAGCGCACCAACTGCCAACGCCGCCGACGCCAAAAATTATAACACTTTTGTTTTGTATATTGTTCATCGCCTCGTCACCCAAAAGTAATGTCTGACGATTGAAAATTGCTTTCTCTCTGCTCATTTTTTGTAAATTTTACGAGCGCAAAATTAGTTTATTTTTTCCACATTCAAAAATATTGTATATTTGCGGAGAGAAATAATATCAAACTTAGTCATTATGAGAAGAGCGGACAAATTAAACTTTTATCAAAATAGAAAACAATGCTAAAAAAAATATTTGAGAAAAAATCCATTGTCGCACTTTTTATTATATGTGCTGCTTTAACGTTAATTTTTTGTTCAGAACATAGCAATACTACTTCTGACGATTCACTTGAAAAAATCCGTCAGCGGGGCTATGTAATTATCGGGACAACAGGTGATTATCGTCCGCTTAGTTACCTTGAGGCTTCCACGGGTGAATAT
>JAEEGL015911390.1_pt1 | contig 12949 bp, 10 predicted proteins | sample 9134231 | NCBI WGS metagenome assembly JAEEGL01 (sample SAMN16246548, study PRJNA631951) | gut metagenome | biome: gut microbiome; feature: rumen; material: fiber-attached | host: Bos | place: Iran: Karaj | collected 2018-10 | reverse complement strand
AGGCAAAGTCAAGTGAGAAGTTATCATCCGGTTACAAGATCAACAGAGCAGCAGATGATGCAGCAGGTCTTGCAATTTCCGAAAAGATGAGACGTCAGGTTAGAGGTCTTACACAGGCTTCTGCAAACGCTCAGGATGGTATTTCTGCAGTTCAGACAGCTGAAGGTGCGCTCAACGAAGTTCATGATATGCTTCAGAGAATGAACGAGCTGGCAACAAAGGCTGGTAATGACACATTACAGACAAAAGATCGTGATTATATCCAGCAGGAAGTTAACTCACTTATAAGTGAGATTAACCGTACAGCCAACACGACATCATTCAATGAGACAAAGCTTCTCGGCGGCAGCTTCACAAACAAGCAGATTCAGGTTGGTGCAGATGGAGATTCTGGAAACCAGATTTCAATCAGCATTACCAGCATGACAGCAAGCAACATTGGTGTTGGAAGCTTGTCAGTTGCAGGTGGCTCTGGTTCAGCTGCAAGGACTAGCATCAGTACAATTAAGACCGCTCTTGAAAAAGTATCTTCAATGAGAGCTGATCTTGGTGCTATCCAGAACAGACTTGAGCATACTATCAAGAACCTCGACAACGTTACTGAGAATACACAGGCAGCTGAGTCCGCAATTCGTGACACAGATATGGCCAAAGAAATGGTTAAGTATTCGAATAACAACATCCTTGCACAGGCAGGTCAGTCAATGCTTGCACAGGCTAACCAGTCAAATCAGGGTGTTCTGTCACTTCTTGGCTAATTGTCTATTTGAAAAATGCGACTACCAAAAGGAGCTCCGGTTTCGGAGCTCCTTTTTTGAGTTGTGTAGCCAAAATGACGTATATTATCAAGTGGTGTATAATTATATGCTGTAGGGAACATATTAATTCACTGAAACTTCGCAGTTGCAAAACTACGTTTGAACCTTGAAAACTCAATAAAAATTGGCAATTAAGTACCATCACGCAGCTCTTAATTGACGCTGCATGGAAGGTGTAAGTGCTGAGATGAAATCATCTATCATGGATGATATTTCTTCCTCGCTTAGCTCGAATTTTTCAGTCATCATATTGGAGAAGACCTCCATGATGAGTTGGAATGCCTGAATAAAGGTGATGTCAGCAATCTCATCTATATAATAAGCGAACAGCTCGCCTAACGTTCTGGGATCTTCTGATTCCCGGTTTTCTACAGCAAGCATCATGTATCTAGCAAACACGACAGCGGTATGAGCTGTGATTGCATCATATGAAAGAGACCTGCATTCCTTAGCGAGCTTGAGATAACTCTTGCAGACTTTGAAAAAAATTTCAATTTTCCAGCGTTTCGAGTAAATGCGGATTATCTCTTCTTCATCTAATCCAATGTCGGTGGAAACAAGGCACAGGTAATCCTTTCTGTTTGAGTTGTTCCTTACATAAACCACCTTTACAGGAATCCTGCGGTCATCCTTTTCAGCCTCTACAACAACTGACAGCAGATATTTTGATCTGCCACGGCGCTTGCGGTTCATCTTGTAGATATCCTTGAGTGAGAGCGCTTGTCCTCTGTAGATGAATGTCATCTTGGAAGAGCGCTTCACCATTGCTATCACATCATAACCAAGCCTTTCAATTGCTGTAAGCGTCTTGGGAGAAGTGAACCAGCTGTCAAACAGCACATAATCAGCTGGAAGGCCAGCGTTCTTAGCCTCTTTGATAAGCTCAATCATGGCGTCTGTTCCTTTCATCAGAGACATCTGCCTTCTCTTGTAGCCATTGCTTCGTCGGTCTATAGGATTTGAGCTGTTAACCTGACTGTCGCTTGTAGATGATAACAGTATGTGACTGACTGGAAGAAATGTTGTTCCATCAGTCCATCCAAGAGTGAGCATTCTGAAGCCATATAGGTAAGATTTCTTGGCATGATCAAATATTTTTGAAAGCAGCTCAACCTTTTTGGAGCATGTTCTGGAGAACATTGAGTCATCCACTATAAGAGCATTGACTCTGTCATCTGATGTGGCGGGAATAATGACATCTGTTGCTATCTTGACCGCAAGTAGAGCCGTGAAGCGATTCCAGTTTGTGTGGATGCTCTTCATAAAGCGATAGTAAGTATCCTTGGCAAAATCTGCGGAGTTACTGCCAAGTAGCAAATCCATGTACATAGACTTATTCTTGAAGACCAAAGAAAATGCATACATCAGAATACGCACTGGAGCAAAACCCTTTGTTTTTCTGACGTTGGATGATTTTAGGATGGATGAAACATTGAATCTTTCAAAAAAGATTTTGATAGAATCAGCATTCTGTTTAGCATCGAAGTCATTCTGTGATATAATCTTAGACAAGGCGTGAGTCTCCTTTTGGTGTTTTTTTTGGTGGTACTTAAATTATACCAAACATATAGGCTCCACGCCTTTTTGAATGCCAATTTTTATTGAGTTTTCAAGGTTCTAGAGCACATTTTCATGTGCGAAGTTTAAGTTAATTCATACATTATGAGGTGACATAATATATGGTATCTGAAAAGCACTTTGATGTTCTTATAGTTGTTACTCCTTCAGACTGTGAGAGAGCTCTTCCGTTGTATCCAAGACTTGTGGAAAATTTTGAATATGGAAATATCTGTTTTATTGGAGCACCAAAGGTTGGAGAACTGGCTGGGAGCAGTTCTGTAGCAGATCATGCCTCCTGGATTGATGAGAATGAGATCCTTTCTTTTGATGAAGTCCATGCCTGTATGGCCAAAAGGCTTGCCCCAATCTTAAATGGAGAGTCTCTTCCAAGAGGAGTGACAGGATGGTATTATCAGCAGTTTCTCAAGATGCAGTATGCATACACCTGTAAGGATGAATACTATATGGTATGGGATGGAGATACGATTCCCTGCAGGAAGATAAATATGTTCAGTCCGGAGACAGGCCAGCCTTATCTTGATCTTAAACATGAACATCATAAGGAATACTTTGATACCATGGGAAAACTCCTTCCGGGATTTAGAAAGGTTATTGAGAGGTCTTTTATATCAGAACACATGCTTTTTAGATGTGACATCATGAAAATGCTTGTCGAGGATATTGAGAAAAACCATACAATAGAAGGCTCAAAGTTCTGGGAAAAAATCATCAATTCAATAGAGCCTGAAAAAATGGCAGATTCCTGCTTTAGTGAATTTGAGACTTATGGGACTTATGTTGCACTGCGCTTTCCTGAAGTATATAAACTAAGAGAATGGCACTCTTTCAGGTTGGGAGGTTCTTTTTACGAAATAAATACTATTACTGATCGCGACTTCAAATGGCTTGGAGTTGATTTTGATGCAATCTCGTTTGAAAAGGGGCAGACTGTACTTGATGAGAACAGGGGATACTTTGATAATTCTGAGGTCCAGAAAAAGATTTCGGCAAAGAAGCTTCTTCAGGCAGCGCAGATGGAGTATAAGGATGGATATAAGGAAGTATGGGAGGATGACGTTACTGTTAAAAATGCGAATGTGAGAAGTGGAAGTTATGGTGTCAGTCAGGGAGGCATTAATGAAAAGACATTGATATTGGTAAATAAATGTGACGGTGAAGTTGATGACTGCATCGAAAGCATAAAAGATGTGCTGAATGAAGGTACATACAGGATTGAGCTTGTCGATGGAACTGCTAAATCCATAAATGATGCAGTTAAAAAAAGTGCCAATAGTGATTTTGGAAATGCCGATATTTTCATTTTGAGTGGCGCTACAACGCTCTTGTTTGATTCGTTGTATTTTTTAAAGCAGGCTCTTTATGCTTCGGATGATACAGGGGCGGTTGGAAGCCTGTCGAATAGTGCTGACAACAAGCAGAAGGTGGAAATTTTCTTTGATACCAAGGAAGAGTACATTGCATATGGTGCAAAGATAAATGTTCCATCTGCGAATGCCTTACTTGAAAGAACGAAGCTTTCAAGTTTTGCGCTCCTTGTTAAAAGATCAGTGTGGGATGATATTGGCGGAGCAGATGAGGAAGCATCAGAGTATGGGGCTTTCGATGATGCGATATCATTGGATATATTAAAGAGCGGCCACAGGCTTCAGCTTGTCAGGAACAGTTTTGTGTACTCAGCAAATGTAAAAAATCCCGATGAATCGCACAATGTAGAAGAAAAGTGTAAATATTTAGTTCGGAAATATGGCTTTGATATCTCTTCATTTATTCACGCCAGTGGGGAGGTGATTTCTAAGATACCCTTTGCTGCCACAGACAGATTTGCTGTTCTGCATTATGGCTGCGGACTTGGAGCAGAACTAAAAGCCATAAGGAGCATTTTCCCAAACAGTGAACTGTACGGAGTTGAGACAAATGATGCACTGTTTGATGTTGTGCGAAAGACCGAGAAGGTTTTTGAAAGTTTGGATGAAATGATGGAGTTTTTCAGCGACCAGTATTTTAACGTCTTAATTATTGATGGGAATATGTTGAATTGTATGGCTGATATTGAGAAAGATTTGATCATGTCGTTCCTTGTGACTGAACCGACAGTAATTATCAAAGATGGCGCCACCATATCACAATGAGGACTCCAAAATGCTTAATTTTCCTGACAAATATTTTGAAAGTGAAGTCAGATGCGGTTTCTATGTGACTTCTATGATGAAGCGCCTATGGGCAGCGCAGATGGAGATACTTTTGTGGATCGATCTCGTGTGTAAAAAGTATGGAATAAAGTATGTGGTATTCTACGGCTCATTGATTGGAGCAGTAAGACATAAGGGGTATATTCCATGGGATGATGATATAGACGTGGGTATGCTTAGAAGTGATTACGAGACGTTTTTGGCTGCGGTACAATCAGAACTTCCGGCATATCTTAAGACAACATCGCTTCTGCCGGGAGCTCTTCCGCCAAAAGAGATGACCTTTAATGTTGGTAATGGTGGAAGACTTGATACCAGTCCCGGATTTTTGGAAATTTTCCATGGGTGTCCATATTCTACCGGGATAGATGTATTTGTGTTTGACAGGATTCCGGAGGATCCTGATGAAAGGGCATATCAGGATCGACTGATCAGACTCCTTGATCGTATGCTGATGCTACAGTGGGAAGTAGATGATGGCAGAATATCGGGAGAAAGATTTTCTGAGTATAATGCAATTAAGAGTACTGTAGAGGCAGAGCTTGCGTATGAATTCACAGGTACAGAACCGCTTAAGACACAAGTACTTCGGCTGTTGGATCTGGCATGCGGGCTATGCGAGGATTGTGGCTCGAGCAGAGTCGAGAACAGGGAACAGGTTCTTTACTATGGAGAAAAAGGATTAAAAGAGGAACATTTCACGGACAGGATTTGGGTACCTTTTGAGGGAGTCATGAATGTCCCCATACCTAGAGATTATGATTTTATACTCAGGAGTATTTTTGGTGATTATCAAGTGCCTCGGAAGTTTGCGGCTGGGCATGATTACCCAATATACCACAATCAGCGGGATGAATTGTATAAAGCGTATAAAGACAGAGGATGGAAGATTCCGGAGGTGTTTCTTGAGTATGATGAAAATGGCAATCTTGTCGGGAATCCTTTTTGAAGATGCTAATAAAACGGAAGCGCGATTAACACCTGCGCTTCCGTTCTTCTCATTTTAGTCGAGAATTGGTTTTCCCGTGCTTTTAAAAAGTTCTTTTATACCACATTCATTTCCCATATAGTAATCACTCATTATTATAGCTGGAGTTGGGGAAGGGGTTTCATCAAAAATGCCGATGTCATTAAGGATAAAGAACTCAAGCAGTGACTTAAAATCATTGAAGAGTTCAGGACGAAGCTTTGATATGACTTCAGGCAGATTTTTGTGAGGACGCCATATGATAACTGTACTATCTTTTTTCGAAATATTGTCCTCGAAGATTTCTCGGGTCCTTTTAAATGTTTCTTTACCAAACTCCAGAACGCCCATAGCAGAGGTTACAAGGAGAATGGTATCTTTTTGGTAGTCATTGGAATCCCATAGATGTCTGTCCCAACTGATAGGAAATGGGATGGTCTCCCGAGAATACTTCTTTAATATCTGCTTTCTAGGATAATCTTCATAACTGATTCTGGGTTCCCATTTTTTTGGTGATTCGCACTTGATATCCAGTAACCTCAGATAGACACGCTTCATGTTTTCTGACTGAACAATAATGTTGTCTACATTTAGAATGCTATCAGGTGCCAGGATGGGCATATAGTTCTTTTGAAGATACTCATAGCCTGGGTCAATTTCAGGCATGCAGCTGTATGGAATATAGACTAAGTTGTCAGTATAATTTTTTAACTTGTCGGTGTAAAAATGCGGATGTACTGTGAATCCGGGATTGTTGTTGTCCTGAATATTCTGGATATAAATAGTATCCGGATGTTCGAAAGCAAGGTCAAAGTCATTAACACCGACAACAGTAACGTTTTCAGGGTATCCGGTGATTGTATACTCTGTATCTGTCAGACTGCCATCGCGCATTTTACTATAAGAGGGGATGGGGATAACTGTAACCTGGGTTGAAGGGGTAGCGCATTCTTTGTCCCATATGGTTTCAAATCCATCCCACATATTTGGAGAACACGGTAAAAAGACAACTTTTCTCATTAAAAGATATCTCCTAATTGTCCTAGTTTGCTGGCTGATAAGATTATGCGTTCATTGCCAATGAAATGGGGGTAATCGTGAACTGTTTTGCCCTTTATCGGTGTCATATACTGATTTCCGTAAATGGCTCTTAGCACACTGTCATATCCAGCCGGAATGGGGGCTTTTATCTGCTCGTATTCGACATATATTGTTTTTGAATAAGGAGCTAAAGGCCTCATCAGATCTCCATAACCAAGTACGTTATCGTGATACCATGCCAGATGGCTGGATTCCTTTGCCTTGGTCATGGATGCAATCTTTTCGGACAAGATCCATACTGAAGCCCGTACATTTTCATCACGCTTAACTCTTATACCGACAGCGCGTTCAAGCTGCGAAAGAAGGCCTTCAAATTCTCCGGTAGCGATCAGAACGTCCGCGTTGAAAGCTATGTCGTGCGCTGCCTGATAGAGGCTCTTGATGTTGTGCCACTGCTCTTTGTCATCAGGAACATAGTCCATTGGAAAAAGATCAACCCATGTGCAGCAAGGAAAATTATAGTTTAGCTTGGTGATTTTCTCTTCTACAGGATTGTTACCGACATCAAGAGATTTGCGGCTGGAAATCACAGCTTTTGGTTGGTTGAATTTTGGATTACTGTGAAAACTTAGTACATCGCGGTACGGGGGAAGTTCTTCCTGTAAGTAATTGAGCAGAGGTACATAGTCTTTTCTAAGTACGGATATATCGACATCATCATCCCAGGGAACATATCCATGGTGTCTGACTGCGCCAAGAAGCGAGCCATAGTCCAGCCACACTTTTATTCCGTGCTTGTCAGCTATCTCAAGAATCTCTTCAAGCATGGTGAGCTGAACTGCCCAGGCTCTTTTCATGGCTTCTGACACGACGAAGCCAATTCTGCATTCTTCTTCAAAAAAATAATCAGGAATTGTTAGCATGGCTGCTCCTTACGAAAACTGTCGACATATAAATATTACCAAATATAACGGCAAATAGCAAAAAAGTATAATATAAAACCGCTTGAAAGGGGTAACTATTACTTCTATAATTAATTGTATAAGCGAAAAGTCATAAACATTGCGGGGCATTCGATGAAAAAGATATTTTACTATACAGACGTACTGCCATTTCTTGGAAAAAGTGATATGGCAATAAAAAAGCTTGAAAGAAATTTGGCTACTTTCAAGGAGGCTTCTGAGAACGTATATCTTGTTTGGCACCCATGGTCGAAGACAGAAGAATATCTTAAGCTTAACAAATCCGGAGTCATAAATGAATACCAACGGATTGTGCACGAATATTGTGAGGCTGGATGGGGAGATTTTGACAAATCAGGTACGCTTCAGGAGGCAAAAGCAATTCTTTTTAATTGTGATGCTTATTATGGCGACCCCTCTGACCTTGCCTATGAAGCCCAGCTCGCTAAGATGCCGGTGATGCTTCAAAACATCGATATATGAACGGGAGCATTAGTGATTAACTCTGATGATAGACATAAACTTTCGGATATCAGTTTCTCAACCGCTTTCTTCGAAGATGAGGTAAGAGAAGGCTTTTTTGTCATGTCGATGATGAAAAGGTATTGGGCTGGACAACTTAAGGTGCTGTCTGTGATAGATGGTATATGCAGAAAACTTGGTATCAATTGGTTCGCTGATTATGGAACCTTGATGGGAGCAGTCCGTCATGAAGGATATATACCCTGGGACGATGATCTGGATATATGTATGCTTCGAAGCGATTGGAACCGGTTTTTTGAGGCTGCAAAAAGAGAACTACCTAAAGGCTATGTAATTATGACGCTTGATACTCAGGAGGAGTACAGCGAGCTTATAGGAAGAGTGTGTAACAGTCATGCAATAGATTTTTCTGATGAACATCTTGAAGAGTTTTATGGATGCCCATATACAGTAGGAGTGGATATATTCCCTCTGGATGGGCTATATGATGATCCGGAAAAAGAGGAGGAGAGAAAAAATAGGGCAAAAAAGATTCTTGATGCTTATGATATTGCTCGAAAAGATGGTGAAAAATCATATAAATTGAGGTATTTGATTCAGGATATTGAACGGGATAATAATGTCAAGCTCAAGATGAGAGATGGATTGGTGAGAGAATTGCTCCATCTGATAGATAAAGTCTATAGTGAGTGTTCTGATATCGGAGTAAAGAAAGTTGCGCTTATGCGCTATTACATGTCCGATGGGAATCATATTTATGACAGAAAAATGTATGAGCCATATGTGGAGCTTCCCTTCGAGAACACTTATGTGCGAGTTCCTTCCAGATACGATGAGAAACTAAGGTTAGACTACGGAAACTATATGAATGTAGTAAAATCCGGCGGATTACACAGTTATCCTGTCTATGCTGAACAAGAGCTGATATTTAAGCAACATATAGGACATAATCCTTACAGATATACACTTGACACACAGGAACTGCTTATTTCTGTCAGCAGATATATCATGAAAGCTACATCACAGTATGAAGTGAAGCAAAATAGGAAAATCATATTTTTACCCTGTAGAGCAAAGTGGTGGAATACTATGGAAGAGCTATGGAGTAGAGCGGTAGCTGGTACTGATCTGGAAGTGCATGTTCTTCCTATTCCGTTTTATGACAGAGACTTTACTGGAAAAGTATTTAATGAGCATTATGAAAAAGAACTTTTTCCGGATTATGTGGGATGCGAGGATTATGAAGATTATAATCTTGAAAAAAATCATCCGGACGTTATTGTGATGCAGATGCCATACGATGACTGGAGCACATCAATGATGGTGGCGGAGCATTTCTTTTCACGAAATCTGATTAAATGCTGTGATGAACTAATATATATTCCATGTTTTGATCCCGAAGATTCTGAAATGGATGGGGATAAGGCTGACGTGGCGATCAGGATACTGGCTGAACAGCCTGCGGTTGTTAATGCTGATAAAGTAGTGCTGAAGTCCGAAAGGATGAAGCAGGTATATATTAAGAAACTGGTTGAGTTAACCGGTGAGCCTACAAGAGACTACTGGAATCATAAGCTTGTGATGAAAGATGGGCTGGATTGGGGCGAAGACAATGTCACTGCAAACAGGCTCTCGGCGACAGATGATGATAGCGAGTGGGAATCATTAGTGGGAGATGTTACAGGAAAAAAGGTGGTAATCTACTATGTGAGCATAAGCTTTCTGCTTCAGGGAGGCAGCAGGGCAATCGATAAGATTAGGAAGTCTCTTGCCGTTTTTGCGGAAAGTGATGACGGAATTAAACTGGTTCTTTTACCTCAAAGAGCAATAATAGATGATTTAGAGAGAATAGATAAACAGCTATGGAATAAGTTTGAAGAAATTGTACAGGAAGTAGGAAAGACTTGGAAGAATTGCGTCTATGATCCATATGGAATCTCAGCTGACTTTGTTGATAAATGGAATGCCTTCTATGGTGATCCGGGGGCTCTTCCGAGACAGTGTGTTCTTAAGCATAAGCCGGTAATGATTCAGAACCTTGATTTATAAAGCAGTTTATAAGGGGCAAATATGAAGCAGAAATTCTTTTTGACTGCATCAATGATGTGTGCAGATTTTGGTAACCTGGAGAGAGAGGTTAGAGCTTTAGAGGATGCAGGAATCGATTCATTCCATATTGATATAATGGATGGTCGCTATGTCCATAACTTTGCAATGTCTCTTTATGATATGGCAGCCATAGCGAGACTTACAAAGCTTCCCCTTGATGTACATCTTATGATTGAGCACCCCAGGAACAGTATTGATATGTTTTTACATAATCTTCGTCCAGGTGATACTGTATATATTCACCCGGAGGCAGAGTATCATCCTTCGGCAACTTTACAGAAGATTATTGATGCCGGCATGCATCCGGGAATTGCTATTAACCCCGGAACCAGCGTGGAGACTGTCAAAGAAATGCTTAGAATTGTTGACTATGTTCTGGTAATGGCAGTGAATCCCGGTAATGCCAGCCAGATGTTTCTTCCTTTTGTGGGAGAGAAAATTGAGCAGCTCATTAAGCTTCGATCAAAGATGGGATTTAAGCTTGTATGGGATGGTGCCTGCGGAGCAGAGCGCATGAAGGAATATGCTCCTCACGGAGTTGACGGGTTTGTTTTAGGGACAACTCTTTTGTTTGGGAAAGACACTTCTTATAAAGATATTATTCCTGCGGTAAGAAAACTTGATTTTGATTATATGAAAAATGAAAAGAAACATTATGGGTTCTCCTATGGATATTAATCCGTGATAGGTAGATGTAGATACTTGCAGTTAAATCATAAATTTGGGAGATGCGGAATGCCGTTGGTCGATGAAGACATAAATTATAGCACCGAAGAAGATTACTATGCCCTTCCCGAAGGAGAGCGGGTGGAATTGATTTGTGGAAAATTCTATGCCATGGCTTCACCCGGGCAGCTTCGTCAGGAGATATCGGGAAGAGTATTTAGAATCATTGGTGATTATATTGATGATAAAGGCGGGGGATGCAAGGTTTTTCATGCACCGTTTGACGTAAAGCTTGAAGACAAAGGAGATACAATTGTACAGCCTGATATTAGTGTTATCTGCGACAGAGATAAGCTTGACGGCAGAAGATGTAATGGGGCACCTGATTGGGTGATAGAAATAGTTTCGCCCAGTACAGCAAGTCACGATTATGTAAGGAAATATGATTTATACAAAAGGACCGGAGTTAGGGAATACTGGATTATAAATCCTGATGATAGAAGTGTTGTCGTACACAGATTTGAAGGATATTCAACTGTGACGGAAGAATATACGTTGGATGATATTGTTAGAGCCGGGATATATGATGATCTGACAATAGATTTTAAAGAAATCTTGACGAAAATCGCAGCTTCATGACATGCGACTTCATAATGATCTATATATAAAATCCGTTGTTTTAGAGGGATTATTGTATTGAAAGCATAAATAAGATGTTAAAGCCGATATACTGTTAACAGTACCAGGCATCAGAATCTTGTCATTTATTTTTTATCAGATTAAGTCGATATACATATAAATAAGCATATTTGTGAGTGGGGATTTTTGATATTGCGCAGTATGTTATTTGGGATAACGTTAAAGGGGTGATAAAATAGACTACATACAGAATATTTAGACAAAAGATTGTATGGCAGAACCTTGATAATTTCATATTTGTTATGCTTTACAAATGGGCGTGGATGTGCTAGCATTTGCATGTTGTCAGTCAACAAATAAAATAATGCATGTAATTGCATCTGGATAGACATCTGAGCATTTCGCTCAAGTATTCCACTTAGAGTTTATTGAAGAGTTATTTTGTAAGTATTATTCTTTCTTGTATCGTTTAAGTCTTTCGTTTTCATGGCCTTTCAGCAGCAATTAATGCATGGAAAGGAGAAAAATGAAAAAGAATAAATCAATTAATACTGACAGGAAAGGAGAAAATACCAACGAAATAACATACCAGAATAAGGATGTGGCATCAAAAGTTATGGCTGAGGAGTTTGAAGGGAAGAGCTTTGCGGTTTATGGGATAGATGTACCCAAAATCGTCAAGGTTGAGCCGACAAACCTTCCTGCCATCGAAGCAAACGAGCTTAGGATGGATAATCTATTTTTACTGGAGGACGGCACATATGCAATAGTGGACTATGAAAGCGAATATCGGCAGGAGAACATTCTTAAGTACCTGGGCTATGTTGTTAGGGCATCAAAAAGATTATATAATACAAGTGGTAAGATGCCTGAGATCAGGATGATAGTAATATACACGGCGGACGTAGAAAGAGGCTCTACATCTGCAAGAGTAGATACCGAAAGCCTGACCTTCACGCTTACAGAGGCATTCCTATCTGAATTGGACAAAGATTTGATATGGAAGAATGCTTCAGACAAAGCCAATAGCAACATGGATATTTCATCTGAAGAAATGATGCAACTCATTATATATCCATTGGCATTTAAGAGCCGGGAAGATAAACAGGATGCTATTAAAAAAGTCATAGAGTTGGTAAAAGAGCTTCAGGATGAAAGAAAAAAGATTTTTATTTTAAAGTGTCTGATGGTCTTTTCAGATAAGATAATACGAGAAGAGGATGCCAGACAGATTAAGGAGGTACTTATGATGACGAAGGTTGAACGATTGATATATGAGGATGCAGCAAAGGATATAGCCAGAAATCTTGTAAAAGATGGTAATAGTGTTGAGAGTGTAGCAAAAAACACGGGGCTATCAAAAGAAATCGTAATCCAATTGGCAGAAGAAATAGCTAAAGAAAAAGAGCTACTATAATACAGAAGTGAGATGAGTATACAAAACTCCCGGTGTAAAGCACTTAACAGATATGGTGTTTTATCCTGGGAGTTTTT
>JAEEGL015352035.1_pt1 | contig 12949 bp, 14 predicted proteins | sample 9134231 | NCBI WGS metagenome assembly JAEEGL01 (sample SAMN16246548, study PRJNA631951) | gut metagenome | biome: gut microbiome; feature: rumen; material: fiber-attached | host: Bos | place: Iran: Karaj | collected 2018-10 | reverse complement strand
TGTAAATGCATCCAAAGGGTACCCAACAATCAGAGGTAATGGAAAAACGCAAAATCCGATTTATGATTTGTTAACGAATATTTTTCCGTAGTACTCACAACACGTACATTTAAACAGGGGGTGCTGAGTAGTTACGATTTTTCGTTTTCCCCACCATCCTCACCTATGTTGACCTTTCAGATAGGTTAAGAAAATCCGTAAACTTCAATGCGTTGTCAGGAAGAGAATAGGTCATGGGGCCATCACGCAGCTCCATCAGCAAACGACCCAAAAGGTTCGGTCCAACGTAGTTATCGACTATCCGTTTCACGCCCCACGTGTCGGCCGTCTTCTTGGGGAAAGAAGTCTGGTCCTCAACGACGAACAAGTCTTTCGTCATCGAGAGGGCATGACGGAACTCTTCACTCTGCTCATACTTCTTCAATAGGCAGAATTTCATGGCATCCACAATGATGCACCCCCAATCACTCCGTCGGTGCATTTTTTCCCAATGCTTTGCTGTGTATTTCGGGTTGGCAGCCTGGTATACCGCCCTGACAGGTTCCTCGTCTATGAATTTCATCAGCTGGAACAGTTGCTCGCTGTTCTTGAGCTCCACATTTTTAATTTTTATACGCGTACGTGCGAAGTTGCCCAAGATGCCCCATTCGTCAGTCACCTTTCGGATGCATACACATTTATCCGCAGGGTATGTCTCGATGGAGTAATACTCTGGATAGTATTGCTGTATGAATGGTGCGACGCTGTAGAAGTTCATTCAATCTCAGATTTTGACAGCAGTCTGACTGCCCTCTATCAATTGTTTCTTGTTGTCAAGTTGCACCTGGTCAATACTGATGATCCTTACGTTGTTGTCTTCGAGGATGGCCCTGTTCGTACCAAGCAATGGATTTTTCCAATTGTATGGCCACTGGATGAAGTCCACACCGATACTAATCAGGAAAGCCGATGCAGCTTTCTCGCCTTCCAGATCCACCTTTCCCGTGAGTTTCTTGGCAAGGAACTTCCGGAAGTCCTTGCCATCCTTGGTGAACTTCTCTAGGATGAACTCTCCCAATTTCTCCTCAGCACGTTTGAGGATGTTGGGATGGACAGGCTCCTTGAAGGCGATGTAATTGTCCTCACAGATGTCGGGAACCTCTACGGTATAGACATAGAACTGCGTCGCAGCTGGGTTGACGCCGGCATAATGTGCAGCCGAGCGGTAGTGTGAGGTGAAATAGACCCCATAGCCGAACTTCACCTTCCCGTCACCCTCCAGGGCGTGGGAAAGGTCAAACTTGTTAAACAATACGGACGAACCGTGATAAAATGTCTGCATGGTATGGTTGTTATAGTTTCATATCTAAACAAACAGACAGTCCCTTCTCCACCTGTTAGGCTCTCGACTGCCAGGAAAGACAAGAGGAAATGCCCATATATTATTCTGAGGCCAACTATGACACGTTGTACCTTGTAATCATTATGTCCTCAGAATCTTCTATTGGTCAACTTCAGATAGTTCCTCTATAAACCGCCTAAATTGACATGAGAGGAAATCGAGTGATGCTCTCAGCCGGTGATCATCAGGAACGAGGTGAAGGATTGTCCCTTTATGTTCTCTTGCAAATCGGATGCTGTTCTCATAGGGCACCACTTCGTCGTTCATACCATGTATGATCTCGACTTTGGATGTCTGAGGCTGATAAGACTGCACGGTATATTCCTCCGCAAGCATCCAAAGTGCCGGAGCCATTAGGAACAGCCCTGCTACAGGCAGGTTGTTTGCCACCACTGTCGACACGTAACCACCCATGCTAGAGCCTACAAGAACTGTCTGCTGCGGTGAAGAATCCAGTTGTTTGAGGGTATCATTGAGGAGGGTAACGCGCTCTCTTGCCGTGGTACAATTGCGATAGTCTACGGAAATAGTGTTCAATCCAAAGTGTTTGGCGTCTGCTATAAGGCGTTGGATCTTAGACCCATTTGGACCGCTCTCTTTTCCATGGGAGAATACCACATAACTCAATTTCATCGTCTTTTATTGCTTTGTTTGTTTATTAGTTATGTTTTCATGTGCCAAAAGATTATCATCTTGGCAAGACATTTTCACCATCGCAAAGTTATAAAAAAATAGGGGAAAGAAGAAATAGAAAAGAATGACAATTTTATGAACATATTCAATCATCTTTGGCAGAACCATTGGAAACGATCTCTTCTTTTGCGCTCTTTCTATAGAATCAACGTGTGAGGTGCTATTTGTCAGAGCTGCATTCGATACAAAGTCCCCTAGGTGGATGTAGACATGTACCAGGTTCTGGCCATGACCACACGCATTCTGTAATAGTTCGTACATACCGTCTCTTCGTACCCGAACGGTGGCGACCTTTATGATATCGTTTCCATCGGAAATGGGTTGACTGGGATATTACCTTTAGTGTTGATGACATGAGCAGGCACTCCCACAGCAGTACCTTTTGTGGGAACGTCTTTGGTGACAACTGCACCTGCACCAATCCTTGCATAGCAACCAATTTTCACATTCTCCACAAGACTCACATTCGGACCGATATACACCCCATCACCAATGATAGCAGGTGACTGATGATTAGTGCCTATAGACAAATAATGAGACAAATTGACATTATTTCCGATAATAGTGCCTCCATTTACCACCATACAGAAGCCATGACCAATATAAAGTCCGTAACCGATTTTCGTCCGGACAGGTATATCAATTTGGTATTTCTTACATAAATGAGCATATATCACACGGCAAAAAACTCTCAACCACCCCTTTTTATGTTGAGTCAGCCGCAGCCAAAACAGAACAGACAAACAAGGGCATCTCAAACAGAAAAAAGTCTGAAACACACTCTTGCAGATAATGGAGAAGACGCTCTCCCCTTTCCTTCCTTCCCTATAGCGGTCGCTTCTAATAAGAAGCATACAGTCACGGTAACTCTCCGGGATGGGAATACGAATGCTTTGCTCATAAATGGTATATGTTTCTGTTTTCATGACGAGTGATTTGATGAAAATGTATTGTAGTAGTTATATGATGTTTGATATATGCAATTCTTTTGATGATGGCATCATTCTTTATGCCTACACATTACACAACGACCCTTGCTTCACTGATACGATTCCACAAAGTCGCGCACTAATTGGAAAACCGGTTCATAACTGTCGAAACGAACGGTCTTAAAGGTGTCAAAGATGGTGTGGTAGAACTGAAAGGCATCACCTTTCTCGTTCTCCAAAAAGATACAGGGGACGTGGCGTGTAGCAAAGGGATAATGATCACTGTTAGGGGCCAAGTCCCCCCGATGCAAGATCTTGAAATAGTGTTTTTGCTCGTTGATCTGTTCAAAGAGTGAGAAGCCGCGCATCCCCTCATCACTCACTTCGCAATATTGAATGGGGTTGTTGTCACCAATCATATCAATATTAAAAAGGTATTTGATCTGCTTCAACGGCACTATAGGATGTTCCGCATACCAGGTAGAACCACGAAGATTGGCATCCTCACCGGAGAAAGCAATGAAATACATGTCATATTGAGGGCGTTTATGGGCATAGTATCCAGCGAGTGTTACGATGGCTGCTGTGCCGGAGGCATTGTCGTTGGCTCCGGCATAATAGATTTTCTTGCCCAGATTGCCTATATGATCATAATGGGCTGTGAACACATAGCAGCTGTCATGCCGTTTTCCCTCTACTTTTGCAATGACGTTGAAACACTCATAATTCTTAAAAAACTTGTTATCCACATCCACCTTGACATTTTTCACGCCCTCTATGGCCTCAGGCGTAACCCACAGGATGGGCTTGTCCACCACACGTTCACCATAGGCCTTGAAAAACTTGATGGGCGCTTCCCACGTATAGATAAGTCCGGCATTGGTGCACTCACCATTCTTCTGTAGACGTGAGAAGTCTTTTTTATGACGGTAGGTGAACCAGAATTCACAAGCCACCAAACAGTTTGCGTATTCGGGGCGGGCCAAGTCAGCGAACATACGGTCAGCATCATAATGCAAGGTATCCACATGGTAAACAGAAAATGTCCCATGTACGCCAGGTGAATATTCCCGCATGGAGAAATCGACACCTGCACGGAGTTTCTTGCCGTCGGCCCACATTTTCATCTGGCCGCAGAATGTATTGATATACAAATAGAAAGGCTGAAGGATCACCTCATCCACTCCAGCTTTTTTAAACTCTTTCTGCAAGTACTTTCCTGCTTTGTTGGCTCCATTCTTTGCATAACCACGTCCCTGATATTTGGAGGAACTCAACTCCTTGATCACCTTTTTATAATGTGCTAAGTCTTGAGCAGATGACTGTATGCAGGCCAATGTCACCAAAATCATTATCACTGTCCTCATCATCATTTCTTATTTGATTGATCAATTTGAATGAAATATTTCAGCAAAGTAAAGACTTTTTGCCCATTCATACAACTATTTGGGATATTTTGATGGCTTTTGTGATGAAAGACGGTAAAAAGATTTCTCCTGCTATTAAAGGTGTGGCAGCAGGAGAAGTAAGTATGATCTACAATGATGGTTTTATTGTTTATTTCTCATCACAATGATATTTGAAATAGTCCACATCAACATAACCACCGGTCTTTTTCGTAGCATAGTTGAAAATGCCAAACTTCGTGCCCATAAAGAAACGGCGATAGTCGAATATCATTCTGTAGTTCTTTGTGCCAATCTGCGTCCATTGCTCACCATCTAAACTATAAAAGAAGTTGGCTGCATCATGTCCGCCGCGCTGACCGGGACGGAAATCGCCATCGAGGCGCAACCATATCTTTGGCTGTTTTGAATTGAGAAGTTTAGTGAGGTCGACTGTCTCTATGACCTTTTCCTCCACCTTGGTTACGGCCTTCTCATGTTCGGTCAGGCTTACCTTCTGCTCGCTCATCTCAAGTGTATATTTCTTGCCGTTCTTCTTCACAGTCAGCACTCCGCTGTCACCGTTGAAGGCACTTAATCCTGCACAGTCGCCATCATTCATTTTCTTCAGGTCCATACAGATAAAGCCACTGCACGTCGGGCCTTCCATACGCTGTGTCAACGTATTGGGTGCCAGATAGAGGTTGGGGACGCTACGGCTGGTCTTCAACCGCAGGAATCCCGGACGTTCTGTCAGACTCCAAGCCTTATCCACGGGGTTATGGTTCCACTGCCAATGCAAGCCCAATTTCGTGCCATCGAAATCATCTGACAAAACGATACCCTTCACAGGTTGTCCGCTTTTATAAGGACGCATGATATCGGGAACTTTGTAATTCTCATCACCCAACATCGGCCAACCGTCAATCCAACGCACAGGTGACAGCGTCAGCACACGGCCAACACCTCCACGATCTTGGAACATGATGCCATACCAATCACCCTCCTGGGTATCGACAATGGTACCCTGTGCCAAATAAGAAAAGCCACCGAAGTCACTCTCTAAAATAACATTCTTCTCCCATTGGGCATTCAGGTCCTTTGTACGATAGCACACCTCACGACGATGAAGGCCAGTGCCATAAGACTGGCTGATGAGCATGGCATAATAGGTGCCTTGGTGCTTGATGACACGTGTACCTTCCAGTAAACCACGTTCTTCTTTCTCACGCTGGAAATAATGACGCAGGCTGCCTTCTACAACACTCTTCAAATCGCGTGTCAACTGGCACATCTCTCCCGTGCCAAAGAAGATATAAGGCGTGCCGTCATCATCAAAAAATAAGGTGGCATCATGGAAATGGCGAAGGCGTGAGTGGATGGTCCACGGACCCTCAGCTTTAGGTGCCGTAAAAATGTAGGTGTCACCCATAGCACTCATCTCATTGGGGGCTAGCAATGCCCAGAACTTACCATCGTGGTATTTCAATGACGTGGCCCACTGACCACGGCCATAAACGGTACCGACACCATCGCCCTTCTGCTGGTCAAGAGGTAAGGAGAATGACAAATCATACTTCGGCGAGTCTGTGAGTTTGTCGAAAATGTAGCCCACTGTTTCCCAGTTCTTCAAGTCTTTAGATGCCATCACCGGAGCACCTGGCATCAGGTGCATGGTGGTGCTGACCAGATAGAAGGTGTCACCCACCCTGATGACATCAGGATCGGGCACGTCGGCCCACAACATCGGGTTCTTAATCGGTTCTTCCCTTACTGGTTGAGCTTCGCCCATCGAACATAGCATTGTAAAAAGGAGAAAAGCAAATAGATGTTTCATGATAATATAATTAACAATAGTATTTTGCGTAAATAATCGAATCACATACCCTCAAAAAGTGATATTTCGTAAAAGGTTATCTTTTTTTAACCATAACAAACAGTCTTTGACAGGATTCAATGGGAATATTCCACATCTTATCAAAAAGGTGGATGTCGATACGCTCATTATATGCTTTGTTGTCGGTCACATTTCTATATTTCTCCACAGAATCCTGAATGAAGAAATGCGACTCATCATATCCAACCACGGGCACATAATGAAGCGTATTACCATTAAAAATCAGAGCAATCACAGGAATTCCCCGACTGACAGCATCTTTCAAATCATCCGTTGTTCCGGTATAATACGCTGCTGTGTAGTTCTTATATTGTTCCTCAAAAAGAATCTTGAAGCACTTGGGGTATGCGCCTTCGCTATATTTGCAAGGAAAAGTGGGTTGTTGATAAAGCGAAACACCATTCACATTTTCTCCATAAAACCGCAACAGATAGGCGCTGGAGCATGCTGCACATTCATTTCCTGCCTGTGTATCAGGAACCGGGTTAGGATAGATAACATAAGATGATGGATAGTTGTGTCGGTTGATATATGTCTCTGGTGTTATCAGCCAATTAGCACGAGCATATGCTTTTTGCTCCTCTGTCATGTTGTTCAGCATCACCATCAACTTACTGAGAGAATTCTCTTGATTTTCGGACTGTACGTTTTGGTTTTGCGCATTGGCTGAGTAACCCCATAATAGCGCTACGGCATACCATACATAAGCGAGAAATGACATCCTTTTCATCATTTGTTCTTATATTCTTAATTGGTTATTTTTCCAACGTTTCCACCACTTCTTCCAAGAGACTGATTACGGGAAGATGCTGAGGACATGCATTCTCACATTGCCCACATTGTATGCAAACCGAGGCTTTTTCGCCTCCTGGACGCCATTGGTATTCATTGCGTGCCTCATTTAGGTTGCCATACATTTTATAGACATTCATCACTGCGAAAATCTCAGGAATATGAATGTCCATGGGGCATCCTGGAGTGCAGTAGTGGCAAGAGGTGCAGGCGATACCTTTAAACTGTGATAACGTTTTGCAAGCTGCATCCAAGACCTTTTGTTCCTCAACATCCAAAGGCCGTAGTTGACGCATATATGACAAGTTGTCTTCCATCTGTTCCATGTTTGACATGCCACTGAGGACCATCATCACATTGGACAATGATGCGGTGAAACGAATGGCCCATGAAGCAAAAGAAGCATTGGGATTGGCTAGTTGAAGAATATCTTTCACCTTTTGGGGCGGATTGGCCAGTTTTCCCCCTTTTACAGGTTCCATAACGATGACAGGCACACCATGTCGGGTTGCCACTTCATAACAGCGTCTTGAACAGATAAGGGGATCTTCCCAGTCGGAATAGTTGATTTGCAGTTGCACAAACTCGGTATCCGGATGCTCAGTGAGCAATATGTCGAGTTGTTCTGGAGTAGAATGGAATGAGAAGCCATAATGGCGAATCAGACCATCTTCTTTCAACTTTCTCATATAATCCCAAATACCATAACGGTTGAATTTTTCATGATTCCCCGAGTCGATACCGTGGAGGAGATAAAAGTCGAAGTAACCTGCTCCTGTGCGCTCAAGACTCACTTTGATTTCATTCTTGGCCTCGGCCTCACTCTTGCAAGCAAAATCAGAGGCATTCAGCTTGTCGGCCAGATAATAGCTTTCACGCGGATAACGGTCACAGAGCGCAAGTTTCGTTGCCGCTTCTGAACCCTCGTATACATAGGCTGTGTCAAAATATTTGCCACCAGCCTTCATAAATGCATCCACCATTCTCTTGGTGTGCTCTATGTCAATATCTTTTGTCCCTTCAATTCTGGGTAATCGCATCATACCGAACCCCAGTTTTAAACAATTGTCAACAAGTTTGATTTCCATACAATTTCATTATTGAAGATTACTGGTGATTACTACTTGATAAGGAAATAAGAGGTTTCTCCATTCTGAAGCAGGTGAAAGTCTCACCTACGATTTTCTGCTCGAGGTCTGCCACATAGCCCATCGACTCATAAAAGGGAATTTTGTTGTCGCGGCTTTCTACAACAACCGTCGAGAAGCCCAATTCTCTTGCCCATGCCTCAGCTTCCCTGACAACCAACGAACCAATTCCCTGATGGCGATACTCAGGCAAAACAACGATACGTCCCAACATCATATGATGATCATCTTCAGGATAGAGACGGCAAGTGGCAACAGGCAGATAATTGTCAACCACTACAACATACTTGGTTTCTGGCGTGTCGTGCTCATCAAATTCCACATTCAGCGGTATTTGATGTTTTCTTGCCATGGCCTGGATACGGACATAGTAAGCACCTGCCCGTTCTGCCGTTGTAGCCGCCCGGATGATCTCCATCGTTGTAACGTTATTTCAACTTTTTCCCGTCTGAGAAAGCTTTACCGACCGTCTTGCCAAGTTGGATATAGGTATGATGCACTGGATCAAAGGTGATGAGTCGCATTTTCTCCACATCAGGTTTTCCATCCTCCGCTATAAAATTCTCATCACAAAGGATATTCACAATTTCTGCTACGAGATAATAGCCTGTCTCACTCTCGTCAATCTTCTGCTTGACACGACACTCCAGTGTCATCGGGAAATTTTTGAAGACAGGGGCATTCACATGAGGAGCCTTCTCTATCGTCCAACCGGTTTTTTCCATCTTGTCTGGTGTGTTTCTACTACTCACAATACCCACATAATCGGCGGCAACCATCGTCTCTGTTGTAGCAAAGGTAACCGTAAACTCCGGATTCTCGGCGAGGTTGTCTGTCGTGGCGTGAGAACCAAGTGAGATCATGATTTCATGCATGTCCCATTGACCGCCCCAGGCTGCATTCATGGCATTGGGATTTCCATCATGACTATATGTGCCGATAATCAGTACGGGTTGTGGCAACAGCCACGCATTAGACTTCAAACTTTTCATTGGTGATTGATGTATGTGTTAATGATGATTCAAATTAAATTGGCGAAAGTCGTGACAACCATCTCATCTGATGATACAAACAACGAAATTTATATAAGCAGACGGTTTGTTCTCTTGACACTCTTTGATGTGCAAATATAGACAAATCAAGAAAAAAAAGCAAACAAATAGGCACGAACTTTTGAAGAAAACATAAAACTCAAAGAAGATGGGATCTCGGAGCGATGATTGATACGATGATAAACCCTAAAAGAACTGCTATTTAAGACTATGGCTTCCAAAGGAATAATCCCTCAGAAACAGATAATAAGCCTAATAAATCCAGTATTTCTTCAGTAGGATGGTATACTGTCATGTAGGTATCATCGGCGCTAAGTGTGATAAGCACATCGGATGTTTTCAGAAGAATATAGCACATCTTCTTATCCGACAGACAATTAGATATCATCTTTACTAATTCTTCTGGTGCAGGATTTTCCACCCATTGCTCTCCGTCAAGACTGACATCCAAGTCTTCATAACAATTCAACTTCAACAGCACATGGGTGAATTTTGGGTAAATCATGTTTATCTGTGGGGAACTCCAATAATATTCCGCAATGCGAAAATACTGTCCCCTACTACCCTCAGGCACCTGCTTGGGCAAGATGTCAATTACCCAATATGTCTTTTCAAAGAAGTCTGAAATAAGCATCTCTTTATATTAAATAATGTAAGTGTTCAAATTTGTGGCATGTTTCTGTTATTCTATCTATGGCATGAAATAGAAAAGAATATGTTTATCAACGCAGGATAAAAGCCTTATATGCCATCCATGCGTCTTCTAAACCAGAGCCTAATTGACCATTTCGGTTTCCTTCACGACTTAACGGTTCAACCACACTAGGGAAAGCTTGACACAAATATTGTTCATCATCGAACAGCCGCGGCTGGAAATCATTTTTATATGGGAACCAGTTGCCGCAAATTGTACCGTCGTAGGCGATAATGGGCTGGAAGATGCCACTATTATTGTGGGCATGATGTTGATGTTCTGGAGGAAGAACAATGTCGCGGCTTTTATAACTGATGAGGTATTCATCGTATGGCGGAATCAAAAGCCATTTCCCTTTTCGAAAGCCTCTCGTACGGCAACTATCAGTCAAGTAAAAATCTTTACCTTTCCATTTCTCCACATGGATAGCATCACCCATTAATGCAATACCTCTACGACAGTCACTGATATTCAGCCCAGACCACCAGACGAAATCCTCCAAAGTTGCTGGTTGTCGGCTTTGAAAATAATGACGTGTGAAACGCATCAATGCTTCTTCTCTGTCCATCTTGACAGATGCCTTCAACTTTTCAGCGGTGAGGGCATAGGAAGCTTTCATGGGCAACAGATCTCCACTGCATAGCGTGCCCGTGATCTCCGACATGCGTATGTGGTAGGATAAGCGATGGTCGTCCATCTGTATACCTTTCTCCCTCAATGCACTTACAAAATCCTCTTTAGTCACACTTCCATTATCCGAAGCGGTTTGTGCCAAGATGTCCTTGACCCGTGAATGTTCCTCCTCAGATATTTGGATTCCATTGGTATGCATCCATCCTTTCGTCACTGCTATAGCCTTCGTCCCACAGAGTTCAATCATTGGCCAATAGTCATCGGCGGCCACCAGTTGCCAGGTGCCGCGCATCAGATGAAGACGGACGATCTTTCCGCTATCAAAAGCTCGTTTGAAAGCTTTGGAAGAAGGCTTACGTGTGCGCATTGCCACAGCCCATCGCATCATGCGGTACTCTTGTGCCTGCATGGCTCCCATATAACTGACCACCTCTTCAGGCTCTTTAAACTGAGCAGCCACCAATTGCTGGTTGAGAAGTCGGATGGCTATCGGATTCATATCGTTTGATAATGAATACTGAATGATGATGATGAATACAGAATGCAGAAGATGAATGATCAGCGACAGGGAGTCGTTGACATGGTCTTCATCAAGGAAGAATTTCTTCCAAGGCGCCAGTCTCAGAATCAATAATAAAGCCTCTCACTACGATGTCTTTTGGTATAAGAGGATGAGTCTTAATGATCGCAACGGTCTTTTGGACAGATGTTGGGGTATCCTTAAATCCCTCCAACCAAGCGTCAAGGTCAACGCCACATTTGCGGATCGTGTCGAGTGTCTCATCGGTCACACCACGGGCAATCATCTCCTCATAAAAATGGCTATAACTCATATGACAGGCTCCGCAATGAGAGTGCGCCACGACCATCACCTCCTTCACACCGAGTTCATAGATTGCCACGATAAGGCTACGCATGGCTGAATCGAATGGCGAAATCACCAAGCCACCCGCGTTTTTAATGATTTTTGCATCACCGTTTTTCAAACCGAGAGCAGCAGGAAGCAATTCTGTCAACCGCGTATCCATGCACGACAGTACAGCCAGTTCCTTGTCTGGGTATTTGTCTGTCATATACTTCTCGTAGCATTTCTGGGCCACAAACGTTTTGTTGAATTCAATAATTTGGTCAATCATCATGTTGTTGTTAAGGTCGTTAGTTTTCTTATTATTCTTTTCTCCAGATACGTTTCAGCATATTTGAAACCTATGAATGAAGATAGGTTTCAGATATACCTAAATTACTATAAACGTGGAACAGGCAATTGTCTCGATGCTTTATTCGTAATGTCTGATTCTCACATCTATCCCCTCTCCTTTCAACTTAGCAGGTAGAGTGCTGACATCCGTTTGACCATAATGGTATGGAAAAAGCACTTTGGGTTTGATAATTTTGGCTGCGCTTACCAACTGTTCCGGGGTCATGGTGAAAGGTTGGTTGCAAGGTAGGAAGGCAATGTCAATGTTCTTAATATTGTCCATTTCCGGTATGTCCTCTGTGTCACCTGCAACATATATGCGTAAGCCATCGATCGTAAGTATATATCCATTATCACGACTTTTGGGATGATATTGAAGATGCCCTTCCGTAATGTTGTATGCGGGAACTGCCTCCACCATCAGGTCGTCGGACAACTGCATCTTGTCACCATTCCTCATCATCTTGCCAGAACCATACATATCAACACACCTTGGATTCATGATCAGCTGAGTGCTTTCTGACGAAAGTAATTTGATGGTCTGTGCATCATAGTGATCGCCATGCTCATGGGTCACGAAAATATAGTCAGCCTTAGGCATCACAGTGTAGTCCACAGTTCTGTCACGTAGTTTCGCACAAGGGTCAATTTCAATCTCCTTACCATTGTACTCCACACGGATGCTGGCGTGCATCAGTGCATGAAATTTGACTGTCTTTCCACTTTTTGTTTTGAACTCATCGATTTCATAACTTCCCTGACCATAGGCCATTGTCAGCCCCATCAAGGTTAATAGACATGTAATAATCCTTTTCATATTTTTAGTTGATAGAATAAAAAATTGGTGCTTTCACATTATTATCAATCCATGACATGCATTCAGGATACAAATATAATATTTTTATTTCGGATGTCCAACGTATTATTGTTTTTTATGATTCCGAAAGGGAGAAGATGCTTGAGCAAGCGTTGTTTAAGTTAAAAAGGTATACGACGGGGTAAAATGGTAACTACTCAGCACCCCCTATTTACAATGTACATGTTGTGAGTACTCCGGAAAAATGTTCGTTAACAAATCATAAATCGGATTTTGCGTTTTTCCAGTACCTCTGATTGTTGGGTGTCCTTTGGATGCATTTACACAATG
>JAEEGL015200050.1_pt1 | contig 12949 bp, 14 predicted proteins | sample 9134231 | NCBI WGS metagenome assembly JAEEGL01 (sample SAMN16246548, study PRJNA631951) | gut metagenome | biome: gut microbiome; feature: rumen; material: fiber-attached | host: Bos | place: Iran: Karaj | collected 2018-10 | reverse complement strand
TGTCCCGCCTCGACCTTAAAGCTCACATCATCAAGAGCAGGCACAGCCCCGTCCTCGTATGCAAATGTAACGTTCTTGAACTCGATGGAACTGTCTACAGGCTCCTTTGGGTCGTCAGTTACTTCAAGCACGGGCGCTCCGGCAGCCGTTTCCACCCTGGCCAAAGCCGTCTGAGCCTGCATCATGCCACCGGCAGCAAACATCACCTTAGCCAAAGCAGTAGATATTATCGCCGAGAATATGGCATAAAATGCAAAGTCAGCAATAAGCTCTGCCAAGCTTCCTTCAGCCAAAGCCCTAGGTGCAAGCAGCAGTGCCACAGGAACCAGAAATACGAACGCTCCTTCGGTAAAGGTAAGGTTGACCGCCTGAGGCATGCGGCATATGATTCCCGTGTACTCCTTGGCTTTTTTACTGTAATCATTTATTGCTTGTTTAAAGGACGTAAAAGAATGAACCGTCTGCTGGAACACCTTTACAACAGGTATTCCCCGCACATACTCCGTGCCGGCTTTACCAACCTCATCCTGTGCCATCTGATATTCCATCATAAGTTTAGCATTTTTTCCGCCCATCATCGTAAACATGGCGATGACCGATATGACAGCCGCCAGCAGGCAGGCCAGACCCATCCTCCAGTCAAAGGCGAAGAGCAGCACCACCGTACTGATGAACATAGCGGCGGTACCGCTTATGTCCGCAAGGTTGTGAGCAAGCAAAGTCTCTGTATCTGCCGCTGCTCCATTGATGCGGTTTCTGAGAAGGCCGGATGCGTGATTATCGAAGTATCCGAGGGGTGATTTCATCAAATGCGCCATTGCGCTTTTCCGTATATTGCTTGCAGTCCTGAATGCCGCAAGGTGGGTACACATAAGCGCGACAAAGTACACCAGAATACCTGCCACTGCTGCTGCGAAGGCCATCCAGCCGTATCTCTGGATGCCTTCAGCCTGCGTCCAGTCCGGAGCCACAGCGATCAGATCTCTCGTTACAAGCCATATGCAAATGTATGGCAGCATGCCCAGCACCATAGCGACGGCAGACAATCCCAGACCCAGGAACGTCAGTCCTTTGTAGTTCCCTGCGTAACCCAAAAGGACGGCTAAGTCACTTTTTTTCTTTTCTTTCATATGCGCTCCTCCTTTTTTGTTAATTCAGCGCTTCTGCCTGCTTCTTCAGCACTTTTTCCGCGATTCTCATGCCAATGATGGCGACCAGGATCGTCAGGATAAGCATAACGATCAGGACGGGAATGTTATTGATGACCGGCTCCATCTTATCTGCATAACCTGCCGGCATCTCCTCAACAGCATCCTCAAGAGTTTCAGCCGTATTTGTCCACCAGTGAGCCTCATAAGCGTAGAATGAAAATGCAAATGGGATGAAGCTCCTGCGTACGCCTTTTAATGTGTCATAGCCGTTCTGTTTTCTTGCAAATTCTGCGATGACTGTCAGAACGATCAGTCCGACGACAAGAGGGAGATTGCCTTCTCCCATTACCGATCCTACTATCAGCACGAAACCGTTCAGTACCGCAGCGGCTCCGAAGCATTGCATATTTGCGGCCACATAAAGATATATGAAACTGAACAACAGCGGCGCAAAAGTTCCCGCATATGCATAGCATACCGGATGTATGAGGCCGCAGCTCGAAAGAAGCACGTACATCAGAACATAGATGACTGCTGCTATAAGTACATGAAATACAGATCTTTTCATCTCGATCACCTCTTTTCTTCAAAATTATCCTTTTGAAAATGAAATTATTTGCTTTTATTAGTTAGCCATGGCTAACCGATGGTTTATATAATAGCTTCGCTATCACGCGAAGCTTTGTTTTTGTATTCATTTAGGTCATATCAAATCAAAACGCACACCCACGAAAACGCTGCTGATACCACTGGGGACAACAAAATGTGGGCAAGATGTGTTTTGCGATTATATCCGAACATATACCGTCCGAGGACATTCCTTGTCTCCGGATAGAAATGCGGAAAGAAGTTCAGTCCGGCATTGCACAGCAGGAACCAGTCGAAAAATACTATGTCAAAGGCTTTCAGAAGGAGCAACATAACGAGAAATCTTCCAAAAAACTGCCAGAAGGACAGTCCCTTCGGGATCCCATCCCAGGCACCGAGAAAGATAGCGCCGATCATAAGAGCCAATGAAATGGCAATCATTATCCAGCCCACAGCGTGCTGCCCGGCGAATCTCTCAGGTTTAGATTCCGGAACGACTGCCATGACCTCCTTTGGAGCTGATGAAAAGAATTTTTTGTCCTGGATGAAACCAACGCCGCCCAAAAGCATCAGGAACAGTCCGGCCATCATCATGACAGACAAAACCAATGTCAGAACCATTTCATTTCTCCTTTTTCACGCTGATCAGAAGGCCGTTTCCGGCTTCCTTCAGCTCGTATTCATCAGCCAGCGGATTCCTGTCGCCGACAATGCAGTAGTCGCAGTGGTCCGAGGTCACGCAGGTGCCTTCCCTGATCAGGCAGGCATGGAGCTTCTGCATGGCCAGGTGATCGCAGTTGCACATCACAGGAAGCACGTCTTCCATGTGGTGTCGCTTGACGAATTCCGCATTCGGACACTGAGTGAAACTGTAGCGGACGGCTCCATTCTCCTTATCGTAAGTATAATAGCCCATGCGGAAGGATTCTGGATGGCGTTTTATCTCTTCTGCACGTATGTCGTTGGCCCTCTTGAAAACTTTATTTGCCAGACGGTTATCTAAGCTGCGGTTCAGATTGAAGATTTTACCCAAAGCATTGAAGCTTCCAAAGAAAGACTCGAATATATCCTGCTGCACGTCCTTAAGAGGCGGCTTGTCCGGAATAACATCATACCAGGCGAAGATCAGTATCGGATCGTAGATGCTCGTCGTGATCTTCAGATCCTTAAGCGCCGGCTCATCCTTCAGGAACTCCGCGTATTTAAGCTGGATCTTCTCCCAAAGCTCCTCGGACGTCTTCCTGTCATAATATCTTTTCAAAAGACCCCTTACGCACTTCTTCGCGGTCTTCGAGTATATCTTGTGCTTATTAAAATCTATGGGCAGCTCTTTTTCTTTCATATATTTTTCACCACATGAAAATCGCAGCAGTCATCCCCTGCTCCCAAGGTCTTCGTGCGGATAAGCTTTCCGCCCTTGTATTCAATAGTTGGATAATCCATCATGCACAAGTACGGCATGAGGAACATCATGTCCTCCTGCTGGGCGATCTTGCAGACGCCGCACTCGCGATGTGTAACATAGTACTCCGGAATCGAAAGGTCATAGGAGAAATCGAAGACCCAGTCCATGGGATATTCTCTCTTCATGGACCTTTCAGAGCCGCGGACGTATTTATCGATTTCTTTCCGGTCAAAGCAATTCTTTCCCTTGTATGCCTTCTTCATCACGTCGGATTTGCAGATGGCATCGATCATGCCGGCAAACACGTCCGTGGTGATGTGTTCCGGGTCTGCCTTGTAGTAGGAGAATCCGTAGCAGGCCAGATACATTACCGGAGCGAACATGTTATCCTTCATAGATCCTACGGAAGGAGTTCTGGCAACCATGGCTTGGTATTCTTTCTTATGCTTTCTTTTGAACTCCCGGATGTCCATTTCCGGAACAGCCATCCTTGTATATTCATATACCGTTTTAGCCAGCAGCGCCGGGAACAGCCGTCCCATTAAACCAAGTTTCATAACAGTTTTTATCTCTCTATCCATTTTCTTTTATCAGGCGGACCATCATTTTCCAGCCTTCCTTTGCTTCCTTAACTATAGGGAAGACCGGATAACAGTGGAACATGCCCTTTCCTACGATCATCTCGTAATCCGCTCCGTACTTTTTCAAGGCTCCCTCGATGGCGGGGGCGCAGGCGTAGAGGGTCTCATCAGATCCGTATATCAAAGTGACCTTCGGGCAATTTGTGAAGTTTCCCCTCTGGAGCCATAGGGTGTATTCCGGCACATCCTCTCCATGCCGCATGATCTCTACAGCAGTCTTCATGTACTGCGCAGGTATCGCCACATCCTTCTTATCCAGTTCCAGCATTCGCCGCCACTCTTCTTCCGTTTCGCAGCAGTTGCCTGGCGATATGGCAAGGATATATCCGGGCATGGGAACGTCAGTATGGCCATCGTTTATGTAAGGCACCATGCCGAGAGCCAGATTGCCGCCGGACGAAGTTCCAAGCACAGAGATATTCTCAGGAGAATAGTCCGCAAGCATAGTCTTGTATGTCTCGTGGATCATCTCATAGGCCTTCGTTATCGGATAGTCCGTGCAAAGCGGATAGTACGGAACGTATAAGTCCAGCCCGCTCTCCTTCGCGAATCTAAGTGCCTTCTTTATGGATGCCGGCCGCGGCGCGCTTATCATGCCTCCTCCGATTATGAAAAGACATGCGCGTTCAGTCTTTTCTTTATGTATTAATTTCAGCACCGGACAGCCCGTGACCTGAAGGATAGTGATATTGAAGTCATGGTCCGAAAGCTCAGGAATAGAATTTTTTCCATTCTCTTTCCTGCGATTCTCGAGGAGTTCCTCCGTCGTCATGCCCGCCCAGCGCTTCTTTATATTTGCGGCTTTAACAAGCCTCTTTAAAATTTCATATTTCAAAGTCATTTTACTTCACCACCAGAGTCATTATTCCCGAAAGTACTGCACAAATCACCGCGAAGCCAATCGTCCCGAAAAGCCATTTGCGTGCCTTATCCTTCGCATTGATGTAGGGCTTCATATCTTCAGTCCCAGGTATGTCCCAGACATCCGTGTGCCCTACCCAGTATTCATCGATCAGAAGCCGGTCTATCAGGTTCACTATCAAGAGGATCGCGAACATCTGCCAGAAGCCGGGCCAGAATCCTCTCGCTCCGTTTACCGCGTAAGCTGCGACCAGTACGTACACGAAGTACAGCGGTATCCCCAGGCTCTTGAAGACAGCCTGGTTTCGCTTTATCTTTTCTTTTGTTATGAGGCCGTTATCAATGCATCTGTCCTGCACGTCCTGATGATACAGGAAGACCATGTTCACCGCACCGTTCCTGATGCCGATGGCACAGAAGGCTGCAAGCAGGGCGCCGAGGATGAGGCCTTCGATAATTATCTTAATGATCATAATTCTTTTATATATCCATTAGTATCCTTCTCCAGGCTGAGCCATGCCTCAGGGACATCGCCTGGCCTCTTAAGGTATTTCTTGAGATCACTGTTCAGAGCGCTCATCTCGTCTGCAGCGTTCATCGCGTGGTCCGACGTGCAGAGCTTGCCGATCTTCGTCGCGCAGATAAATCTGTAAAAAGGCATGAATTTCTTCCTGAACCCGGGTTTCATGTATCCTTTGTCAGAGTCCGGCAGGATCTCATGACCGCTCTCCTCCAATGCGCGGTAAGCTTCGATGGTCGCGTCTATCACCCTATTAAGGTAAGCTTTGTCATTTTTTACCTTTCTCAGGTCGCCCTCAGTGTAATAACACGCAAAGGCGATGGGTGTTACGGACGCCGCGTGGCAAAGAAGCCAGTCTCCCATGTTGTCCTCGTAAGACACCTTAAACTTTGTACCGCTGAAAATTTCTCTGATAAAAGCTTCTCCTGAGGGCCTGCCCTTGAGATTTCCGCAAGTTACCCTATTCAGCGTGATGGATTCGATGTGATTCTTCTCCCTGTGACCTGCCGATAACGCAAAAGCAAAAAGAACATTCTTTTCCGCCAGTTCCGCAGTGATCTCTTCGAATTTCAGGTTGTTCCCGACGAAAATGATGTTTTCGCTCGTGTTTTCCTTAAGAGCGGGGAGCACGCTGTCGATCTGTGTGTATCTGACCACGACGAAGATCACATCGTAGCGGTCATCCGGCATGAGCTCGCAAATCACGGGAATTTTATCTTTTGTTTTTTTACCGAAATGATGATGAATGACGAGACCATTATTTTTGATCTCTTCGTACCAGCCACCTCTCGCCAGCAAAGTAACATCCTTGCCCTGCCGATAAAGGCTGCTCGCAAGATTTCCGCCCAGCACCCCGGCTCCGTAAACAAGTATCCTCATATTCATATAGATTCGTATTATTTATTACCGCTTTCCTTGGTTTATTTCTTTGCCACCACTGCTATCCAGGGTTTGTTCGGGTGATGATCGCTTTTTACTTCGGAAAACCCCACTTTCTTAAGCGTCTCTGCCAGCTGTTCAGCTGTATAGCACTTCATACCGTCGATGATCTTTTCGAATTTCAGGCTGGTTTCGTCGGTTCCGTCGGATTCGTTAGTGATCAGGAAGGTCCCGCCGGGCTTGAGTACTCGGAAAACTTCTTTAAAACATATCTCCAGACCGGGCCAGAAATATACAGTCTCAAAGGCAGTAGCCAGGTCAAAGGTCTCATCACCAAAGGGGAGCTTTGCCACATTTCCCTTAACGACTGAACACCTTCCGTCTTTGATGGCTTTTTTGTTATATTCACGCGCCTTAGCGACGGATACATCCGAATAATCCAAGGCAGTCAGTCTGGCGCTGGGGTATCTCTTCAAAAGTTCCCCTGCATTCCTGCCGCCTCCGCAGCCCAGTTCTGCTATATATGCCGGCCCCGTTTCTTCCAGGTGCGACATTCCCCAGTTCGCCAGCTTGGCGTGGCCGCCTCCGTTCATGCCGCCTACCATCATTTTGCCTAAGAAGCCTTCAGGCTTCCTGGTCTGCTGGAAAAAATTCCTTATAAGTCCCATATCTTTACTCTCCTATCACTCTCTCAATTTCTGAGGCCATAAGCTCCGGCTTAAGTGCTGCAAGCCCACCGTGTCCGATGTTTTTAAACACGCGGAATTCCGTCTCAGGAAAAGTCCTTTTTATATATTCAATATCCCACTTCCGGTCTTTTTCTTCGATGTCCGCGTACCAGTATTCGATCCGCCCGCAGTTTGTTCTGATATATTCCGGCATATCATAGTTGTTGCAGGACTCGAAGGTCCTCCAGATAGTCCTGGCGCTCATAAACTTCAGCACTTTCCGGATGTACTTGAGATCCTCATCGGAATACTCGTCCGTAGCGAAAGCCTTCTCAAGTACCTTGATGCCTCCAATCTTACCTATGTATATCATCAGAAAGTCCCGGACTGCTATGAGGCGCGTCACGATCCACGGCAGCTGATATGGCGTTATGCCGCCGTCCATGACAGCGCCTTTCACCCTGATCCGACCATCAGCCAGAAATCTTGTCACGATGGCCCCTCCCATGGAGCAGCCGTAGATGCAAGCTATCTCATCGATTCCCTTCTCTTCCAGCCGATCTGCCAGATCTTCCGCGATCTCCTCCACACCGGTGAAGTCTCCGGGCTCTTCTTCGTCATATCCCGGAAGCGCCGGGACCAGAACATGATACTCAGATTCCAGCAAAAGTATTACATATTCGAAATAGTCCCACATCACAGCCGACGGATGTAAAAGTATGATGGTTTCTTTGTTTTCTTTACCAAATTCGTGTATAGTCATTGTCCGATTTGGTTAGCCATCGCTAACCACGTGGTCCAAAAAATTGCCTTCCCATTCTCTTTCGGTCAGGCATTATTTGGTTAGCCTCCGCTAACTTCTTCCTCTATTATATTCTTTTTCACAACTAAATCAATACCGTAAAATAAAAAAGCAGACCTTTTTTGGCCTGCTTGATTTCTTAATTATGCCTCGGGCTCTATGAGCACGCAGGCGAAGTCGTTGACGTTGGTTCCTGTGGGCCCCGTTATTATCAGGCCTCCCACCGCTTCAAGGGCATGATAGGAGTCATTGTCCTGAAGGACCTCATGAATGTCGATCCCTTTCCCCAAAAGCTCTCCCGCGCTTTCTCCATCCACATAACCTCCTGCCGCATCTGTGGGTCCGTCGGTTCCGTCAGATCCCACGCTGAAGACTGCAGCCTTCATGCCGGCTATTCCTTCCGCCGCAGTAAGCGCCAGCTCCTGGTTCCTTCCGCCAAGGCCGGTACCGGTTATGTGCACCACAGTCTCGCCTCCTGCTATAAAGGCAAGTTTGTGATGGGTTTTACGGTGTTCCTGAGCGATCCCTGCCAGCCACTTTCCGGCGTCTTTTGCTTCCCAATCCAGAGCATCCGTCAGGATCTCCGTCTCGTAGCCCAGCTCCTCACAGGCAGCTTGAGCTGCGCGGCAAAGCTCCCGGACGCTTCCGGTGATAACGGTCTCCACGTTTTTGAGTTCTTTGGGAGTCTCTTTCATAAGACATGCGCGGGCATCATCGCTGAGCCTGAGATCGTATTTCTTTACGATCTCAATGGCTTCTTCACAGGTAGTGCTGTCCGGATAGGCAGGGCCGCTGGCTATCATGTCCAGAGGATCTCCGATGATATCGCTTAAGACGATGCTGTAAACTCCGGCCGGCGCGCACAATTCAGCAAACCTTCCGCCCTTGACTCCCGACAGGCGCTTCCTTATGGTGTTCATCTCGGTGATGGACGCTCCGCTCTTGAGAAGCTGTGTCGTTATGTCCTGAAGTTCCTCGCCTGAGATCAGCGGTTTCTCGAAGAGGGCGCTCCCGCCTCCTGATATGAGAAAGATCACCGTGTCCTCAGCCTTCAGATCGCTGACCAGTTCGATGGCCTTTCCCGTGGCGCTGAAGCTGTTTTCATCGGGTACCGGATGGCCTGCTTCCAGGCATTCCAAACCATCGATGGGTCCCTTCACGTGATCGTACTTGGTGATCACGATGCCCTTTTCGATCCGGTCTCCCAGGATCTCGCGGGCGGTCTTAGACATCTGGTAGGCAGCTTTGCCTATGGCCACCAATAATACGCGTCCGCTGAACCCGCGTCCCTCGAGGGCGCGCTTTACAGCTTCATCAGGAAGGACGGCCTCAATGGCCTTCTCTGTAATATAGTCTGCTTGTCTTCTTAAATCTTTCATGGCTGTCATTCTCCCGGGTGATTATTTTGCCATAATGTAAGCCTCTGTCAGATACAGGGCAGTTCATACAAAAAACCTGCCGCGCAGTTTTTCACACAGCAGGTCGTTTTAAAATTTACAGTCCAAGGCCGAAGGCGTCTCTTACCCTCTTCATGGTGACCTGTGCGATGGCATCTGCCCTCTCAGCTCCGTCCTTCAGGCAATCGATGAGTTCCTGAGACTGTCTGATCTCAGTAAACTTATCGCGGATGGGAGTCATAGCTTCAACAGTCACTTCCACAAGATCCTTCTTGAAGGTTCCGTAGCCGGCTCCTTCATACTGAGCTTCCAGTTCCGGAATGGATTTGCCGGAGAGTACGCTGTAGATGGAAAGAAGATTTGAGATGCCAGGCTTGTTCTCAATGTCGAATTTTACAAAGCCGTCAGAGTCCGTAGTAGCCTTCATGATGGACTTCTTTATCTTGTTATTATCGTCTAATAGCGATATACGACTATGCACGTTTGGCGCGGACTTTGACATCTTTGAGGTAGGATCATCCAGAGCCATTATCCTGGCTCCTTCCTTCATGAATCTGCCTTCCGGAACTACAAAAGTGTTCTTTCCGTAGAAGTGATTTACACGTATGGCCAGATCGCGGGTAAGCTCGATGTGCTGCTTCTGATCGTTACCTACAGGAACGATATTCGTATCGTAAAGCAAAATATCTGCAGCCATGAGTACCGGATATGTGAGAAGTCCGGTGCCTACGGATTCTTTGCCCTGAGACTTGGATTTGAACTGAGTCATTCTGTACAGTTCTCCTGTGTTGGAAGCACAGTTGAGGATCCATCCCAGCTCAGCGTGTCCTGATACCTGTGACTGAACGAAAACGATGGACTTCTTAGGGTCAACGCCTACAGCCAGATAAAGAGCTGCTACGTCCAGAATGTGCTGCTTTAATTCTTTGGGATCCTGGGGAACGGTGATGGCATGCTCATCAACGATGCAGTAAATGCACTCATGATCTTCCTGAAGTTCTACGAATTGTTTAAGAGCGCCCAGATAGTTACCTAAATGAATATTTCCTGTGGGCTGAACTCCCGAAAAAACTCTCTTCATTATTGTCTTACCTCTTTTTTGAATCTTTCTGTTATGGCTTTCTCAGCACGGGATATGGTCATCTGCGAGACTCCCAGTTCTTTGGCGATCTCTGCCTGTGAACGGTTTTCCATGAATCTCTGCCTGAAAATATACCTGTTGGTATCACTCATGCTGTTAAGTACTTTGGTTACGATCTCCGCGATCTCTATCCTTTCGAAACCGCTGTCTTCGAAGCCTATGAACTTTTCAAGAGCGCTGCCCTCATCTTCTGTCTCATAGGCGCTGTCCAGAGAGAAAGTCCCGTAAGCCTTGGCGCTGTCCATGGCCTGCAGGATCTGCTCCTCTGAATAACCCGTGGCTTCTGCCAGCTCCTCAATGGTGGCGGCGCTGCCCTTTTCTGTCAGGATCCGGTCTTCTGCTTCTCTTATCTTGACCGCGGCTTCCTTCTGCCTTCTGGGCACGCTAAGACTCCACTCCTTATCCCTGAAATATTTCTTTATTTCTCCCAGGATAGTGGGTGTTGCAAAAGTACGGAACTCAAAACCCTTATCAGGATCGAAACGATCGGCTGCGTTTACAAGAGCTAAGGCTCCTACCTGGTAAAGGTCGTCGTACTCCACACCTTTACCCAGGTATTTGCGTATTAAGATGTCGATCATATACAAATGGTCTTCGACCAGTTTGTTACGGGCTTCGAGATCTTTCATTTTTTAGTCTTCACCATAGTGATGGTCTTCTTATTGTTCTCATCACAGCAAACTTCAACATCATCCATGAGGGATCTGATGAGAAGCTTGCCCAGTTCACCCTCATTAGGGCAGTCCAGGCATCTCTTGTTGGTCTTCTCTACAGTCTCCTCGGATGTGTTTATGACTTTGACTTCCATTTTGCCTTCTTCGATGGAAACTTCCAAAGTATATTCTTTGCAGTAACCGTCTCTTTCATGGCAAAATACCAGCTGGCAGGCTTCTCCTACTGCAGTTTTGATATCGTCGATCTCTTCAACGTCGAAACCTGCGGTGGCTGCTATGGAACCCATGGTCAGTCTTATGGTGGGAATGTATTCCGGGCTTCCCGGCATGATGAATTTAAAACAATCTGTCATTACAGTTTCATTTCCTCCTGAGGATCAGGTTCTTCCGGCTCCTCTTTAGCGGCTTTTTTAGCTTTGGCGGGAGCTTCCTTCTCGTCTTCATCATCTCTTGCAACCTTGGAAATGGCTATGATATCCACGTCATCTCCTACGTTCATGATCTTGACTCCCTGAGTAGCTCTTCCCAGCTTGGAAACTTCCTTGGCAGGTACTCTGATGATAACTCCGTCAGAATTGATGAGCATTACGTCATCATCATCGTCAACTACGATGGCTCCGACCAGTTCACCGGTCTTCTTGAACTTAGCCTTGTCGTAGGTGAGGAGACCCTTGCCGCCTCTTACCTGGATCTTATAATCCTTGGCTCTTGTACGCTTACCGAAACCTTTCTTGGTAACTACCATGAGTTCCTGATCCGGTGAGGTAAGTTCCATGGATACTACTTCATCCTTGGCTTCAAGCTTGATGGCTCTGACGCCGCCGGCGATCCTTCCCATAGGTCTCACATCATCCTCAGAGAAGCTTATGCACTTACCTTCCTTGGTAACGATGATGATATTGTCAGTTCCGGTGGTCTGCTTGACTCCGATGAGCTCGTCGCCTTCTTTGAGCTTGATGGCGATGAGTCCGGTCTTACGGTTGGTGATGAATTCCGTGAGAGCCGTCTTCTTGATGGTTCCCTGCTTGGTAACGCAGATCAGGAAGCGGTTAGCTTCGGATTCGTCAAGACGGATGACTGCCGTAACTCTTTCCATGGACATGAGAGGGATGAAGTTCACGATAGGAATTCCCTTAGCTGTCCTGGATCCCTCAGGGATCTCATAAGCCTTGATCATATGTACCTTGCCCAGGTTGGTGAAGAAGAGCAGGTGATCGTGAGTCGAGCACATGATCATCTGTTTTACGAAGTCGTTCTCACGGGTGGTGAGACCGGTGATTCCCTTGCCTCCCCTCTTCTGCGCTCTGTAGGTATCTGCGGGAACACGCTTAGCATATCCCAGATGAGTAAGAGTGATGCATACATCCTCTTCGTGAATGAGATCCTCTTCATCGATCTCAGCCTCGTCTGACTTGATCTGGGTCCTGCGCTTGTCTCCCCATTTTTTCTTTACTTCAAGGAGTTCGTCCTTGACTACTCCCATGAGTTTATGAACGTCGTTCAAAAGAGATTCATAGTATGCGATCTTATTCAAAAGATCGATATACTCAGATGTGATCTTCTCTCTTTCCAGACCCTGCAGTCTTCTCAGCTGCATGTCCAGGATGGCCTTGGCCTGGATCTCGGAAAGTCCGAAGCGCTCCATCAATTTCTGCTGAGCGTCATCATAGGAAGATCTGATGATCTTGATGATCTCATCGATATTATCGAGAGCGATGAGATAACCTTCCAAAATATGGGCCCTGGCTTCAGCTTTTTTCTTATCGAATTCAGTTCTTCTGGTAACTACCTCTTTCTGGTGATTGAGATAGATATCGATGATCTCTCTGATGTTGAGGATCTTGGGCTTGCCCTCGTCGATGGCAAGCATGATCATTGATACGTTCTTCTGAAGCTGAGTGTGCTTATATAATCTGTTTAAGATGATCTGAGCATTGGCATCCTTCTTGAGTTCGATGACGATACGAAGTCCTTCACGGGAGGACTCGTCTCTGATCTCGGTGATTCCTTCAAGCTGCTTGTTCTTTACAAGTTCAGCCATTTTCTGGATAAGGGAAGCCTTGTTTACCTGGAAAGGAATTTCGGTAACGATTATCTGCTGCTTGCCTCTTGATCCCTCTTCAATGGAACATACGGATCTTACGACAACCTTGCCCTGACCGGTTCTGTAGGCTTCTCTTGCTCCGCCCTTTCCCATGATGATTCCGCCTGTAGGGAAATCC
>JAEEGL015103423.1_pt1 | contig 12949 bp, 7 predicted proteins | sample 9134231 | NCBI WGS metagenome assembly JAEEGL01 (sample SAMN16246548, study PRJNA631951) | gut metagenome | biome: gut microbiome; feature: rumen; material: fiber-attached | host: Bos | place: Iran: Karaj | collected 2018-10 | reverse complement strand
ATTGAATGTATCTGGGTAGATGTAGACGCAAGCTACGAAGAAATCTGCAAGGCAATCAAACCAAATACAAAATGTATTTTTGGAGAAACTATTGCAAACCCTGCCCTTACAGTTTTTGATTTTGAAGTTTGGGCAAAGGCTGCTCACGACAACAATCTTCCTCTTATTGTAGATAACACTTTTGCAACTCCAATTCTCTGCCGTCCTTTTGAATGGGGTGCAGATATTGTAGTTCACTCAACAACAAAATATATGGACGGTCACGCTGTACAGGGTGGCGGTTGTATCGTAGACTCAGGTAACTTTGACTGGGAAAAGGCCTACAAGGCAACAGGAAAATTTGCCGATATGGTAGAACCAGACGAAAGCTACCACGGACTTTGCTATGTAAAAGAGTTTGGAAAAGCCGCTTACATCATTAAAGCCCGCACCCAGCTTATGAGAGACTTTGGCTGCTACCCTGCAGCTCAGAGTGCCTTTTACTTAAACCTTGGTTTGGAAACACTCCCTGTCCGCATGCCACGCTACTGCGAAAATGCCCGCAAGGTTGCAGAGTTCTTTAAATCAAGCGACAAGATTGCAAAAGTAATTTACCCTGGACTCCCAGGCGACAAATATTACGAGCGTGCTCAGAAATATCTTCCGGACGGAACCTGCGGTGTAATAAGCATAAGCATTAAAGGTGGCCGCGACGCTGCAGTCCGCTTTATGGATGCCCTTAAGCTTGCAATTGACGAAGTTCATGTTGCAGATATCCGTACCTGTGTACTCCACCCGGCTAGTGCTACCCACCGCCAGCTTACAGATGAACAGCTTGTTGCTGCCGGAATTGACGGCGGTATGGTAAGATTCAGCTGTGGTCTTGAAAATGTTGAAGATATTATCGAAGACATTAAGAGAGGTCTTGCCGCTATATAGAAAACCGAGAGTTTTAGGGGGCGGAGCCCCCTAGGCGAGGGGCAGGCGCCCCGTCCACCACTAGACAAAATAATAAAAATTTATAAAATATTTATACTTTTTTTCCCGTTTTTGCGAAAATTGTGTTATACTATATATATAGTGCGCGATTTTCGCAAAAATATTTTTTGCTGTCGCAACCAATTAAAAAATATGTTTAGGAGTTATTGTGAATAAGCACGACTTTCCCCAAATCCATTTTTATGACCAGGATTTTGTAGATATATATAATAAAACATGGTCATGGGTTTCATCTTTCTGGATTAATCCTGCTACAGGGGAACAGGCAAATGACGGATTGTTTATTTATCCCGAAAATGGAAAGATGATTCTGAATCAGTTTGAATCTATTTTCTCTTCTTTCTTTCTGGTATATTCCAACAGGAATTTTGATCCATGTAATAATCTTGATTATTTTTATGCCCGTCAGGAAGACAATGGTGCTATCCGTAACCGCTATGATGTAACTACAAATGAACCTGTATTGGACAAGAAAAATCCTCAGGGGCTGGATCTTCCACTTTTTGCCTGGGCAGAATTCAATCTTTATCATAAATCTGCAAACAAACGCCGCATTAAGGATGTTATGCCGTCTCTTATTAAATACATGGACTGGATTGAAAAGAACTTTAAAAAAGATAACGGTCTTTATGCGGTTCCTGCAGTTGCCAGCGGCATGATGAATTCTCCACGCAAGGATGCTGTTTATCCGGTTGATTTTAATGCCTGTATGGCAATTAATGCTTCTTACATGTCTGCACTGGGAGACATCCTTAACGACAAGGATTTGAGCTTTCAGTACCGCAAGATGTATTTTTCTATTAAAACAAGAATTAATTCCCTTATGTGGGATCCTAAAACAAACTTTTACTACGATCTTAACAAGGCTCAGGAACGCATTAAAACAAAAACTATTGCCGCTTACTGGACTATGCTTGCAGAAATTCCAAATGCAGATAAGGCAGATGCCCTGGTTGATCATCTGAATGATCCAAAATCCTTTGGAACTGAACATCCGTTCCCTACCCTTGCAGCAAATGACCCTAACTTTAGCGAAGACGGTAACGGCTGGTGCGGTAGTGTATTCCCTGCCTTTAACTTTATGGTAATTAAGGGGCTCGAAAAATACGGTAAGTATGAGCTGGCCCGCGAATGTGCAATACGCCACCTGTATTATGTTCTGGATGGTCTTATGCCTAACGAAAGCAGCAAGCAGGCCGGGGACCTTTGGGAAGCATACCTGCCAAACAAAGAAGGAAAAGCTATTATGAAGGGCAAACCTGCATTCCCACGCAAGCGCTACCTTCTTACTGCAGGACTTTCTACAATTGCACTCATGATTGAAAATATAATCGGTCTTTCTATAAGTCTTCCTCGTAAAACTGTAGACTGGATTATTCCAAATCTTGAAATTATGGGTATTGAAAAGCTTTCTCTCAAACGCAATCTCATCACAATTTTAAGCAACAAGAGTGACCGCGGCTGGGGTATTCAGATGGAAAGCGAAAAGCTTTATTACTTTACAATCAATATCCTTGACCAGAAGAAAAAGACTTTGCCTATTCCGTCCGGCAAATGCTCTATGCTCATAGACAAGCTGTAGCAGGAGATTTTTATGGCGACCCCTCAATCCGTCATCGAAATCGGTTCTACAGGGGTACGTCTCCTGGTTGCCGAATTCACCGACGACAGAAAGCAGAATATCCTCGACCGTTCTGATGTGCCTTTATCTATTGGCAAGGACACAATTACAACTGGACAAATTTCTCAGGAAACACAGGGGCTGCTCATTCAGACTCTTTTGCGTTATAAGGAACAGCTGGCCGGCTGGGGAATTACACCTGCCCAAACAACCTGTTTTGCCACCAGCACCTTTCGCGATGCTAAAAACAGCGACCCTGTCATGGACCGCATTCTTGTTCAAACCGGCTTTAGTGTGCGCATTGTTGATGGTGTAGAAGAAAATAAACTTATGTATCTTGCTGTAACAGAAGCAATCAAGGATCAGAGCGATGAATTTAAAACCGATGACACTATGATTCTTGTTGTTGGCGGAAGCACCACCGAAATGATGATGATAAGCAACGGAAAAATGGTCAGCGTTCATAGTCTTCGTCTTGGAACAGTGCGTATTGAACAGCAGATGAAAAATCTGACAACCTCTTATAATGATATTCAGCGCTTTATAGAAGAATCCATTAACAATACTAAAGGCTCGCTCGAAAGCGAAATTGATCTGTCTAAGGTAAAACAGTTTATTGCAGTTGGTCAGGATTTGACAATGACTGCACTTTTGATTGGTCAGCCGGTTTCTACTTTTTTGTGGTCAATTGACCGTATTAAATTTGATGCCTTTGTTCAGGATGTTCAGGAATATTCTGTTGATGAATGTGTTGCCCGTTTTAAGATTCCTTATGCAGAAGCAGAAACGCTGCAGACAAGCCTGCTCATTTATAATCTTTTTATTCATCTTACAAAGGTTCAGACAATTATTGTGCCTGAAACAAATATACGTAACGGCATTTTGTTGAGTCAGATTTCTACACAAAGTGAAGAGCTTCAGAAAGAATTTGATATGCAGATTACAGCCTCTGCCCGAAACCTTTTGCGTAAGTATCATGGAGACGAAAGTCATGCTGAGTGTGTGCGTATGATTGCAACCAAAATTTACGATGCGCTCAAGAATGAGGTTGCTCTGGATGATCACGCAAGAACGCTTTTGGAAACTGCCGCCATTTTGCATGATATTGGTGCGTTTATCCGTTATGATAACCATAATATTCATTCAAGTTACATTATCCGTAATTCAGAGATTTTTGGTTTGTCACGCAAGGATAATACAATTGTTTCGGAGATTGCAAAATATCATAAAGGTACATCTGTACCTCAGGACGAAGACAGTTTTTTGATGCTGCCTCGTTCTGACCGAATGACAATCTTAAAACTTACGGCAATTCTGCGCATTTCTGATGCGATGGACCGCGGACATATTCAAAAGTTTACAGATTTTTCCATTCGCTTTCAGGAAAACACAATGTATCTGCAAACCCGAAAGTCCAAAAATACTGTTCTTGAAAAAATTGCCATGAGCGAAAAATGCGGCATGTTCGAAAGCGTGTTTGGATATAAGGTGATTTTGTTATGAGCGAAAATATTTTCTTCAACCGGGAATTGTCCTGGCTCGAATTTAATGCAAGAGTTCTCAAACAGGGCCTGCGCAAGGAGCTTCCGTTACTGGAGCGCCTGCAGTTTTTGTCCATTGTTTCTTCTAATTTTGATGAATTTTTTCAGGTTCGTGTTGCCGCTACAAAACGAATGCTTGAGTCTGCCCCGGAAACCGCAGATGCGTCTGGTCTCACTCCAAAAATGGTTTTATCCAGCATAAGTGCAAGGGCACATCAGATTATACGTCAACAGCAGGAATGTCTTATGAACGACATACTGCCACAGCTTGCAAAGGCGGGACTTGTTTATGTTACCCCGGAACAATATACCCCTCAGCAGACCGATTATCTGCAAAAGCTTTTCCGTTCAGAAATTTTTCCTTTGCTTACACCTTTGCGTACAGACACTGAGCCTTTTCCACATATAAAAAATCTTGATTTATATGCAGGCTTTCTGCTCAAACCAATTACAGGAATCAGAAATGCTTCTGAACTGTTTAAGGGTGATGATGACCAGCCTCGCATTGCCTTTGTAGAAATTCCCGGTGGCATAAGCAAACTTTATTGGCTTCCTACAGATAAAAAAGTACGCCAGTTTGCAATGATAGAAGATATAATCACCTTGTGCGGAACACAACTCTTTCCGGGCTTTGAAGTAGAAGAAACTCTTGTATTTAAAGTTGCACGCGACGCAGATTTTGCCGTTGATGAAGATGCCGGTTCAAACTTTATTCATGCAATGGAAGATGTTTTAATTCAGCGCAAATCTTCTTTTCCGGTTCAGCTGCAGTGTAATACAAGCTCTACCACAATCCGCAGTTTTCTTAAAGAAAAACTTGAGCTAACAGATGAAGACATATATCAGGCAGATGGAATGGTAGATATTGGCGGTCTTATGGAACTGCGAGAAGCCGACGAAACCGGAAAACTGAGCTTTGAACACTGGGAGCATTTTTATCCGGCAGACTTACCCGAAGACGAACCTTACTGGGACAGCCTAAAGCTGCATGATAAAATTCTTCACGTACCATACGAATCTTATGACCCTGTTGTAAAGTTTTTGTCTGACGCCGCTGATGATGATAATGTACTTGCAATAAAAATGACTCTTTACCGTACAGGCCGCAACTCCCCTATTATTGATGCTTTGGAACGTGCCGCACAGAGGGGTAAACAGGTTGTTGTACTTGTTGAACTAAAAGCCCGCTTTGATGAAGAACGCAACATTGCCTGGGCTAACGAGCTTGAACAGGCAGGTGTAACTGTTATTTACGGCCTTGTAAATCTTAAGGTTCACGCCAAGGTTTTGATGGTTATTCGCCGCGAGTCAGATACAATCCGCCGCTATGTTCATCTTGCAACCGGCAACTATAACACTAAGACCGCAAAGCTTTATTCAGATATTTCTCTGTTTACAGCAAATCAGGAAATTGCAAACGATGTTACTCTGTTTTTCAATCTTGTTACAGGCTATTCCACACTACAGAAAATGAAGCATCTGGGCATGGCACCGGTTACCTTAAAAGACCGCCTTTTGAGTATGATTCAGCGGGAAATTGAACGAAGCACACCGGAGCAGCCGGGACTTATCATTGCCAAAATGAACAGTCTGACACATGAAGAAGTTATTGCCGCCTTGTACCGTGCAAGTCAGGCTGGAGTTAAGATTATGCTTAATATCCGCGGAATCTGTATGCTGGTTCCGGGGGTAAAAGGGCTTAGCGAAAATATAAGGGTAGTTTCTATCGTAGACCGCTACCTTGAACACGCCCGCATTTTCTATTTTCAGAATGCAGGAACTCCTGAGCTTTATTGCTCCAGCGCAGACTGGATGAGCCGTAATCTTGACCGCCGAATTGAATTAATGTTCCCTATTCTTGATAAAACCGCTTTCCGTCAGGTAAAATCCTGGCTGGACATGTACTTTGAAGACAACACAAATGCAGAAGAATTACAGCCTAATGGCAGCTGGGAACCTGTTCCTCACGACAAAAGAGCAGTAAAGCTTAGGGCTCAGGAAATGCTTTACAAACACTACAAGTACCAGAACGAGACAACAGAAAAAGCCCGCAAGAATACACAGGAATTTGAAGTCAGAAGGAAGTAGGTGCCAGGTTTTAGGTTTTAGGGCCCTTCGACAACTTGTTATATTCGCTTCATCCACTCCATTGCAAGATCAGGCCACATTGCAACATCGCGGAAGCGGGCTGCCTGCTGGGCAGGAGTTTCTGTTGAAGCAGGAGGCGGTGGTGCATTATCGGCAAACTGAGCTTCCAGTTCGGCTCTGCGCTTGTCACTTACGTTTACACCTTTACCTTCTTTTACAGCCTTTACTGCACGGTCTACCTGTTCCATGGTGTATGGTTCACCAAAATCTCCGCTAAAAAATGCTTCATTTGCAACACTTAACCCGTGAAAACCCTGTGGAAAAACATAATGGGCATAAGGAACACCCTTTTCTTTTAAGGCTGCTGCAAACAGATAGGAATTTTCTACCGGAACAAGATTGTCATCGCGGGTCTGCCATATAAAGCAGGGAGGAGTATCAGGTTTAACATTTTTTTCAAGGGAAAAATAATCCATCTCTGTTTTTGGAGCATTCTGACCCACCAAAGCCCATACAGAATAAATATGTGTAAACTCGCCTGTTGTAATTACAGGATAATTAAGAATTACGCCGTCGGGACGGGCAGATATATTTTTGTATTTTGGATTACTGTCAGGAACATCATCAAAATGAACCGCAAGACTTGCGCACACATGACCGCCGGCAGAGCCCCCGTTGATTATGAGTTTATTTGTGAGGGAATATTCTTTTGCATGGCTGCGTACAAGACGTACTGCACGTGCAATATCATTAAGCGGCTGCTTTTTGAGCGGAACAGACATTGTAATATCTGTAGTATAAGTGAGGACAAAGGCATTAAGGCCGCGTTCGTAAAAGGTTTTGGCAACAATCTCTGCTTCAGGAGGAACACACATACAGTAGCCGCCTCCGGGAACAATTATAATTCCATCGTGCGCTGCCGAATCTTCATCGTGCAGATACCCGTGAATATTTGGTTCAAAACCATAGCTGGCGGCATAATTATATTCACCAGGCTCCCAGATTTTTTGGACTAATGTTTTCATAATTGAACATCCCCCTGTCTTAATACTTTTATTTGTCCATCTGTAATGCTGACAATTGTCGAAGGCTTTGCACCTTTTTTATCTCCGTCTGTTACTATAAGGTCTACTTCGCCGGCAAACTCTTTGATAATGGCATCCTCGCTGTCTAAAACAGGCTGGCCGGAACGATTTACACTTGTACTGTAGATTGGAAAACCGCAGTCTGCAATTACGCATCTGAGCCATTCATCTCCAGGGCAGCGAAAGGCTGTTGTCCCACCACGCTTATCATTTACAATAATGGTTAGTGCTCCCGGCCATTTTGAAAGAAGGCTTTGAGGAACCTTGTCGTCAGTGTATTTTATAAGATCTTCAGGGCAGGCAATAAGCTGTATCATTGGCTTAGTTTCAGAACGTCCTTTGATGGTACGGATGCGCTCACCTTGAAAATTTACCATCCCGCTAAACCCATACACTGTATCTGTCGGAATAATAACAACCCCGCCATTCTTTAATATTTGTGCAGTACGGACAGCAGAAGCAGCATCTGTTTTTTCAATAATCCGGGCGGCTTTGTTTTCATTTTCTGCAAACTTTATATAGGGATTATCCTGCGCTTTTTCTTCACTGGCAAGTGTCCAGGTTTTTCCGTCATATTTATAAATTGTTTCTTCGCAGTTGCCTTTGAGTCCGTTTCCCCAGTAATTTTCTACTCCACGACCTTCAAGATTACACATAAGGGCTGCAAGAATGGCACCATGGGCAACTATCATTATGCGGGCGTCCGGATTTTCTTTGTAAAGAGGCTCCAGCACTGTATGAACAAATTTACCTGTACGTTCAATTCCGGATTCAAAGCTTTCTCCACCCTTTGGCGGAACATACCGATCAGGTTCCTTAAAAAAATATTTTCTTGGTTCGTCGGTGTTCATCCACTGGTCAAAAGGGAGTCCTTCTCCTTCGCCAAAGCTTAATTCGGTGAGAAGAGGATTTTTTATTGGGTTCTGAAAATCTTGCACAATACATGCCGTCTCATAAGCCCGACTCAATGGCGACGAAAAAACATAATCAAAATGTGTGCCTTTTAAATGTTCACCAAGCTTTCTGGCAGCTTCGCGGCCTTCTTCATTCAGAGGAATGTCATGGGCACCTTGAAAACGGCATTCTTTATTCCAGTCTGTCTTGCCATGACGAATGATGTATACTTCCATTAAAACCTTAATCTCCTCAGGTATGTAATTCTGCTCACAACAAAGTTGGTTATCTCTCCGTCAGGATAAACTTCAAAGCGAACAATTGCATCTCCGGTTTGTTTTGTAAGCCCAAGAGTACGTCCTACAATCTTAAAATATTGTGCCTCATCATCAAAGCTTGGCATGGTAATTTCCATCATGTCATTTTCTTTGAGGCCTGCTTCAAAAAGATGAAGCTTGCCGTTAAAATCCATACCTTCTGCTTCAAGAATTTCAGAGCGGACACTGGTAACCGCAAGCTGCTCCTTTGAAAGAATAAGACGGTTATGTATGCGATTTTCAAGGCTTTCACGCTGATTTTTATTCAGGTCCATTTTCTTAAGCTCTGACTTGAGTGAACTTAAAAGATGACCCGCAGCAGAAAAATTTATTTTTGTCGATTCCCGGGTTCCTATAGAAATTACTCTTCCCACCTGCAGCACAGGAAATGCAATTTTTTCGGAAGACATAAACGGGTCCTTTACCTTCCCCATAAAGTCCAGCCCGCTTTGTTCAATGAAAGAATCAATATCACTATCAAGCGGAATATTTAATAAATAAATGCCATCTGCCAGCTTTTCTTTAATATGAGTTTTTATAGCCGGGGCATTTTCTACCAGACTTATATTTTTGGCGGCAACCTTGAGAATGTAGCCCTTATAAATCATTGCAGAACTGTAAGATTCAAACCATTCACTTATGCATACTTTAAGATTCTGCGGAAGGTCATAACTTGTATATTTCTCAAGTTCATCACTAATTTTTTCTACAGTCCAGCCAAAATCAAAGGCAATGCTTACAGACTGCTTTGAAATTTCATATTCTGTAACTACGCCATAGCTTTTAATTTCAAGAAACTGAGTAAGCGGCAAAAGCTTTTTTAGAGAAAGCCCTGGCATCAGGCTAACAGTAAAGGTTGAATCTATATTCAAGACATTTTCAGCTTTTCCTGCAGGTTTTAAAATCTGACTGCAGACAAATATCTCATGTCCGTCTTTATCCCATCCTGTTTTTTGCAAAAGCCCAAATTCAACCGCACTTTCAAGCATTCTTTCCAAAAGAGAACCAGATTGCTCCGGTTCCAGATTTACTGCAGATTCCTGTCTTGCAGCCTCAAGCATACGGCTAAAACGTGAACGGGAAGAACCAGTTTCTCCATTGCCCGATTGTGTCTGTGCAAGAAAACCAAGACGAATCAACGCAGACAAGGTAAAACCCTGTTCTCCGATTGTGGTTAGCGTATCCAGCAAAAGCTGAGCTTCTTTTTTTAAGCCTTCCCGACTAAACCTTGAACACGAAGCCGCACACAAAAGCACATATTGCTGCGAAGGCTGTAAATCTGCAAAAAGCTTAAAACGCTCATAATCTATCTGATAGGATTTTTCTCCCTCGTGTACAAGATTCAGATTAATAAAGGCTGTAAGTATAAGCTGAATTGTTTTTTCGTGTCCTGCAAAAATTATTTGAATGCGTGCAAGAGTATTTTTTTTAACCGTACCGTCTGTCTTGCAGGAGCAACCCTTTGTATTTATAAAAGAAATAAAAGCTGCCAGAAGGTCTGGTGTAATATAAAAAGTGTCATCAATGTTAGTTTTTACTAACTCTGCTGGACCTATAATATTGCTAAGCTTAATATAGGGTTCAAGCCTTTCCCAGATAACCGGATTTACACGCAGATATTTTTTTGAAGAATACGAATCCTTTTGTTCAAAAATAAAAAGGCGTGCAGTAAGATTAGAAAGCCCCGAAAAGATTTCTGCCAGTGTATATTCAGTTGCAAAAAATTGCACAAGTGTATCCTGAGTTGCATTTGGAATAAAAGCAATTGCCGTCAAAAGCTTTATATCATATTCATCAAGCAGGGCAATCATGTTGTCAGAATTAGAAGGCTTTTTTATAAAACCGGCCAGCTGTTCTATAAGACGCTGTTTGTTATAAGGAGTTTCAATTTCTCCAAGATAAAGTCGCATAATATCAAAAAACTTGCTGTCAGAAAGAGAAGATATAGCGTCTGCCCAGGCTTTGGTTGTGACCAGATTATTTATCACAATTCTTCTCCTTCTGCATATCTTACAATTCTATAGGAATAACCCTGCTCTGCAAGAAACTTCTGGCGGTTAGATCCAAACTCTTCTTCTACAGTATTACGGGTGATAAGAGTAAAGAATCGGGAGGTTCTTTCTTTTGGGCGTAAAATTCTTCCAAGTCTCTGAGCCTCTTCCTGGCGGCTGCCAAAAGTTCCGCTTACCTGAATTGCAAGAGAAGCATCAGGCAAATCAATTGCAAAGTTTGCAACCTTAGAAACCACCAGCACGCGGATATTGCCCCTGCGGAAATCTCCGTAAATTTTGTCTCGCTCCGCAGTAGGAGTTTTTCCTGTTATAATGGGAGCCTTGAGAATCTTTGCTATCTGATTCAGTTGATCCAGATACTGCCCTATTACAAGAATTTTATCTTCCTGATATTTGTTTATTATTTGACTCACAACAGCAAGCTTATCAGGATTCTGACTGGCAATTTTGTGTTTTTCGCGGGCACCTGCAACTGCATATTCAATTTCGCAGGAACCGGGAAGATCCAGACGCACTTCTACACATTCAGCACTGGCAATCCAATTGTCCCGCTCAAGCTCCTTCCACGGCACATCATAACGCTTTGGCCCAACAAGACTGAATACATAACCTTCGCAGCCATCCTCGCGAACAAGAGTTGCAGTAAGTCCAACCCGTCGTACAGCCTGAAGCTCTGCAACAACACGGAATACAGGAGCCGGCAGCATATGAACTTCATCATAAATAATAAGCCCCCATGGACGCTGATGAAAAAGTGAAAAATGAGGGAATGGACCTTCTTTATCAGGACGCCAGGTAAGCACCTGATAAGTTGCAACAGTAACCGGTTTTATATCTTTGTTTTCGCCGGTGTATTCTGCAATCTGTTCTGTGGTCAGGTTAGTTTTATCTAACAATTCATCTATCCATTGATGAACTGCACTTATATTTGTAGTGATAATGAGCGTGCTTGTTTTAAGCATATCCATAATCTGCATGCCAACAATTGTTTTGCCGGAACCGCAGGGAAGAACAATTGTACCAAAGCCGATACCGGGCCCCTTGTTACCAACCAGTGCTTTTGCAGCATTAATCTGATAGTCTCGTATAACAAGAGGTGAACCTTTAGCTGTAGTTTCGCGCAGATTAAATTCAAGAGGCTCTCCGTCTGTAAGAGCAACTTCGTCCTTTACAGGCCAGCCAGCCTCTAAGAGCAGCTGTTTTATTGTTCCTCGGTCGGTGAGCTTTATAAGATATGCATAGTTTTGTGCCCCTTCGAGAGCCTCAGGGCCCCCACACAACAGCTTCTTTACGGCGATATTTGCACCAATTTCTTTATAAATTATTTCTGTCTGTGCAACAAGCAAAAGGTACTGCTCTTTAGGAGCCTCTTCACTTTTCCCTTCCGCTGTTTCCTGCTCATACGGTAACAGTCTTATTTTTCCAAACCTGCTGCAAACCTCTTTAATCCACGCAAATACAGACTGCGGCACATCATAGCGGGCATAACGCTCCAAGACTGCCACTGCATCCTCTGCGATAAAGCCTGCACTGGCTGCGTTCCAAAGCGAAAGAGGAGTTAATTTATATGTATGAAGATGCTCCGGCGACTTTTCAAGCTCTGCAAACGGAATAAGAGCATTGCGGCATTCTTCGGCAAGCGGAGCATGCACGTCCAGTAAAAGAGACCTGTCACCTTGAACAATCAACGGGTTTTCGTAATTCATCGTAACTGTATATTATACCAAAAATCGCAAGTATGAACAACGTAAATGAAAATAATGTTTTCTTTATATATATATTTTGGAAAAATAATATGCGCGAGCGATAATAATCCAATCTGTGGCGCGAAGGAACAAAACGGAGGGCAAAATGACTCTGACTGTTGATGCCGCGTGAGCGGCATTTTATAGTTCCACTACAACAGTCAGCGTCAAGCGCGATATCGCGCGGTTTTGAACTCCGTTTTGTGACTGGAAGCCACTGATAGATAACCTTCTTGAGAGCGCATATTATTTTTCCATATGTATTCATTTTAAATTCAAAAAGCCGCACATTTTCATGTACGGCTTTTTGAATATTTGCGATTATTTGCTATTAATCACTTTCTTCGTGTTCGAACGAAGGTTCGTCATTCATGCTTGAAGCAGCGGCTTCGGCTTCTTCTTCAAGACGGCGGCGTTCAAGAATTTCGTTCATCTGAACGTCAAGGTCGGTAGCAGAATCGTCAAAGAGTTTGATGTCTTTGTAATTCTTAATACCGGTACCGGCAGGAATCATGTGGCCAATGGCAACATTTTCCTTAATTCCGTGGAGACCGTCGGTTGCACCGGAAATAGCAGCGTTTGTAAGAACGCGTGTTGTTTCCTGGAATGATGCGGCAGAAATGAATGAGTCTACGTTCAACGAAGCCTTTGTAATACCCTGGAACATT
>JAEEGL014226634.1_pt1 | contig 12949 bp, 12 predicted proteins | sample 9134231 | NCBI WGS metagenome assembly JAEEGL01 (sample SAMN16246548, study PRJNA631951) | gut metagenome | biome: gut microbiome; feature: rumen; material: fiber-attached | host: Bos | place: Iran: Karaj | collected 2018-10 | reverse complement strand
ATGAAGATAAATTTGTGGCAGTTTTATTTTTTTGAGAAAATAATCCCTCACAAGTTTACGTAAATCTTAAAAAGAAATATGCACAGGAAATTTGATTAGATTTCTTAGTATTTTGACAATGAGAAGATTCATATAATGAAAAATATCCGGACTTAATAAAATATCAGGAAAAGGAATATAATAATAAAGATGAAATAATTAAACTGATACAACTATTAAACAACGACGAAGATTGCCTATGAATAATCTGCCAATTACCATTAACTGATGAATTAAAACCTTATCAAAAAGAAATTTGTAACTCTATTCTTCCTATAAAAGATATGGATTGATTATGAGATAAATTACAAAAATGGGCTTTCGAATGAAAAATAAACTTTCTACCGGCAACCGCACAAGCTGTTATTTCTCTGCGAAACGCATACAATTTATGAACATTTGAATGACAAATAATCTCTGTAATAGGACAGAGCGATATTGTATGACGCCCCATTTCTAGATACTTAGAGTTACAAAATGCTACAGTTTACAAATTTGATATTAAAAATACTAAAGATGAAATAATTGAACACACCAAAAAATCAGATGTAATCATTTCATGCACATGAGCATTACATATGATAGACAACAAATTCCTAAATAAGAAAAATAACCAAATCATTATCGATGTTTGATATTGATTCTTAAACTGAAAATCTACCGGGGACGTAGATTTCGAAAAAGTAGAAAATAAAGTTTATGCAATCAGCCCCGTACCAGGATGAGTTGGACCAATGACTGTTGCAAGTTTATTTTGAAATATATTTAATATTTGGGAACAAAGAGAAAAAATTAAAAATTTAAGTAAATAAAAAATCCTCCATATGGAGGATTTTATTTAATTACCACACTATAAATTAGCTTTCGTTACATAAGATCACTTTGTACATCAATTTAATTCTCATAATTCTGATGCCTTTTTCCAATATGCAGATTTAATTTCACTTTTGACATAACTTCATACATTCCATCACTCAGCTAATCATTTCATTGTAATATATGTTTCACAGGAAACTATCTTACTAGGATCTGTATCTGATCCTATCATTCATTTTTCTTGAGCCGTTTTAAAATACGGATATAATGCATTCGATTTTGAAACATATTTGAATGTTGAATTTGTTTTAGTAGATAACGTAGTTCATTCTAAAAGTGATTTAATAGCCTCTCACATTGTTACTTGCTTTTTAGCTTCTTCTGGGGTTAATACATCTTCTTCATTATCATCACCTTTTATATTCTCATCATTCTGAGTATCCCCCATATCAACATTTTCTGCAGAAGTATCTAATACACCTACATCATCTCAACTATTTGATATAACCTCTCATGTTCATTCAAATACATATACAGCTCATGTATCTACTATTGATGTATTCTTTTCTTTAGAATTAAATAAATCCTTAACATATGTTATAACTTTATCAGACCATCACTCTGGTAATAATTTAAATTCGCCATCTTCTTGCTGTATTGAATAAACACCATATCCTATTCAGGCTAAAATTAACACAATATATAACCAATTGGTAAACAATTTCTTGGCATTGTAGAATCAATTCACATCAAACAATTTACCAATAACTAAATACAATATCCATCATAAGAACAATGCTATAGCAATTCACCAACATCAAAGAAACTCCCACAACGTACAAACTATTAATGCCGCAACTCCTAAAGTTAAAAACAAAATCAACCACTGCCCCCACTTTGTTTCTTTTTTTCTCCTCTTATTAGATGAAGTATGTCATGCAATAGGTTGCACAATTTTAGGAATACTTACAGCTTCTTTCATTGTTTTATCTTTTTTCTTGCTTTCAGATTTATCTTCCAATTTTTCTTCTACATCACCTAAATTTGAATTCTCAACTTCCTCTTGATTCTCCTCTTTATCCGTTTCAACTATAGTTTCTTCCTTCTTTTCTACTTCAACTACAGCAACACCACCATCACTTTCTACTCTTGAAATTTTTTCTTCAGTTCTCTCTATTAATTTAACCTTATCCGCTTTTTCTCATTTATTTGGTTTGCAAATAGCCGATATTATTCGCGCTATCACAAATATTCAAGCATTTAATCATGCCAATTGATATAATTCAGGATTTGATGTCATCCATCAAACAATAGCTGGTTGTCATACTAAGATATATAATGCTAGAAAAATCAAAAGTCCGTTTGTCATATCGTGTCTATAATTTATATAAAAGTTTTAAAGCCCTATTCCATCGTTAAGGGCTGATTTTCCTTATAGACAAAGATTGTATCTTTTCAAGCAAAATCACCAAAATAATGATATCAAATAGTTATCATATTTAGTACAAAAATAGGAAAACTCTCTTGCTTTAATCCAAATAAACATTAAAAATATAATCAGCTTTTAATTGAAAACATCATCTAAAATATGCAATGAAACATTGTTTTTGTATGAGCTGGTTGAGCATGATTAAGTAACATAGTATGAATTTTACGAGATTTATGATTCCACAATTTAATATGAGTTGATGAGCAAGAATCTCAAATAACTCAACAACTGTCCTCAAAATGAGTTCAAATTTTTAAGCACTGAAAATATCAAGTAAAACCCGATGATGCTGTAATATACTCTGCAGCTACAAAAGAAAGTCCAGAAGTTTTAAAAGCATTCGAACTCAAAAAAAACGAACATAAACCATTACTAATCTGGGACTACTTTCAATTTTTAGGGGAAATGACTAAATACTTTAAAAGTATATGATTTACATGAACAAACTGAAAATCTAGTTCAAGTGCAATGTGAATTCATATTGCATCCCATTGTCTACCAAATTTTTGAATAGGAATTGTTGGAGCCTTGGTCCCTGATTTCGGTTGAAAAAGCTACATGTTAAACCTAAAACACAAAGATGAATTAAAAAATATTTTTGATTATATTTTTACATGAAAAAAGTTGGATTATTCCTTAGTAAAGAAATATTATTTCTTGTTAGAATCATGTGAATATCAACGTCATTTCTTGAATCTGAATTTGGATGAAGCTATAATTACTAGCCTAGAATTAGAACATACTGATTATTTCAAAGATCGAAATGATTATGAATCAGCTTTCTTGGAAATGATTACAAAAACTAAGGATAAAGTTTACTGTTTGAAGGATTTGAATAGTAAAAAGATTCTTAATGAAAATAAAATAAGAATTGTAAATAAAGAACTTTTTGACATGCATTTTGTGTGGTGAGAACATCAACAAGCAAATGCATCATTGGTGTGTGAACTTCTAAAATGATTAATGAAAAATGAGTGAATCGAAGAATTAGCAGCAGAAGATAAAATTCGTGGATATTTAAAAGAATTCAAATGAATCTGGAGAAGAATGGAGTTTCTAAAAACTCACGAAAATTGATCTTTAATCTTTAGTGATTATGGACATGTCGCATCAAGTATTGAACTGTGATATAAAGCATTAAAAGAGAAATATCCTAACAAAAAAATAATTTCTATATTCCAACCACATCAAATACATAGAATTCTCGTTTGATGGAATGAATTCCCCAAAGCTTTGAAATTGTACGATGAAAGCTATATTTATGATATTTATGCAGCAAGAGAAAATATCGAAGATTTTTCAAATGAAAAAATATTCAAAAATCTAAATCTAAAAAGCTTAGAAGATTTGTGAAATGCATTTGCTAAACATTGTTGAAACACTTATTTAAAAGATTTTAGTCAAGTAGAAAATATTATAGAAAAATCTGATTCAAACTCAGTAATTGTAATTTATTCAGCCGGAAATATAGATTTCAAATTAAGGCAATATTTAGGAATATTATAGTTTTATTTTTATAAGTATTATTATATGCCCACACCCATAACACACATATTTTTTGCGGATAAATTTTGTGATATACATCCAGAAATCGATAAATTTCCCTTTTTTGCAGGAAACTCTTTACCTGATATTAGGTACATTGATAAAAGCATAGAAAGGACAAAATTTCATGCCTGTAATCTTTCAATAAATGATGTATTATGAGAGGAATCAGATTTTTGGAAAGGGGTTAAATTTCACTCATTTGTAGATGAAAAAAGAGATTATTTTTACGAAGAAAATGGTGTATATACTCCAGGGACATCTGATAAAGTTTTTATATATTCTCTGAAGGTATTAGAGGATGATATTTTATATTCAAGACTTTCCATACGACAAAAATTTATAGAATTTTTTACGGCATATAAATTTCCATCCGATGATATAAATGAGGAAACTATCAAAAAATGGAAAGGAGTTTTATGTAATTATCTTTCTTTACAACCATGTACTAATTCAAGAAGGGATTTTATATTATGAATTGGCTTAACTGAAGAGTTACATAACCAAATAGAAAGTATGTTAAATGAACTTAATAGAAAATATAGTTCAAAAATAGCTGATATGATTACATTCTTAGAAAATCTTATACAAGGAAAAGCGGTCTAATAGCAACATTCTACCATTTATTTATTGTGAGATGTTTTTATCTTGACTTTTTTGTTATAAATGTTATATTATGGTTCTCAACAAAATGTGAGAAAATAGTAACAAAATAACTAACACAAATAAGCCATGAGAAGATCTTTATTTCAATCCATGATCGCCATTGCGGCAGCGTTCGTTGTCCTGAGCTGTGATACTCTTGACTACGATACTCCGTCTTCCACCACTCCCCCCACTCCCACCACCCCTTCCCGGCCCAAAGGAACCATAGGACTGCTAAATACCAAAGGTTTCGAAGGTACTTACTTAATCAGTGGTCCCGGCGATTACCACAATCAAGTAACAACGAAAGGGAATGGAGGAGGAGATCCCTACTTTTACCCTCCTCGTGCCGAGGGGGAGTATACGGTAAAATTTATCAATCTGGTGAGTGTCGATAACGTATACCAAATCGACACGAAAAAGCCCATATTCATGGGCACGGCCGCACTAAAGATTCCCTATAAGGAGCAAGAGATCTTAGTGCCGGTCACGGAGATTTCGGCACAGATCTCCTTCCCCAAACAGGAAGGGATTCAAATCAAGAGGGTCCTCGTAACGGACATCTTCGACTCGATTTTCATTGATGGAGCCTTTGTTAAACAGAGCTCTACTATGAGTATCGAGTTAGACAGCTATGACGGTGGCTACATTATCGCCGCCAAGGTTAAAATGTTCATCACATTTGATGTGGTGAACGAGAGTGGGCGCCCTCAAAAGTCTGTAACCCTTGAAGTGCCACTTGAGGCACGACCGGAACATAAATACAATGTAACGGTTAAAGAAAGTGGGGGAAAATATGTGGCATTTATTTCCGAATAGCAATAATTCCCAGCCTGTATACCAGACTGGGAATTTTGTTTAAACACAAAATTTAGGAGTTTATTCTAAATTTAATTACTGCCTGCTTCTGATCTTCTGTCTTAACCGTACGTAATGTATAATTTAATCCCTGAGAAAAATCTGAATTAAAATAATTAACATCTTCCACATCTCATTCAACCGACGTAACTACCATATTCCATGGATAATATACCATTCATTTTTCTCGCCACATACGTTCAGGAGTTCAATCATAATGATTCACAGGACTAACTACCAAAATCCCCTCCTCTCTATTGGTAATTTCTATACCATATTTCTCTTCTAATTTGTGTATAAAGTTTCTATATCATTCCGGCACAAAGAAATAATAATCTATAACTAACTGATAATCTCATACAGGCAAACTATTTAACGTTAAAATTTCATTTTGTTGTGATGTTATCAATTCCCCAGTTGATGAATATAATCTAAGCCATTTTGTAAGAAAGTCATCAGATTTATTATTCGCAATATTAACATCCCATGCATATATCTTTCATCATTCAAAAGCTGTATTCAAATTATTTCTACGAAGCATATCTATAAAATCTTTACTCACAAACATATCCGAAAGATATATTTGAATATACCTTTTATCTAAAACCTCATCCCAATTATTAATCAAATTTTTTGCAATAGTCGTAGAATTATTAAAGAAATAATCTAAAACTTCTGATATATACAATTCCTTCTTATTCCCACGAACTTCTCAACGAATTATATCAATTGATGCATTTATAAATTGCCACTCCCTCATTTTATCAGTAAATCCAGGCAATAATTCTGTAAGTAAATTTGAATCAAGAAATACTACTCACTTTATATATTTATTATGTAGTAGTTTCCATTGATCTCAACTATACATTTCTCTAACTTTAGACATGTCATAGTCATTGTTGAAAGCTTTCTCATATAAAACTTTCATATTTTTACCATCCATATCTGTAAATCCAAATTTATTTCATGCAACAAATCACAATTGTTTTTCTCAAAAATACTTAGAATACCAAGATGGTAAATTTATCCTAGACTTTGGAGCAATATAATCAGCCAAATATGAATCTATAACCTCAAGGTTTTCAATATGTCACCCGCTAATTGTTACAAAAGCAAAAGACCCAAAGAATCATCAATTAGGACGTTTTTCATTTCAATTTTGTAACGGAATCAAATAATTGTACGCCTGGTTTTCTCCAAGTAATTCATAAACCTCTTCACGATGATCATACAAATCCGACAAAAATTTCATCAATGTATCATAACGCTGAAATCACAAAGATGAAAGATAATTTTGATTGTTAATAATATAATACCACACTTCTTCTATTTCATCCTTTTTTGTCTTAAAAATGTTTTCTCATTTCATATATGAATCTACTATCGTATCCAATGTATATAATTCATGAGAGACCTCCTTATCTATCGGCAAAAAATACACTGACAAAGTCTGCAAATCTTTAGTAAATATATCTAATGCCGATCATCAAAATAATATATTTGTTATATTAGAATATAGACTAAACACCCAAAACAACAACAGGAACAATAATGAATATACCAAAAACTGTACAAGTGATATACCTCCACCTTTTTTATTCACTTCTCAAATAGAAAACTGTTTCTTTGACATAAATAATAATTTTCAAATACACAAAACCGTGAAATTCAAATGATTATCACGATTACGAGTGTAGTATTATCTGTATAAGTTTCAAGTGAAATAAACGACTGAAAGACAAACAAATAACCAAAATATTATAGATAAATATATTTTAATATTTTCATATCAAAATCTAAATTCAAACTCCATTTTCTCTTGCATTTCGAACCAATTTTTTTATAAACGATTAGTCGTAAACATTCGCGTTTTTTATTATTAAATAGTATGATATGCTTGACTTTATTTATGACAGTTTGGATACAGTAAAAAGTTTAAAACATCCAGACAGAAAAATGTACATCAGTTTAACTGCTGCTATCTTTTGAGTGGTTATTGTAACATGATTATATTTTATGGGTGTAGACTGGATTGTTAATAATGGATATCAAATTTTCTACCATGCTATGTCTGGAACTCTTTAGTTTCAAGTTTTGTCTAATTTAACAGGTGAAAATTTTATTCTTTTAACTTAAACATTATGCAAGAAACAAATACTGTAGAAATAAAAAAACAAATTGAAGACCGTACATTCAGACGATATGTACTAAGTGTAAATTCTGGTCAAGAAGAATTAGTACTTGAAAACTTAAAAGAAAGAGTTGTTAGACAATGATTACAAGAAGATGTAATTGAATTATTAAATCCAAAAATTAATGAGGTATCTGTAAGCAAGAAATGAGAAAAAGTTATCAAGCAAAAGAGATTATACCCAGGATACCTATTCTTCAAATCAAGGATGAACGATAAGATTTGGTATGTTATCAGAAATACTCCATGAGTAAGATTAATTGTATGAGCTGACACTCATCCAGTTCCACTCACAGATGATGAATTCAATAAGATGATGCAACAAGTTCAAGCTTCTGAAGATTCATTAGATATAAAAGTTCCATTTAAAAAAGGTGATTTAGTTCTAATCAAATCTTGAGATTTAAAGGGAACAAAATGAACTGTCATTTCAGTTGATTCGGAAAAATGACTGGTAACAGTAAGTGTTGAATGGCTTTGACAATTAACACCTACAACAGTTTGAATGGATACTGTGGAAATTGCTCAATAATGTTTTATCAAGCTTTCCATCATGACAGAAAACAAAAAAGTAATAACTCGATCATTAATAGTTCTCTTTCTTAGCCTATCAATAGTGTACTCCCTAACCTATATGAAAAAAGCTACACTATTCAAAAGCGTCGAAAGAAGATGAAACATTACAACACAAGCATGAACAGAAACACAAGATACATGATCAGTTACAGCAAATTCAATAGATCTCTCAGAGTATTCAGATAATGGATCTGATCAAAGTTCAGATTGAACAATCTCTTTAGGGTGATCTAACAAAACAAGTTGAGTAACTAACTCAAATACTCAAGCTCCTAACGTTACTGAAGGTTCTAATTCAGTTCGTTTAGCTTCTACGAATTCTAAAATGCTCTCCGGCACAACCGAATACTTCGGAATGTTGGATATAGTAAGCATTCTATGAGAGAAACCTGAGTTTACATTACAGGACTCTAAATGAAATTATTTCGCTTACTATGGAGAAAACTTAGACTTCGTTCAAACGGTTCAAACATTAGGAGGTAATGTCTATGAAATGGTAACCGAAAGTGAAATTTTACAAAATCAACTTTTCGGTGATAGGGTAAGTTACATTAACCTATCAACATTCAAAGACATTCGAGTTATAATGGTCATTGAAATTGATGGTGATGTATGGTTGTTACAAATACCTGCAGAAAAATACCATCATAGCAAAGACTATTTAAAATCTTTATTTATTCAGTAACAAACTAAAACATGGCAAAAGAAAAAAAGTATGTTAAGGTTGAGAGTGAAAAAACTGAAAACAATGAAGTTTACGGGAAAGACAAACACGGAAAAATAATTAAAATTGAACAAACTGGAGATCCTAAAAAGAGAGCTACTTGTAAAAGAGTATGTGCAATTATATGTTGGATAATTGCAATTGCATTTGAGGTTATAGGAATCCTAAGATTGACAGACATTATCAATTGGTTTAGTGGATTGGATATAACTTCTTTCTTACTAATTTGCCTTGGACTAGATTTATTATTCTTTATTCCTGGTTCTTTGTTATGGAAAAAAGCAAATCATATAGATCCAGCCTCTGAAAAGAATAAGACTAAATTCTGGCTATGGAATAATTTAGGTACTATACTTTCAGTATTAGCATTCTTACCTATAATTATCTTCGTATTCTCTGATAAAGATTTAGATAAAAAATCTAAAACTTTAGTTGGAGGTGTTGCCATCGCCGCTCTAGTTATTGCAGGATTGGCAAGTTACGATTATAATCCTGTTTCTAGCGAACAGCTTGAATTGGCAGAAAAAGAAGTGCTACAAGTTAGTCCATCTGGTACAGTTTATTGGGCTGAGTATAGTAAAAAATACCATGTTGATAAAGATTGCCCTGCATTCTCTAACAGTGAAACAGTATATGAAGGAACTGTTGCTGATGCATTTGAAAGATGATTAACTGATCCTTGTAGAAGATGTATCCCTGAATACCATGAAGATACTAACGAACTCGAAGAAAATACTGAAACAACTGAAGAAGATGAAAGTTCAATATGAGACATAATTTGAGAGTTGTTAGACTAAATTAAGTTGAGTAATTAACTCAAATATTAGACATCCCTAAATGACCTGAGTCTTCTACCTCAGAATGTCTAGCTTCTACAAATGTTTAACATTTGTTAGACTGTTCATACAAGGGAAAACGAAACATTTATTTAATAAATTAAGCTGAAAATGGCAAAAGTGCAAACTATTCTCAATCTTGAGATACCTGCCGGTAAAGCTCAACCAGCTCCTCCTCTTGGACCTATGCTTTGAGCAAACGGTGTAAATATCGGACAATTCACAAAAGAATTCAATGAAAAAACTGCAGATTATATGAAAAAGTTCGCTCCTACAGACGTTAAAATTAAAACTAAATTAACAGTATTCGTAGATAGAACTTTCCAAATTGAAATCTGAGCTCCAATTACATCTGGTTTAATTAAATGGAAATTACATCTAGCTAAAGGTTCTTGAGAGCCTAACAAAAGTAAAGTTGGAAAACTTTCAAGAGCAGATTTAGAAGAAATTTATGAAATTAAAAAAGATGACTTAAACGCAAATAGCGTTGAAGAAGGAATTAGAATCATCGCTGGAACTGCTAAAAATATGGGAGTTGATTGCGATTTATAATTAATAGTTTCTATTCTCTTTTGAGAAATGAAATACTACTGTGGCAGAAAGTAAAACCTTTCGCTATGGACCACTTTTATTCTATTATTTATTATAATTATGCCAACACGTGGAAAAAAGTATGTTGAGGCTAAAAAAGCTATCGACAGTCAAAAACAATACAGCGTTGAAGAAGCTGTAAAATTAGTTAAGCAAACTAACTATGCAAAATTTGATGCAACAGTTAATATTGCTATCAAAACTAATGCAAACCCTAAGTATAACGATCAAATGCTTAGAGCTACAACTATTCTTCCTCACGGAACAGGTAAAACTAAAAAAGTTGCTGTATTTGTAAGTGACGATAAAGTTGAAGAAGCTAAAAAAGCTTGAGCAGATATCGCTGGATTTGAAAGCTTACTTAATGATATTAAAGCTGGTAAAATGGATTTCGATGTTCTAATTACAACACCTGAACATATTAGAGATTTGGCTCCAGTTGCTAAACAACTTGGACCTAAAGGTTTAATGCCTTCTCCAAAAGCAGGAACTGTTGCTATGAACATTACACAAGCTGTAGAAGAAGTTAAGAAATGAAAAATCGAATTCAGACTTGATAAAACAGGAAACATTCACGCTGGAATTGGAAAAGTTTCTTTCGATGACAACAAATTAGCAGAAAATGTTAACGCATTACTTGCTGCAATCGAAGAAAATAAACCAAGTTGAGTAAAGGGAAAACTTATCAAAAAAGTTGTTCTTAGTACAACAATGAGTCCTGCTGTAATTATAGCATACTAATAATCAATAATAAACTAAAAAACTGATCACAAAATGGTCAGTTTTTTATTTTCAACCAAAAAATTATCTAAATATCCCATTTCCAAAGCCACATCCAAAAATCTCCTCAAAAAATTGACAAATTTAAAAAAAGATATATAATATGTATGTTATTATTTATGAAAGGGGAATAATAACAAATAGGGAACAGTCTTAAGAACTTAACTTTGATTAAGCGATCGATCAAACATTTAAGCTTAACTTAATCAGGATTGTCTCAAGTCTGTTATAATAAATTGGTTCTAACACACAACTTACCGATTTATTTCCCTAAACTTTACACTATATGCACACAAGCAGTAATCAGAAATCTTCGTGATTTCTAACGATTGTAGCGTTTGTGATGGTTCTTTTCTGAGTAGGATACATATTTTCTTGCTTAATGTGAAGCACTACGCTCGCAGAAAATAGCACAGAAGATGTTATCCCATACGCAGAAGATATACATATAAACAACCTTCAGTGAAAAGAGGATCAGGAGAAAACCTTTGCTGGAGTAGAAAAATCCGTTGCACAACGAGCTGTTTCATGATGGAATAAACTCGTAGGGAATAATGATAGTACCAGCTCTTTGGTAGTAGAACTTCCTGATAATAAAGAAAGTTCTATAACCTGAGATAAGGTTGCCTCTTGATATGAAGATACTTCGACAACGAATAAGGCATGATGAAATAACATGCAACTCAGTTTTGCTAATAATTACATTTTGCCGTCTGTATATCAGGACATTTCGACCTCTTCTTATCAAGATGCTATAACTATATTATACTCTAACGGTATAATAAAACCTAGCAATAAGTTTTATCCTCATAATTACGTACGCGTAAGTGATTTCATTAGGGTAGTGATGGATGCTTATCGCGTCCAGCTCTGATACGAGCCTAGCAGCCTAGTAGGGTTAACAACCAATTTCTATTTTTCAGATCCATCATTTGATGCTGAAGTATTGAGGAAAGTTAACTCAGCGTATGAATTATGATTCCTTCAATCGTTTGCTTTGAAAGATTCGGAATGAAACCTCCGTCTTAATGCATTTATTACTCCACAAGAAGCTAAAAATATCTTAACTTCAATAAAGGATAAATATCCTTCACATGTTATAGATATTCCTAATTTATCTTGGTATAGTAAAGAAACTCTACGTAAAGATGAAATGGCAGAATTAGTGGTATCAGCTTTCTGATTAAAGCTGAATGAATGATCTTTAGCAGTATTTAGTGATATTAGTTGATCAACTTATCAACACGAAATACAACTTCTTGCTAAGTTGTGAATTGTTTGATGAGTTGATGGGAAATTTTACCCAGATGCCAAAATCGAGAATCAAGATTTTGTCATTATGATAGCGAGAGCTCTGATGAGACAGTCAGATTCTCAACCAACTATCAGCAACTTTTATTACTTAACCAATCTGCTGAATGTTTCGTATAATTCCACATACTCTCCGTATCTTGAGTTTTGCCTTCAGTCTCAGATGTGTAATTCATTACTTTCTCAGACACAAAACTGAGTTTCTTTCCAAGCTAATAGATTACTTTCTTGGTCAGAAGTTGCTACAGTCTTATCGACTGCTTCTAAAAAGCAGCTTATCCTTGCAGGAAGCTGAGAACAGTTGATAACTAGATGAGAAGTTTCAAAACTTATTGTTGATGCCTTTGAATTTAATAACTTCAATGATACATCACAAAAAGGAAATACTCCTCCATCAAGCACTTGATGATATCAAAATTTAGAATCATCTGATAAAAATGCATTATCTTCCTTATGGTCAGACTTTCAAAACATGATGAAGATATCATAATAAATAAAAAGCTATTTACCTCTTAAACTATTACAAATGACTACAGAAAATTATGATT
>JAEEGL011057997.1_pt1 | contig 12949 bp, 13 predicted proteins | sample 9134231 | NCBI WGS metagenome assembly JAEEGL01 (sample SAMN16246548, study PRJNA631951) | gut metagenome | biome: gut microbiome; feature: rumen; material: fiber-attached | host: Bos | place: Iran: Karaj | collected 2018-10 | reverse complement strand
GGAAGCCGAGAAGCTCCGCGCCGCCGAGAGGGCCAGGGCGGATGCCGCGAAGGCCGAGGCGGAGAAGGCCCGGTCCGTCGAGGCCGCGGAAAAGGCGAAGGCCGACGCCGCGAGCGCGGCGCTGGAGAAGGAGCGGCTTGTCGCTGAACGGGCGATTGCCGAGGCGAAGCTGTACGAACTGAAGCAGCTGGACCTCGTCTCGCTCGAGCGCGAGCTCATGGACTTCAAGAAGGAGCTTGACGAGCGCGAGCTCGCGTTGAGGCCGGAGAAGACGATCGAGGACCTGGTGTGGGTCTCGAAGGACGACATGGTGATAGGCGAGGACGGCGTGGCGCGCAAGAAGGGCGCAAAGCAGCCGTACCTCGCAGAGAACGACAGGACCCTCGCCGTCGAGACGCGCGCCCTCGCAAAGGTCCAGCGCGAGGCGGCGGAGACGGCCAAGGCAAGGGAGGCCGCCATGCGCAGCAACATCGTGGAGCGGGTCGAGTCCCTCTACGAGGCCGCGCTGCGCGAGGACCGGATCCCGGACGCTGATTTCTACAAGAAGACGCTGAAGGCGATGTATCCCGACTGGGAGTACAGGCCGAAGGCGAAGGAAGGCAAAGAAGGCACGAAATGAGTCTCTCGGTAGGCATCGTAGGGCTTCCCAACGTGGGCAAGTCCACTCTGTTCAACGCATTGACGAAGAAGCAGCAGGCCGCGGCTGAAAACTACCCGTTCTGCACGATTGAGCCCAACACCTCCATAGTCGAGGTGAAGGACCCTCGCCTGGAGGAGCTGGCCAAGATCGACAGCCCCCAGCAGATAATCCGCGCGACGGTGGAGTTCACCGACATCGCCGGACTCGTCAAGGGCGCTTCCAAGGGCGAAGGTCTCGGCAACAAGTTCCTCGCGAACATCCGCGAGTGCGACGCGATACTCCACGTCGTCAGGTGCTTCGAGAACGACGACATCATCCACGTGCAGGAAGGCGGCAACAAATCCGCCCCGATCGACCCCGTCGGCGACGCGGAGGTCATCGAGACGGAGCTCGTCCTCGCCGACATGGAGCAGCTCCAGCGCCGTTACGAGCGCATCCGCAAGGAGGCTCAGGCCAAGCCGCCGCTCAGGCCCGAGGCCGAGGCGTGCGCAGCTCTCCTCAAGCACCTCGAGGAGGGCAAGAGCGTCCGCTCCTTCCCGCGCAAGGAGGGCGACCCGATCCTCCCCGTCCTCAAGGAACTCAAGTTCCTCACGGACAAGCCCGTCATCTTCTGCGCGAACGTCTCGGACGACGACGTCACCGGCGAGAGCTCTGCCCACGTCGCGGCCCTCAGGAAGTATGCGTCCGACCAGGGCTGCGAGACGGTCGTCGTGTGCGCTCAGGTGGAGGCTGACCTCGCGGGGCTCTCCGACGACGAGGCGAAGGAGTTCCTCGAGAGCTACGGGCTCTCTGAGAGCTCGCTCGACCGCACGATCAAGCTTGCGTACCACACGCTCGGCCTGGCCAGCTACTTTACGTCCGGGCCCAAGGAGTCCCGTGCCTGGACCTTCCGCCGCGGCTGGAAGGCGCCGAAGTGCGCGGGCGTGATCCACACGGACTTCGAGAAGGGCTTCATCCGCGCGGAGGTCGTCCCGTTCGAGGAATACGTCAAGCACGGCGGCACTGCAGGCGCGCGCGCGGCGGGCTCGCTCCGTCCCGAGGGCAAGGAGTACGAGATGCAGGACGGCGACGTCGTCGAGTTCCTGTTCAGCAAGTAGGCGCGGGAGTGGAGTGCCGAGACGCCGGCCGCGCCAGTCCCGCCGGCCGCGCCAGTCCGGCTGGTTGTCTGTCAGTTTGAAAGGAAGAACAAGCAAGATGAAATTTGTTTCAACTAGAAAAGGTCTGGAATCTACCGGCCCCGAGTCGGTCTTCCAGGGACTCGCCCCGGACGGCGGGCTGTACGTGCCGGTGATGGGGAACGGGGAACGGGGAACGGGAATCGGGAATCTGGGGGACGCCGAGAGATTCGTCCTCGGACGACTCTTCGACGAATTCCCGTCCGAGGTCCGCGAGCAGGCCGTCGAGCGCCTTCTCTCGCGCTTCCCGTCCGAGGACCCGATTCCGCTTGTCGAGAAGGGCGGGTTCCACATCCTCGAGCTTTTCCACGGCAAGACCGGCGCTTTCAAGGACGTAGCGCTCTCTATGCTCCCCGTCTTCATGCGCCATGCCGCCGGCGGACGCCGCGTGCTGATCCTCACCGCCACGAGCGGCGACACCGGGTCCGCCGCAATGCAGGGCTTCGCTGGAGTTGACGGCGCGGAGGTCGCGGTGTTCTTCCCGAACGTCGGCACCTCGCGCATACAGCGCCTCCAGATGACGACGCCCGCAGACGCGAACGTGCACGCGATCGCGATTCGCGGCAACTTTGACGACGCGCAGGCCGCTGTGAAGCGCATCTTCGCGGACGCGGCAATCAACGGCGAGGCCGCCGCGCACGGCGTCGCGCTCTCCAGCGCGAACTCCATCAACACGGGCCGTCTCATCCCCCAGATCGCCTACTACGTCATGGCTGCGGGACGGCTTCAGGAGCCTTTTGACGTCGTCGTCCCGTCCGGCAACTTCGGCAACATCCTCGCAGCCTACTATGCGAAGGCGATGGGCGCGCCGATCGGCAAGTTCGTCTGCGCGTCCAACGTCAACGACGTCCTCGCGCGCTTCGTGAAGACGGGCGTCTACGACCCGGGCGACAAGTTCACCGTCACGAACTCCCCGTCCATGGACATCCGCAAGTCGTCCAACGTCGAGCGACTCCTGTGGCTCATCAACGGCGGACTCGAGGGCGACGTTGAGCGCGCGTGCCGCGAGACGGCGAAGCTGATGGACGATTTCGCGAAGACCGGCCGCTACGAGCTTGTCGAGAGCGCCAAGGAGCGCCTTTTCTCGGACTTCGAAGGCGGCGTCGCGACTCCCGAGGAGACCGAGGAGGAGATGCGCCGCATGCTGGGCGAGACGGGCTACGCGCTCGACCCGCACACGGCTGTCGCGACATGCGTCGCGCGCAAGCTCGGGTATCCGAAGCGCGGGGAGCGGGGAACGGGGAACGGGGAACGGGCTTGCGTCGTCGCCGCGACCGCTACTCCCTACAAGTTCCCGGAGACATGCCTCAGGGCGTTCGGGAAGGACGTCCTGGACAACCCGCCTCCGTCCTTCCGCGACCTCGAGCGGCTTCCCGTCGCGCAGACGAAGGTTGTCGATGTTGCGGGAATCGACCAGGCGGTGAGGGACCTCTTCTGAGAAAGCCTCCGATACCGATTCTCTACGAAGACCGCGAGATTGTCATCATAGACAAGCCCGCGGGACTCCTCACGACGCACACGCGCCTTCCCACGCGGGCGGCTCGCGAAAGCCAGCAGACCGCCGAGAACATGCTGAACGACTGGGTCCGCAAGGGCCAGGCCAGGAGCCGCAGCCGCGTCTGGCTCGTGCACCGCCTTGACCGCGAGACGAGCGGCGTCATGATGTTCGCGAAGTCCGAGGCGCTGGCGGACATGATACGCGACAGGTGGAACGAGCTTACGGAGAAGCGCTACCTGGCGCGCGTTGAGGGGACTATGGGCGCGCCCTCGGGCGTGTTCGAGTCGTACCTAAGGGACGACCCAAGGACGATGAAGGTCTCGAGCGTCGCCGATCCGTCGCAGGGCAAGTTCGCCCGGACCGAATGGAAGGTCCTGGCGACCGGAAAGGGGAACACCCTCGTGGAGGTCGCGCTCAAGTCCGGCAGGAAGAACCAGATACGCGTCCATTTTTCCGAGGCGGGGCATCCCGTCGTGGGAGACGTCAAGTACGGCGCGCGGCCGGCCGGGAGGATGTTCCTCCACTCGGCCGAGCTCGCATTCCGCCATCCGGTGAGCGGTGCCACGCACCGCTGGTCGTCGTCCGCCAGCGGTTTTTAGCCGAAACGGCCCTAGCGGTATTCCACGTTGGCCTTCTCGCGGAGGTCTGCAACGTACGCGTCCATCGCGCGTCCGCGCGCCTCGTGGCGGAGAAGGTCCTTTATCTGGTCGTGTACGTCCACGAGGGTCTGCGCGCCGCCGCCGCGTTCGTCGGCCTTGTAGACGATGTGGTAGCCGAACTGCGTCGTCACGATGTCCGAGACCTCGCCCTTCTTCATCTCGAAGGCGACCTTGTCGAACTCCGGAACCATCATGCCGCGTCCGAACCAGCCTAGCGACCCGCCTTCCTTGCCGGACGGGCAGTCGGAGTGCTTGCGCGCCTCTTCTGCGAAGTCGCCGCCGGAGAGGATGCGCTCGCGGATCTCGCGGATCTTCTCGAACGCCGCGCTCTTTGCCTCGGGAAGGTCGTCCTTCTCGCTTTTTACGAGGATGTGCTGGCACAGCACCCTGGGCTCCTCGACGTATTCGGACTTGTGTGCCTCGTAGAACGCGGCGACCTCCTCCTCGGTCGGGTCCGCCACGTGCGCGCATGCCTGGTTGACGAGCATGTTGACGCGCGCGCCCTTTTCGAGCTCCTTGCGGAACTCCGTCTCGGAGATGCCCTGGGCGGCAAGCGCCTTTTTGTAGTTCTCCTCGCCGCCGACCTGGGTGACGACTTTCTGCACCTCCGCGTCGATGTCGCCGGCGGTTACGGGGAGGTCCAGCTGGGCGGCGCGGTCCAGGAGCAGCTTCGCTCCGATTGCCTGCTCAAGCGCCTTCTCCTCGAGCTTGGGGAGGTTCTGCTTCACCTCCGCCATCGACATGCCGTGGCCCATGTAGAACCTCACGAGCCTGTCCAGTTCGAACTGCACGGCCTCGCCAGAAATCTCCTGTCCGTTTACAATCGCCTTTTTCATCAGAGTGTCCTTCCTTGTTGTGTAGGCGTAAATTATACCACAATGTGGGCCCGGTTGTGCTATAATAGGCGTCAAACGAAAGGAGAAAAAGAAGATGTCGGTAAATGTCGCGCTTGTCGTGCTTCTCGTTGTGCTCGTGCTTCTCGTCGCGCTTGTCGCGTGGATGGTAGGCCTCTACAACGGGCTTGTAGTGCTCAAGAACAAGTTCAAGAACGCGTTCGCCCAGATCGATGTGCAGCTGCGGCGCCGCTACGACCTCATACCCAACCTCGTCGAGACGGCGAAGGGCTACCTCAAGCACGAGCGCGAGACGCTGACCGCGGTAATCGAGGCGCGCAACCAGGCCGCGGGCGCCGCGAAGGCCCTTGCCGCCGCGCCTGGCGACCCTGCCGCGGTGAAGGCGTTTTCCGCCGCCGAGTCGGGCCTCGCAGGCGTCCTTTCGCGCCTCATGGTCGTCGTTGAGCGCTATCCCGAGCTCAAGGCGGACGGGCAGATGGCGCGCGTCATGGAGGAGCTCACATCCACAGAGAACCGCATTGCGTTCGCGCGCCAGGCCTACAACGACTCCGTGACAGAGTACAACACGAAGCGCGAGCTCTTCCCGACCTCGATCGTCGCCGGGATGTTCAACTTCGCGCCCGCCGCGCTCCTCGAGTCGACCGAATCCGCCGCGCAGCGCGAGGCGCCGCAGGTGAAGTTCTGAGATGGACCCGTTTGCGCTCCAGCAGGAGGCACGCAAAAGGACGTCCCGCCTCGTCGCGCTCGCGGCGGTCGCAGTCGTGGCGACCGCCGTTGCGACGGGATTTGTCCTTCTTTGCGCCAGCTGGGGCGTTTGGCTTGCGGCGGGAGGCGCGGAAAACGGGAGGGTTTACGACGGGAAAGGGGTCCTCATCTTGGGCGACGCGTCCGACAGGGAGGACCTTGCTCATTTCTGCGACAAGAATCCGGAAGTCCCCGGAATTTGCTTCGCAATTGCGCTTTTTGTCATCATAGCCCGCTGGGTGTACAGGTATTCGACGCTCTCGACGGGCGTTGCCGTGATGAAGGAACTCGGCGCGAAGCAGGTTCACAGGGGAAATCTCGCGGACGACGACAGGAACGCCTCGCGCCTGAGGTTCTTCAACGTGTGCGAGGAGATGTCCATCGCCTCCGGCCTCGACATGCCGTCAGTCTGGATCCTCGAAGACGTTCCCGGCGTGAACGCGCTCGCGGCCGGGACTGACCCCTCGTCCGCCGCGGTCTGCGTCACCAGGGGCGCGGTCGACCACCTGACGCGCGACGAGCTCCAGGGCGTCGTCGCGCACGAGTTCAGCCACATCCTGAACGGCGACATGCAGCTCAACCTGCGCATCACGTCCCTGATCGCGGGAATCACCGCCATCGCGCGCATAGGCAGGGGAATGCTCTCCGTGTTCAAGTCCGACACCGCCAACTCGTGGATACGCCTTTCCGGCGGGTCTAGGCGCGGCGGGAAGTCAAAGGGCGGGGGCGGCGCAATCATCCTCATCTATCTCGGGACGGCCGCCGCGCTCTGGCTCGTCGGCTCGATAGGCGCTTTCTTCGCCCGCCTCGTGCAGTGCGCGGTCTCGCGCCAGCGCGAGTTCCTGGCGGACGCCTCCGCGGCGCAGTTCACCCGCAACCCCGAGGCGCTTGCGAGGGCCCTCCGGTTTGCCTCGCTTGCCGATGCGGTGCGTGGCGGACGCGCCTTCGAGTCCTGGAAGGGGGATGTCTCTCACATGCTCTTTTCCGGCTCCGCCGAGAGGCTCCTGTCGACACATCCGTCTTCCGAGGAGAGGATCCGCAGGCTGTGCCCGCGGGGCTTGCCGGACGATGCCGACGTAAGGGGACGCGTCCAGCGGGTCGTCGCGGAGCGCAAGCGCCGCGGCAAGGAATACGAGCGGCAGCTTTCGGAGAAGGTCGCGCAGAACCGCGCGCGCAAAGCCGCCGTTGCCATGTCGTTGGCGGACGCGACGCTGCAGCCGGCCGCGCTCGCCTCGGTGAGGGCCCCGGACAAGGCGGGCGAGACGCTCATCGCGCTTCTGCGCGGACAGGCGCCGGAGGGCTGGTCGGGTCCGCTTTCCGCCTCCGAGCGCCGTACGCTTGCGCTTCGGTGCGTCAACACGCTCCGGGACGGCGTGACGGTGGCAGAGCGCCGCCGCTGGGCGGACGAGGCGGAGCGCGTCGTGCAGGAGGACGGAGTGTACGACTCCTTCGAGATGATGGTCACGGCGTCCGTCCGTCGGCGCCTCCTCTCAGACGGGAGACCAGTCTCCATCGTCCCGTCGAGGACGCTCCTTCCCGTCGCCGCCCGCGTGATCGCGACGGTCGCATCCTTCGGCGGCGATCCCGCTGGCGGCTACAGGGCTGCCGAGGAAAGACTTTCGCTCTTCGGGCCCGGACTCCCTCCAATGCCCGAGCCGTATGGCGATGCGTCGGAGTTTCTCGGCGCGCTCGACTCGCTAGTCCGGCTGCCGCCGCTCGCGAAGCGCGAGCTGCTGATGGGAATCAAGGAGACCGTCGCGCAGGACGGCACGGTTACGGACGAGGAGGCAGACTACGTTGCCGCGGTCGCCGACGCGATCGGGGCCTACGGCTGGATGAACGCATCCCTTTGACAGGGTTACGCTGCGCGTGCGCGAGTTGCTCGCGCACCTCTCAAGTTGTTTTTACCAGTTGTCCTAGTTGTTTCCAAACAAACATGAGTGAAAACACAGGAGATGCGCCGTCGGTCCGAGATGTCAGTCCCGTCATTTGACCCTTTGGCGACCGATATTGTATAATATCCGGCATGGGCAATCTATACAGAAGTAGCGACGAGAAGGTCGTCGCAGGGGTTTGCGCGGGGCTGGCGCGCCGCTTCGACCTTAATGTGGATGGGCTGCGACTGGCCGTCGCCATCCTGACGTTTCCCCTGACGGGGGTCCCCGCGCTTGTCTACCTGGTGCTCTGGGCCGTCCTGAAGGAGCGCCCGACAAGGGGGATAATCGACGTATGATCGCACCTTGCCCGGGTGAAGGCATGGAATAAATCGAAAAGGAGCTGAAGAAATGGCGGAACTGATAGTCGCGCTGGACGTGCAGACGCGCGCGGAGGCGGTCGAGAGGGTGAAGACGATCGGCGATTCGGTCGGATTCTACAAGATAGGGCTCGAGCTTTTCACGGCCGAGGGACCGGACGTCGTCAAGGCCGTCAAGGACCTTGGGAAGAAGGTCTTCCTGGACCTCAAGTTCCATGACATCCCGAGAACCGTCGAGCGTGCCGTCCGTTCCGGCGGAAAGCTCGGCGTGGACCTTATGACGATCCATTCCGTCGGCGGCAAGGCGATGATCAAGGCCGCTGCCGACGCCGCGGCGGAGTTTGGCGCGGCCGGTCCGAAGATCCTCGCCGTGACGGTTCTCACCTCGCTCGACCAGTCCGACCTTGCGGACGTCGGCATCGCCGGGCGCACGCCCGCCGAGCAAGTCTCCGCGATGGCGCGCTTCGCGACTGAAAACGGCGCGCACGGGCTCGTGTGCTCCCCGAAGGAGGTCGGCGCGCTTTCCAAGGCGCTCAAGACCGGGACGATCTTCGTGACGCCCGGAGTGCGTCCCGCGGGTTCGGCCGTCGGCGACCAGAAGCGCGTCGCGACGCCGGCTGACGCGGTGCGCGACGGCGCGACGCACCTCGTCGTCGGGCGTCCGATACTCGCCGCGGAGGATCCTGCCGCCGCAGCGCGTGCAATCCTCGCCGAAATGCGCTAGCCGCTACGGCATTTTCCCCATCGCCGCCGCGAGAAGGAGTCCGAGCGCGTGCTCGACCGCGGCGGCGCGCACTTCGCCGCGATCCCCGGTGAAGACTGCCTTTTCCGTCGCTACGCCGGAAGGGGAGGCTAGCCCGAACCAGACGAGTCCGACCGGCTTCTCCTCGCTCCCGCCACCGGGTCCGGCTATGCCGGTGACCGAGACGGCGAAATCGACGTTGATCAGCCTTTGCGCGCCTATGGCCATTTGCGCTGCGGTCTCGCGGCTCACGGCGCCGACGGTGTCCAGAGTCTCCTGGTGTACGCCCAGGACGTCGCGTTTGACGGCGTTGTCGTAGCTGATCACGCCGCCCATGAAGACGGCGCTGGAGCCTGGAACGGACGTGATCGCGCTTCCGATTCCGCCGCCGGTGCACGATTCGGCCGTTCCGCACGTCTTGCCGGCGCGGGCCAGCGTTTCAACAAGTTCTTCAGCCTTTGTCATTTGCAGTCCTTCCGTTGGTCCCTCTCATTATAGCAAATCCCGGACCCGATTATGGTATAATTGCTGCATGACCGAAACAAATGCAAAGTCCGCGGCCTTCAGGCTGCTTTTCGTCTGCCACGGGAACATCTGCCGTTCGCCGATGGCGGAATTTGTGATGAAAGATCTTCTTGCCAGGGCCGGGCGGAGCGACGTCGCCGTCGAATCGGCGGCGCTGCACACGGACGAGATCGGCAACGACATCCACTACGGCACGCGGCGCAAGCTGGACGAGAAGGGCATAGCGCATCCCCGGCGCGCGGCGTGGCTTCTCACGTCCGAGAAGGCGTCCGAATACGACCTCATCGTCGGGATGGACCGCTACAACATGGCGGACCTGGAGCGCCTGGTGCGTCCAGAGGACCGCCGCAAGCTCAAAAAGCTGCTTTCGTTCGCCGGGTCCGTGCGCGATGTCGCGGATCCGTGGTACACGGGCGATTTCGACGAGACGTACGACGACGTGCTCCTCGGATGCGAGGCGCTTCTGCGCAAGCTCTCAGCCAGCCCTGGAAGCGCATTGCCGCCGGAGGGGTCGTTTTGATATAATGTGGTTCATGGGGAACAAGGGGAACAGAACTGGCGGCGCCGTCAGGGCCGTCCGGCTTTTTGTGCTGCTGGCGATGCTGGCGGCGGGCGGCGCGAACGCCGCGACGCCGGGCGCTAGGCGCCCTAACGTCATATTCATCCTGGCCGACGACCTAGGCTACGGCGACACGGGCATCACGTGGCAGAACGCGCGCGCGGAGGGCAAGCCGCGCATCCGCACCCCCAATCTCGACCGGCTCGCCCGCGAGGGCGCGGCGCTGACAAGCCACTACTGCTGCGCGCCGGTCTGCGCGCCCAGCCGCGCGTCCATACTCGTCGGGCGCGTCCAGGGCGAGTGTTCGCTCAGGGACAACTGCTTTGACCGCGCATTCGCCGAGACCAACACCCTCGGCACGGCGATGAAGCGCGCGGGATACGCGACATGGGCCGTCGGGAAGTGGGGCATCGCCGGCGGTGGCGAGTCTGGCGAGCCGGTTTCGTCCCATCCGCTGGACCGCGGATTCGACTATTTCTACGGCTTTCTAGACCACATGGCTGGCCACACCTACTACCACTACAACGGCCACATCCGGAACGCGTTCATGGGTATTACGGAGAACCGCTCGGATGCGACGGAGTCCGCCATGGGGAAGTATTCGACGGACCTCTTCATGGCGAAGACGAAGCAGCTTGTCTCCGAGCACATGGCGCGCGAGCCGGAGAAGCCGTTCTTCCTCTACCTTGCCGTCAATGCAATCCACGGCTCGGGGCGGTGCGACGACACGTTGAAGTGCAAGGATCCGATCCACGTGCCGGGGCGCCCGTATCCGAAGGGGGGCGTCTCGTGGCCCCTGGAGCGCGAGCCCCTGGAGGCGCGCAACACCTGGATAGACCCGGCATACGCCGGCCTCCCGTCCGCCGCGGCGCGCTACGCGACGGCCATCACGCGCCTCGACGACGCGATTGGAGACTTGCTGGACCACTTGAAGAGGCATGGCATAGACCGCGACACGCTGGTCATATTCACCTCCGACAACGGGCCTGCGGACGAGTATGGCGCGGATCCTCGCGTCTTCGGGTCGAATGGCCCGTTCGACGGACTCAAGCGCGACGTCTTCGAGGGCGGGATGCGGGTGCCCGCGTTCGTGCGCTGGCCTGCGAAAATCGCCGCGGGGACGGTGGACGACGAACCGTCCCAGGCTCACGGATGGATGGACTTCGTAAAGGCCGCGGCTGAAGGACGCTACGAGCCGCTGAGGACGATCGTGTACACGCAGTACGAGTTCCCGTGGGACGGCGGGACGGACGCGTTCCGCGAATTCAAGTCCCGCAAGGGCGAGGTGCGCGGACTCCAGCAGATGGTTCGCAAGGGCGACTACGTGGCATTGCGCACGCAGATGCGCAAGGAGGGCTGCGGAAAGGTCCGCCTGTACAATGTGAGGGAAGATCCGTTCCAGGAGCGCGACATCTCCGGTGAGCCTGAGCAGAAGGCCCGCCTTGCGGAGATGACCTCCGAGCTGGACGGAAGGCTGCGTCCGTAAGGCGCCGGGGTCGCGCCGCACGCGACATGGAGCTAACAACGAAAGAGGGGAATGAAAACATGGAAAAAGCAGCAGCACTGGCGGTCTTCGCCGCAATCTTCACCATGGGGGCGTCTGCCGTGATTCCAGACACGCGCGCGCGGAGCGTGCATCTTCACCACGGGCCGTACGCAGGGGAGACTGTCACGGCGCTTAGGGGGTCCGTCACGGTCACCGGGGTGCAGACGAACTCGTACTACTCGATAATCAACTGCGAGAGGGCCTATTGCGGCGTGCAGGACCTTCTCGGGCACCGTGTGTTCATCTTTTCCGTGTGGGAGCCGGGGGACCCGATGGACCTCAAGGCGAAGGAGTCGGCTGTCGCGGCGGAGGACCGCGCCAAGGTGGTGTATCTGGCCGAGGACTTCGAGTCTGCCAGGTTCGGGAACGAGGGCACGGGCGTCAAGGTGATGTCCGATATCGGCTGGAAGACGGGCGAGGTCGTGTCGGCGTGGATAGAGCTTGCGCCGGACGGAGACTCGCGAACGGCTTTCACTTGCCGCATAAAGGGTCCGGGACAGGGCGACTGGCGCAAGGTGGCGACCATCTCGACGGTCGGCAAGGTCGGCTCCCTCGGGAGAGCTGTGTCGTTTGTGGAGGACTTCTGGCGCACGCCGGCGAGCGCGCGCCTGGTGCGCAGGGCGGTTTTCGGCGGTTTCGAGGAGAAGACGGCGCAATCCAGCGGCTGGACGCCGCTTCCGATCGTCAAGTTCACGGCCGATTCGCTCCAGGTCGACAACATAGACGCGGGGAAGGTCGGCCCGGGGACGTTCTTCCTCCAGACCGGCGGCGACACCAAGAACGAGCACATCCCGCTGTGGGGCGTCGCCAATTGACGGTGCCGCTGCGTCCTACGTGGCGTTCCCTTCCATGCGGCGGCGTTTGACGGCGGCGAGGCATTTTAGATATACTGTATTGCATGAGAGAAATATTCGAGGTCGATGCGGCGAAGTGCCGCAAGTGCGGGGCGTGCGTCAGGGACTGCGCGTTCCGTGCTCTGAGGGCGGACGCCGCGGGCGTGCCGCGCATGGCGTTCCCGGACAGGTGCATGAAGTGCCAGCACTGCCTGGCGGTCTGTCCGTTCGGGGCCGTGACGTTCGACGGACGGCGTCCTGATGAGTCCGTCGCCACGAAGGGACTTGAGCTTCCGGGGGCGGCGGCGGTCGAGAACTGGCTCAGGACCAGACGTTCCGTACGGCGCTTTTCCAAAGAGGACGTCGACCAGGTGACGCTGGACAGGGTCCTGCGAGTCCTCGGCAACACCCCGACGGGCTGCAACGCCCGCGCGCTGACGTTCACCTGCATCCCGACGCGGGAGGCAATGGACAGGTTCCGCGGCGACTTCATAAAGGCGATCGAGCACCACCGCGACGGACCGAGGCTGCTGCCGCGCTGGCTCGCGGTGCCGGCGATCAAGCTGCGGAACGGCGGGGAGGACATGTTCTTCCGCGGCGCGCCGGGGCTTCTCATCGTCTCGTCGGACGAGACGTGTCCCGGCGGCACAACGCCCCGCGAGGACGTGACGGTCGCATGCGCCAATTTTGAGCTCCTTGCGAACGCGAACGGCATCTCCACGTGCTGGTGCGGGTTTCTGGGCCTCGTGCAGAAGGAGGTCCCGGAGCTCCTGGAGGCGACTGTCGGCATACGCCGCACGACGCCTTTCTACGCGATCCTGTTCGGACGCGGCGCGGTCGGCTACCCTCGCGGCGTCCAGCGCGACGGATACGCCAGCATAGTCTACAGGCGGGGGGATGTGGGATAATAGCCGTCTATG
>JAEEGL010398189.1_pt1 | contig 12949 bp, 12 predicted proteins | sample 9134231 | NCBI WGS metagenome assembly JAEEGL01 (sample SAMN16246548, study PRJNA631951) | gut metagenome | biome: gut microbiome; feature: rumen; material: fiber-attached | host: Bos | place: Iran: Karaj | collected 2018-10 | reverse complement strand
GACGGTAATATTTTCTTCCGGAAAAACTCAGCCATTTTTGACTCTCATATATATAATCGTTGTCTCCCTCATCAGAATCCCAGTTTATATCAAAGAAATCCGATACCACTGCCTTTTGTTCCTCATCACAAAGACAGAATCGGATGCCGCCTCTGTTTTCGGCATCCTGCTTTAAGATCCGAAAGATCTTTTCTTTATCGGGCGTATCTTTTGACAAAGGAAAACCGTAGCCCTGACGGTTAGGCCCTTTTCCGTGATAGTAACGAAATAAAACTCCGTCATGTACCGCTATTTCCAGCTGATATTTGCGGCGGAGCAGATAAATATTGACCGGAGAGGTATCGCTTCCCTTAAAAGGGAGATGCCTGAAATCTTTCAAGGCTTCTATGGCCGGCTGTGTCCATGCCAGTTTTTCCATACAAATTCACCTATTACCTTCTTCTACAATGACAATGCCCTTAATTATAAATGAGAAATGAGAATTTAACAATGTTGTCAGAAATACTTATGACATTTTTAAATTTAAATTGCGGCCTGCGTGAGGATGCGCTATACTGTTTCTGTGTACATTTGTCTAAAAAACGACTAGTGGAGTGGGTCAGTTATTTCTTCAACGGATGGGACAGAATCGTGGAATTCTTGAAATAATTTGGAGGGTTAAAAAATGTTCGGAAAAAAAGGAAATGTGAACCGGAATGATATGATGGAAACAGTAAGCGCGCTTGAGGAGGAGGTTGCTTTACTTAAAAAGGAGCTTGAGGAAAGCCGGACTGAGCTTGAGGCGGTCAATACCAGTACTCATCTTGGTATATGGAAATGCTTTTATAATGAAGACGGCACTCAAAAGGGTGTGATTTACACCGATGAATTCCGGAGAATGCTCGGATTCAGCCGCAAAGAGCTGCCCGATTCTCTTGATTCGCTTGGCGGCATAATCCACCCCGATGATACGGATAAGGCGTTTGGTGCCTTCGGAGCTGCAGCCGGAGATAAGAGCGGACGCACGAAATATGATATTGATTACCGCATACTTACCAAATCGGGAGATTATAAGTGGTTTCATGCGGCCGGCGAATGCCTGAGATTCCCCAACGGAAATCCGAGAGAGTTTATAGGCACATTTTCCGATATTGACGAACAGGTGAGGAATGCGGAAATTTTTGAACATGATTCAAGACGCCAGAATGCGGTTGAGCTTATGATGCTTGAGGGCAGCTGGAGCATGGATCTGACTAAATACGCAATAGATGATCCGAATTCTCCCATGGTATTTTCAGACCAGTTCAAAAAAATTCTCGGATATGCGCCCCGTTCATCGGAGTTTCCGGACATTATGCAGTCATGGATAACAAAGATACATCCCGATGATGTTCCGGGAGCTTCTGAGGCGATGGGAAGACAGCTTTCCGATCCCAGCGGACAGACGGTGTTTGACATGGAATATCGTATGAAGCATAAAAACGGGGAATATCTGTGGGTAAGGGCTTCGAGCTATGTGGTATGGTCATCCGACAACGTACCATTGATGGCTGCGGGAACCATTCTTGATATTACCGGAGAAAAAAAGAACCGTGTCCGCTTTGAGGAGGAGATGGAGCCCAATATCAGAGCTTTAAGAGACGGAATAGCCGATATTGCGGTCAATGTCGAAAAGACAGCAGAGAGAATGACTGATATGTCCTCCAAACAGGAGGAGGTAAGCCGGGCAGCAAACGAGATTGAAGAGGCAGTAAATTCGTCAATGGAGATCATTGGCAGCATCCAGAGCATAGCAAGCCAGACAAATCTTCTGTCGCTTAATGCTTCAATCGAAGCAGCAAGAGCCGGCGAGGCAGGCCGTGGCTTTGCGGTTGTTGCAACAGAGGTTCAGTCTCTGTCAAATTCCACGAAGGAAACAACGGAACACATTTCCGAAAAGCTTACCAATGTCAATGATTCGGTTAAGGGAATCCTCTCCAAGATAAACCAGATAAGCGAGAGCATCGAAAAGGAAACAGAGGAGATGAGCACGATCAATGCCACGATCGAAGAGCTGCGTGCTTCTGCTGATGTGATCGGGCAGATGGCCCAGTCATTATATAAATAAGCTCAGACTGTTTCCTTAATTTCATAGAAGCCCTGATCAAGCCTCTTTTCGAATTATATGCACAGCTGATCCAACAGATTTTCCGCCTTGAGTTCATCCTCTATAAGGGAGAGAGTATCGGTTGCGGCAAATCTGTGAGGAGCGTTGTAGAATGAACGCCAGTTTTGCTGTATATATTCAAATTCGGTCTTGCTGATGCTCCGTCCGAGCACAGAGCCTATGTGGCTTGCACGTTCTATTATCTCTTCTAATGGCGGAATGTCATAAAGAGGGCGGGCAGAGGCCATATTTTCCGATGAGGTGGAAAGCTCTTCAGCAAAAGGCTTATTTTCGAATTCCGGATTTATGATATTGTCATCGGAATATGATAAAAACGATTCAGTCCGGGAAGCCTGGTCTTCGACGCAGATCATGGTTTTTACGGACTGGTTGAATATGGCCTGTTCTGTAATGTCACGCTTAACAAGCTCGGTATTTCTGACGGCATTTGACTGACCTGACTGATGAAGACCGGTAATGTTTTTTTGAAGCAGATCGCTTTTTATTACATTGTTTCTCATAAGCCGCCGCACCTCCTTGTGCTATATATAGAAATCAATTTCGATTATATTCTATATATCGACAAAAAGGGGCGGGAAATAAAGAAATATTTTTAATCCAAAACACTTTCGGGAAGCCATTTTTTTAGTGCTTCTTCAAGTTCTTCTTTCTTGACGGGCTTTGAAAGGAAGTCATCCATACCTTCCTTTAAGAGCAGATCCCGGGCTTCTTCAACAGCATTTGCAGTGAAAGCTATAAAGGGAATATTTTTGTAGGCAGGGTATTTTTCACGGATCATTTTTGTGGTCTCTATACCGTCCATCTGCGGCATCATATAATCCATAAAAACAAGATCGAAATTATCTTTTTCGACAGCTTTAAGTGCCTGCTGTCCGCTTAAAACACAGGTGGGGTTGATTCCAAACAGTTCCATCAGATTTCTTGCAACATAAAGATTTACGCTGTTGTCATCCACCACAAGAACCTTCGCCTTGGGGGCAACAAGCGGTCTTTCACCCACGGGTTTGCTCTGAAGCGGAATATATCTGTCTTTGCTTTCGGGGGTAACGGCTATATCCTGAGGGATACAGATCTTAAACACGCTTCCCACACCGTATTCACTTTCAACTTCTATGGTTCCGTCCATAAGGGTTACAAGCCGCTGCGTGATGGCAAGACCGAGGCCGGTTCCCTCAACCTCGCGGTTTCGTTTGCTGTTTATCTGTGAAAAGGATTCAAATATCCGCTCATAATCCTGCTTCATGATACCTATACCGGTGTCGGCCACGCGTATCATAAGGTCGATCTTACGGTCATTTTTTGCCTTGAAGTCAACATTTATGTTTATGGAGCCCTGTTTGGTAAACTTCACTGCATTGGATATGACATTATTCAGCACCTGTCTGATGCGTGCGCTGTCGCCGTGCAGAGTATAAGGCATATCGGGGGTTATCTCAAGCTTCATTACGACAGCCTTCCTGTTAAGGCCTCTGGAGGTATTGTCCACCACTTCATTTACTATCTGTCTTATATTGTAGTCGGTCTGCACGATCTCCACAGTGCCTGCCTCGATCTTTGAAAAATCAAGAATGTCACTTATGATCACGAGCATCGCATTTGCGGAAGAATTGATCTGTTTTGCGTATTCCTCACCCTGTTCGGGAAGGTCTTCTTTAAGGATCAGATCGGACAGAGCCACAATGGCGTTCATGGGGGTTCTTATCTCGTGGCTCATGTTTGCGAGGAAATCACTCTTAAACTGAGCGGTCTGGGCAATCTTCGCCTCATGCTGCTGAAGCTCCTTTATCATGTCGGCTGTGTTTTCTGCGAGAGTTTTTATCTCGTCCTGACCGTAAGGGTAGGAACGGATGGAATCAACAGTATCATAGGCTCTCGTGGTGGAAAAATCGTTGATCTGTTCCGAAAGATGATTGATGCGGCTTATGTGATAGCGGTTGATGAAAAATAAAAGTCCTGCAGTAAGAAGAATAAGGAGCAGGCCAAGCTGCAGAATCAGAACAAAGGTGCTGCTTAAAATCATGCTGTTAACATCACCGACTTTTATTTCGGAGACGATAAGTCCCACACATTCGTCGTGAATAACAAGGGGAGTGTAGTATGAGTAGGTATGACCCCATTCATTGTTCCACTCATAGACATCATCGTACTTCTTTCCGTTTAGATAGGTATTCCACAAGAGCTCATGCTTTGCGGGATCCTCATAATACGAATCACCCATATACAGGAATCCGGGATGTTCCTTATCTTCGGTCCTTTCTCCGTCTATCATGTACATGGTATAATTCGTTTTTTCATCGGGGAGCAGAAAATAGGTATAAGGCAGATTAAAGGAATCCCTTGCCTGTTCAAATATCAGGATCCAGTATTCATGACGCCAGGTATAATAGAGCAGCTGAAGTTCATCCGACATTTCATCGGGCATGACATCGTGAAAAAAAGTCTGTCCCGGATAAACCTTTAAGAATTCCGAGTAGAATTTGTCTCTGTCTGTTGCGCTTTCGGAAAAGTCAAAAGGGATACGGATCTCTTCATAGTGTTTTTCGTAATAATTCTTATATGCAAGGAAATCATCCGGCTCCTCCATAATAAGGCCGGCAAGATAATCCCCGACAGACATGATCCTGTCCTTGCAGACAGTGTGGTACTGCTTTACCTGTGAGAAATATGTTACAAGAGCAGAAACAGCAATGGTTGTTACAACAAAAATCGAGATAAGATATGCGAATTGTCTTATAAGTTTAATCCGGTGTTTCATGATATTAAGTATAATGTGGTTTTTCATGTTCGTAAAGAATAAAATTGTGATATACTTAAAAAAAACGGACATTCAGTTTAAGGAAAAACCGGGATGACATGGAAGAATGATCGGAATAAAAAAGTCATTTAACCTGGTTTTGGGGGAAGTGTTATGAATAGGATCAGAATTTTAGCAGTGCTGTTGGTTTTCTCAGGAATATTTTTGTTGAGTGCCTGTGGGAAAAAAGATAGTCCGGTATATGTTTTGGAAGAGGAAAACCCGGAGCCTGATGAGAATCCGGATAATCCGGGAGATGACGGTGAGAACGGTGATGATGAAGAAAGCAGTGATGACGATGAAAGCAGTGATGACGATGATGAATATAATGTTATAGAGGCACACTTCGGTCCGGCTGCGGCCGCAAGAGAAAAATCCGGTCAGGAGCTGTCCAGGGATGATGAGGCAGAAGACGGATCTGCCGATGATCCCGAAGAAGGGGGATCGGGACCTAAGGCCATGGCACGCAGGAGGGCTGAATGGGAAGAAGAAACTGACGGAGGATATCCTTCTGATGAAAACGGATATATCGACTGGAGCGGAAAGTATTACGCCGGTTCGAAAGCGTATGTGGTGGCGGGCTCGGACAGTGAGCTTCTTGATAAGGATGCGGTGAGCGGTATGTCCGACGAGGTTTTAAGACTTGCCATAAATGAGATCTATGCCCGGCATGGCAGAAAGTTTAATTCTGAGGATCTTCGGGAATTTTTTGAAGGCAAGGAATGGTATATTCCCCGATATGAGCCTGAAGAATTTGATAAAAGGCAGAAAGAGATATTAAATGATGTGGAGATAAAAAACCTGGAAACGATGACGGCTGAAAGAAACAGAAGAAATCAATGAATATTGTACTGCTTGAACCGGAAATACCGGAAAACACCGGAAATATAGGAAGAACCTGCGTGGCGACAGATACAGCCCTGCATCTTATAAGACCCTATGGTTTTATCTTAAATGAGAGAGGCATTAAGAGAGCCGGACTTGATTACTGGGGAAGCCTTAATGTGACAGAATATATCAATTATGCGGAGTTTCTTGAAAAGAATCCCGGAGCCGTGATCTGGTATGCAACGACCAAAGCCGAAAAAACATACGACGAGGCCCGTTTCAGTGACGGTGATTTCATAATGTTCGGAAAAGAAAGCGCAGGGATACCGGAGGAGATCCTGATTGAAAACAGGGACAGATGCATAAGGATACCTATGGCTGAAGATCAAAGATCACTGAATCTTTCCAATTCTGTTGCAGTTATCCTTTATGAGGCTTTAAGACAGACCGGTTTTAGGAACCTCGTTAAAGAGGGAAGCCTGCACAGGCTGTCATGGAAATAATAAATTTAATTAAAAAAGTTAACACAATTGTGACCTTTTGACCCTGACATCATATATAGTGTATAATGAAAAAAGTTGTGCACATTATATGGGAGTTTTTTTTATGTCTTATCTGGAAGAAGACACAATAGATTATGAGCATGACAGTTTTGAGGAAAGAAGACAGAAGAGGGCTTTGCACCGTCAGGCCCGGGAAAGACGCAGGAAGCAAAGACTTATCAGGATATATGTGACAGCGGCTTCGGTCATCGTTTTTGTTGTTTTTGTTGTCATCGCTCTGCTTTTGATAATAAATAAAAATCATGATGATAAAGGTCTGACCAAAGCCGAAGAAACTGTCACTGAGATTGCGGAAGAAATAAGCTATGCAGCGAAAAACGGTTCCGTACAGGAGGCGGATTCCGCGCCGGAAAATACCGGGATTGGCGAGGCAGAGCCTTTTTCCGGCGTCAGCGATAATGCAATGGTAATGGTTGATACCCCTGTATGGCAGGGAGCCGATGACACGGAGCTTATCAGTGAGAACAGTATTGAGCCTCTTAATGTTACCCCCGATGATGCTACAGTGGGAGTAAGTGATGAGGTGGTAAGCGAATATGTCATCCTGGTTTCTCTTTCGGAAAACAGGGTAACTGCCGCAAGAAACTGCAGTAAACTTATGTATCCTGCTTCGATGACAAAGGTTCTTACGGTATATACGGCAGCCGACCATCTTTCCTCGGACGATGCCTTAAACGATACCTTCGAGATAACGCGCGAGATAGAGGCCTTCAGCTATGAGAACGGCTGCAGTAATGTGGGTTTTTCACCGGGAGAGGTTGTTACGGTCAGGGATCTTTTTTACGGAACTATCCTGCCTTCCGGGGCTGACGCTGCCATGGGTCTTGCAGAATACACCGCAGGGACGCAGGAAGCCTTTGTGGATATGATGAATGAGGAACTTGAAAAACTCGGGATTTCCGGTACCACTCATTTTACAAACTGCGTAGGCATTTATAATGATGATCATTACAGCACGGCAGCCGATATGGCAGTTATAATGAACGCGGCTATGAAAAATCCCATATGCAGGGAGGTTTTGAGCAGACATACATGGACAATGGCTCCGACTGAGTTTCATCCGGACGGTATCACGGTGTCAAACTGGTTCTTAAGACGAATAGAGGACAAGCAGCAGACGGGTACTGTGATCGGAGCAAAGACCGGATTTGTAAATCAGTCCAGAAACTGTGCGGTCAGCTATGCCGAATCCGATGACGGAGAGCCGTTTATCTGTGTTACGGGGTCATCCTCAAGTTCATGGCGCTGCATATATGACCATGTGGATATCTATACCAATATAGCGTTTAAGTGATATGAAAGCAGTTCATTTTTGTACAACCGATTTCGGAGGAGCCTTTAAGGCGGCATCAAGGATAAATGAAGCCATGAATTTGTGCGGGGCCGATTCCGGACTTTATGTCAGGTCGAAATACCATGCGGGCTCTTCATGTACGGAGGTGATTAATACACCGGTAAAAAGCTTCATCTCGAAATCAAAAAATGTTGTTAATCTGATGCTCTCTAAAGGAGAGGTTATCACGGATGCTTTCGGAACGGATGTCACCGGACTTGAGGCAGTAAAGAGAGCAGATGTAGTCATACTTCACTGGGTTAATTCTTTTGTGTCATACGATACCGTAAAAAAACTTGCTTCGATGAAGCCTGTCATCTGGGTTATGCATGATATGTGGCCGTATACCGGAGGCTGCCACTATGATTACGGTTGCGGAGGGTTTCTAAAATGCTGCGGGAACTGTCCTCAGATAAGAAGCAGAAATAATAAGGATATCTCATATCTTAATTTCCGTAAGAAAAGAAATATGTTTAACGGGTCAGGCGTATTTCTTGTGTCTCCGAGCACCTGGAATCTTGAATGTGCAAAAAAAAGCGCAGTCACGTCCGGACTTGAAGGATGCGTCATACATAATCCCCTGGATACGGAAATCTTTAAGCCGCGCTGTTTTGACAATAAAAAGAGAAAAAAGAGAATCCTTTTTGGTGCCATGGGAGATTCGGTTCACAAGTGGGAAGGTATAAGGATGATAAAGAAAGCTCTGGAGGGACTGTCCGGCCCGCTGCGGGATGAAACGGAGCTAATCATCTTCGGGAACGGTCCGGATCTTGATCTTTCAGGCTTTCCGGTAAAAACGAAAAGCTTTGGTTTTATTGATAAGGAAGAGAAGCTGGCTTCGCTGTATTCTGCCTGTGATTTGTTTATTTCTCCTTCCACAGCGGATAATTACCCGAACACTCTCCTTGAAGCTGTATGCTGCGGGACTCCGTGCGTGTGTTTTGATATCGGAGGAATGGGGGATATCGTTGTAACCGGTCAGACCGGATATCTTGCAAGACCGATGGATACGGCGGATCTTTGCAGGGGGATCGAATATGTGCTTCAAAGCGATCTTAAGTCCGTGCTCTCAGATCCTGCACGCAACCGGTTGTTATATGAAAACAGTTATCAGAATATTGGCAGTGAATATATCAAGCTATGCAGTAAGCTTACGGATAACAGATAATGGCAAATTTAAACGAAGATATAAGAACGGGAAACTTTAAGCCGGTTTACCTGATTTACGGTGATGAAGGATATCTCAGGGAAAATTACAGAAAGAAGCTCATTAAAGCTCTTGTAAAGGAAGGGGATAATCTGAATTTTTCCTCATTTACGGGAAAGGATACGGATATAAACGAGGTTATTTCTCTTTCCCAGACCCTGCCGTTTATGGCGCCCAAAAGAGTAGTCTGTGTTAAAAATTCCTATTTTTTTAAGAATGCCTGCGATGAACTTTCGGAGTATCTTGCGGATGTGTCAACGGATACTGTGCTTATCTTTGATGAGGAAGCCGTAGACAAAAGAAGTAAGAATTATAAAGGCGCGGCAAAATATGACGGGATTTTGGAAGCTAAGGAAATGACGGAGGCTGAGCTTAAAAAATGGATTGCCGCCTACTTTTCAAAAAACGGGAAAAAAATAAGGGAATCCACCGCAGAGCTTTTGATCTCAAGAGCAGGGACCCATATGGGGCAGCTTTCTGCAGAGATAAACAAGGTTATCGGTTATGTCGGTGACAGAGAGGTCGTTGAGGATTCGGATATTACCGAAATATGCATAAGGACACCCTCAGATTCGGTTTTTGCAATGATAGATGCCATGGCTTCAAAAAAACAGAGGGAAGCCGTCGGAATGTATTATGAAATGCTGGAGACAAAGCAGAATCCCTTCGGGATCTTAAGTCTTATCGAAAGACATTTCAGGATACTTATAATCGTCAAGGATATGACGGAAAAAAAATTTACCTCCGATGAAACTGCGAAGGCGGCTTCGATACCTCCGTTTACGGTAAGAAATTACCGTAATCAGGCATCACGATATTCGAGACATACTATGAAAGAAATACTGGATGCATGTGTTCAGGCAGAAAACGATGTAAAAAGCGGAAAGATAAGTGACAGTCTGGCTGTTGAGCTTATAATAATAAAATATTCATAAAGGTGGTAAATATGAGAGATATACCAAAAAAACATGAGATTTACAGACATTTTAAGGGGAATATTTATGAAGTGGTTGCAATAGCCCACCATACAGAAACCATGGAGGAACTGGTCATCTACAGAAATACCGAGGATAAGAACCAGGTTTATGCCAGGCCGTTAAAAATGTTCATGGAGCCTGTAGACAGGGATAAATATCCTGACACAGAGGCGGAATACAGATTTGAAAAGGTTGATATCAAAAAACCTGAAGAATATTCCAAATCAATTGATTCGGTGAATGCCGGAGCCATATCGGATTTTAAGAAACTGGTTGACATAAAAAAGAGGGAAAAGCAGCTGGAACGGTCGGTTGCGGAAAGTAATGAGATTCCGGAAGGAATATCGGCTGATCTGATCAGATTTCTCGATACCGATGATTTTGAGGAAAAGCTTGAGATTCTCAGGGATTCGGCAGAAAGACTTGATGATAACATATTAAATGCAATGGCGGTTTCTCTTGATCTTATGGTGGAAGACGGATCAAGGGAGAATAAACTGAAGGATATCAAAAATTATCTGTATCTTCAGATGCGTTTTGACGGAAAACACTTAAGGGAAAGAAATCAGGATAAATAAGCTTATGAAAATTCTCAGCGCTGTTGTTCCCTGCTTCAATTCAGCAGAATACATGGAAAAATGTGTGGACTCGCTCCTAAAAGGCGGCGATGATATGGAGATAATTATTGTCGATGACGGTTCCTTGGATGAGACTCCGGCTATCGCCGACAGATATGCAGTGGATCATCCGGGGATAGTGAAGGTCATACACCAGACAAACGGCGGACACGGAGAAGCTGTAAATACCGGTCTGCAGAATGCAACAGGGCTGTATTTTAAGGTGGTGGATTCCGATGACTGGGTAAAGGAATCGGCTTTGATTGAGGTTCTTGAGAAGCTTAAGAGTCTGCTTGGCGGGGACAGTGTGCTGGATCTTCTGATCACCAACTTCGTTTATGAGAAAAAAGGCCAGAAGAGAAAAAAGGTCATGCACTATAATTCGGCACTGAATGCAGGTACCCTGCTTAGCTGGGATGATATACACCGCTTTCATAAGGGACAGTATCTGCTGATGCATTCGGTGATCTACCGGACAAGGCTGTTAAAGGACAGCGGCTTAAAGCTTCCGAGACATACATATTACGTGGACAATCTGTATGTTTTTGAACCTCTTCCCTATGTAAAGACCCTTTATTATCTGGATGTTAATTTATACAGATACTATATCGGAAGAGAAGACCAGTCGGTAAATGAGAAGGTTATGATAAGCCGGGTCGATCAGCAGATCATGGTAAACAAGCTTATGATCGATTATCTGTCATCAAAAAACATTCCCAATAAAAAGCTATACCGCTATATGATCAATTATCTTGAGATCATGATGGTGGTGTCATCGATCCTTCTTATAAGAGAGGGAAGTCAGGAAAGCCTTAAAAAGAAAAAGGAGCTCTGGAGATACTTAAGACATAAAAATCTTTATGTGTTCTTTAAGATCAGGAGCAGTTTTCCGGGACAGTCAATAAATCTGCCCGGAAAGAGCGGAAGGAAGATATCGATAAGAGGGTATAAGATAGCCCGGTGGATAGTGGGATTTAACTAAGCTCCGAAATACTGTATGACTTGGGGAGAACCGACATATCACATCTGTAAACCGCCACATATACGACTGCACCCATTAAAAGTCCGGTCATAACATCAAAAACCGAATGCTGCTTTAAGAAAACCGTTGAAAGTATTATCAGTATACATATCACTATGGAAGAAATACGAAGAAGCTTTTTATCTTCGTATTTTTTGCTTTTAAGGATGGCAAACATTGCACCGAGTGAATTGTAAACATGAATACTCGGGAAAAGATTGGTTGCGGTGTCGGTACTGTAAAGCGACATCACCATTCCGGTAAAGATATTGTTACGCGGAAATACGGAAGGCCGCAGCAGGGCACCGTTTGGATATACCGTTGAAACGATAAGGAAGAAAGTCATTCCCACGCTTAAAAAAGTGAAGGCTTTGCAGAAATCCTTTCTGCCTGACATGATCGAAAGAACAACGGCACCCGGAACGAACAGAAACCAAAGGAAATACGGGATTATAAACAGTTCGTTAAAGGGAATATAATCGTCAGCAAAGGTATGGATTAAGTGATAAGCGGGATTATCCCTTCTTTCAAGATAAATGAACCATGTCATGTACAATATGAAATATGCGGGAACGACCCACAGATATCCGTATTCTTTTTTCAGCATTTCTAATTTTTTCATAATAACAGTCTGCTCAAAGTTCTGTAACTTTGCTCCTCTCCACTATATATAGACAACACTCCTCACAAACCACAGGATTTATGTAAAACCCCTGATTCCGTAAGAGTATAGCACAGGAATACGGCACTTTCAACGAATTATTTATGGAATTTTTTATGTATTGGTTTACCATAATCCATGGATTTAAATTCCGAGTGTTATTATAATGATATATGTGTGCAAAGAATGCAGGCGTTATTTTTTGTCTTCATTTTTCTACACATGGGAAATTCACATTTAAGGGAGCCTTAGGGCTTCTGGGAAGGAGTATATCGAATGAAGAAAAAAAGTTTCCTGTTTATTCTGCTTGCTATGCTGACGGCGGTCGTACTTACCGGCTGTACGGCAATAGTTACCGATGATTACGGAGAAACCTATGAGATTCCTCTGGATGATGCGGAGGAAATGGCAAGGGAGTATATTGCGGAGCAGATGCAGACCTACATTTCAGATGAGCTGGCCAAAGGGAATTCGCTTGCGGATATTCTCGGAATAAGTGAGGCAGAGCTTGAGCAGATAATCCGTCAGGAGATCAGAAGCGCGATCCAGGAGGAGCTTGGAAATCAGGATCTGGATCTTTCAGGTACGGATATTCTCGGACTGCTCATGGGCGGAGATCTGGAAAGTCTGTTCACTGAAGAAAACAAGGCTGCCGTTGAGAAAAAGGCCGATGAGGTTAAGGAAAAGGCCGGACAGGCAGCTGAAGAGATCGAAAAAAAAAGCCGAGGAAGCCGTTAATCAGGCAGCAGATGAAATAAATAAGAAGAAAGACGAGAAGGCCGAAGAAAAGAAGGACGAAAAG
>JAEEGL010081311.1_pt1 | contig 12949 bp, 12 predicted proteins | sample 9134231 | NCBI WGS metagenome assembly JAEEGL01 (sample SAMN16246548, study PRJNA631951) | gut metagenome | biome: gut microbiome; feature: rumen; material: fiber-attached | host: Bos | place: Iran: Karaj | collected 2018-10 | reverse complement strand
CGGGGTGGACGTCCACCTCGTACATGCCCCCGAACGCATCATCCCCGGCAACATGGTGTACGAGTTGCTTCATAACAACCGCACCATCGGCGCCGACAGCCGGGAGATAGGGGAGAAGGTGAAGCAGTACTACGCCAGCTTCTGCCAAGGCGAGATTGTCGTCACCGACATCCGCACCGCCGAGATGACCAAGGTCGTCGAGAACACCTACCGCGCCGTGAACATCGCTTTTGCTAATGAACTCAGCCGCATCTGCCGTCACGACAACATGGACGTATACGAGATCATCAGAATCTGTAACATGCACCCCCGTGTCAACATCCTGCAGCCCGGTCCTGGCGTCGGCGGTCACTGCATCAGCGTCGATCCCTGGTTCCTGGTTGGCGACTATCCCAGCCTTGCCAAGGTCATCGATGAGTCAATGAAGACTAATGACAGCCAGCCGACCTTCGTTCTGAATCGGATTTACGAAATCATGCAGGAGAACGGCATCACGGACAACCGCAGGGTTGGACTGTACGGTCTCACGTATAAGGAGAATGTCGATGATGTCCGCGAGAGCCCGACCCTTCAGATGCTAGAGATTCAGGAACGGCACCTTGCACGGCCGCTGAAGACGTTTGATCCGTTCTTCACTGAGAAGGCGATTGTCAAGAATCAGGTTCTGGACTTTGATCAGTTCTTGAGCGAAGTGGATATGGTGGTGATTATGGTTAAGCATGATCATATCAAGGCGAATTGGGAGAAGTTGAAGGGGAAGGTGATTCTGGATTGTCATAATGTTTGTTCGTTGGAGGGGGTGTATCACATCTAATAAGGGCATCATTTAATGATGGGCTCTCCTTTCTATTTTGACAACTGGGATGATTAAAGTTATTACTTACGGGACATACGATTTATTGCATCAAGGACATCTCAATCTGTTGAGACGAGCCAAAGAATTGGGTGATTACCTGATTGTTGGTGTTACGAGTGATAGTTTCGATCGTGGGCGCGGGAAATTGAATGTTCGCAATAACGTACTAGAGCGTGTTGAAGCCGTTAAGGCTACCGGTTATGCAGATGAGGTCATCATTGAGGATTATCTCGGTCAGAAGATTGATGACATCCAGAAATACGATGTGGATATCTTTGCAATCGGGAGTGATTGGGAGGGGAAGTTCGACTACCTCAACGAGTATTGCAAAGTAGTGTATTTGCCCCGAACTGAGGGTATTTCTTCTACTATGTTACGAGCTGAGAGCCAAGACACTTTTCGAATTGGGGTAATTGGAAGTGGTCGTATTGCCCACCGTTTTGTGCCCGAAACCAAGGTTGTGAATGGGGCCGAGGTTGTTGCCGTACTTAATCCGGATTCCAACGAAGTATCAGCCTTCTCCGAGATATTTGGCATTGATGCTTGCATTGATTTCGATGCGTTCATCCAAAAGGTTGATGCTGTTTATGTGGCGTCGCCACATTTAACACATTACGATTATGTGAAACGGTCATTGCTGGCAGGCAAACATGTGTTGTGCGAAATACCGTTTGTTTTGAGTAAAAATGAGGCTCTTGAATTGTATCGATTAGCTAATGAGCGTAATCTGGTGTTGATGGAAGCGAGCAAGACCGCTTATTGCCCGGCATTTGGCCACATCGTGACGTTGATTAAGAGTGGGATCATAGGTGATGTGGTCGATGTGAAGGCGTCGCTGAGTAAGATGGTAGAACCGCCCACCCGAGAGTTGGATCCTAAACAAGCCGGGGGGGCGATGACTGAGCATGCTCCATTGACTTTGATGGCGATCGTAAAGCTTCTGGGTATTGATTGGCATGATGTGAGTTTTCACACTAAACGAGAGGGCGGTGTGGATATCTATACCAAGGGTGTAGTTAATTATCCTCATGCCACGTCTTCGTTCACTTTGGGAATCGGTGTTAAGACAGAAGGTAACCTGGTTATCTCAGGTACGAAAGGCTATGTGTATGTCCCGGCTCCTTGGTGGCTTACAGATTATTTTGAAGTGCGCTACGAAGATCAGACCAAAAACAAAAAGTATTTTTATAGTTACGACGGGGAAGGATTGCGCTATGAGATTCAGGAATTCCTTTCGATGATTGTGAATAATCGCCATAGCTGTTACAAATTGCGTCGTCGTGAGAGTGTGGCCGTTGCTGAGATTATTGAGAAGTATCGTAGTGGGGAAAACGTAACGGAATTATAGGTTTGAAGTCAAGGATAGTACCATGATAAAAAAAAGACAAATAACCCTTGAGGAGCGTAAATCCGTACAGCTGGAGATGCTTAAGGAAATAGACGCTTTTTGTAGGGCAAATGATATTAAGTATTCTCTTGCTTTTGGAACTCTGCTCGGAGCAATCCGTCACAAAGGTTTTATCCCTTGGGATGATGATGTTGACATTATGATGCCTCTGCCAGACATGCTGCGTTTTAAGGAGTTATTTCATTCTGACAGCATGAAGTATTGTGATGTCGATACGGAGAAACACTTTGAATATGGTTTCTCGAGGATTGCTAATGTTAAGACATATAACAAAAGGGGATTGATCGCCAAGGCATATGGAATCTGTATAGACGTTTATCCTTTGGTTTCCGTCCCACTTGATCCAGAGAAGAACGAATTGTTTTTTAAGGAAGCTTCAGAGTTGAATAGGCGTCGTTTCCTTTTTATGAAATGGAATTCCAGGCTAATTAGGTTTATGCCTATTCATTCAATACCTGGCTTGGATCGTAGCATTAAAAGCTATAGGGATTATATACTGAATACTGTTCCATATGGTAAAACTGGTAAGTATTACGTTGTTGCAGGCCCTTTGAGGTTAAGGGATAGGATGTCATATGATTTTGATTTGTTTGACGAGTTGACGGAAGTCGTGTTTGAAGGGAATAGTTTTAAAGCAATTTCAAGATATGACTATTACCTATCTTTAAGATATGGTGATTATATGCAGCTCCCTCCCGAGAACGAGCGCCATCCTTATCACAGTGGGACTTTCTATTGGAACGAAGTATGACCTGGACGCTGGTCAATCACTCTCGAAAAGGGTGGATAGATGCTTTGCGTGGCTTGGCTATTCTATTAGTAATTTATGGCCACTGTGCAAAGGATCTGCTCGGCTTCTTTGTTTTCACGAGTCCGGTGAAAATGCCATTGTTCTTCGCTATCACGGGATATCTTTTAAGCATTAAAAGCAGCGGCGCATTTGTTAATCAATTATTAAGAAAGGTAATAGTTCCGTGGCTGTTTCTGGGACTTCTTCCTTCTTTCTTGTTGATACCTTTCAAAGGTTTAGGGAATGTGCTAAGCACCTTCTTAGATATGCTATCAGGCAAGGAACTGTGGTTCTTCCCTTGCTATATCATAGGTTTTGTTTTGCATTACTTGATTCGCCGATTATGCAAAACTACGGCTTTGATTTCAATTACGGCCTTAGCCTGTTTTGTCGTAGGTATTGTGCTTTGTGACCAGGGTATTCTTGATTATGCAATGGCTAACCGTGCATTTACTGTTCAACCCTTTTTTTTAATCGGTTATCTATTCAAGAGTTATGAGAGGAATTTGGTTAATCTTCGTTGGAGTTGGTTAATCTTGTTGTCCTTCCTTTATTTGGGATTATGTGGTTTAAGTATGGTGTTTTTCCCGGGACAAACTTTAGATGTGCACCTGAGCCATTATTATAACATCCCATACTGCCTTTTTCTTATTTTCCTTGGATGTTTCTTGCTGTTTATTGTGGGGGCAAAGTCGAACTTCTATACATGGGCTATGAGTTTTATTGGTCAGAATACTCTTGTGCTGTACATTTGGCATAGTATTGCAATCGCTGTTTTAGTAAAAGGTTTGTTTTTCGTTGGCTGGGAAATGCCTTCAAATTGGTGGACAGCATTAATTAAAGTCATTTGGGCTTGTCTCCTTTGCGGTGTTTGTGCTGTGTTGCTTAATCGTTATCTGCCTTTTGCGGTCGGGAAAAAGAGTCAATATGTCAACAACAAATAATCAGGTATCAAATACATCAAAAGCCATAAAAGGCATGTCGTCACAGACGCTTGTGACGCTTGTGCTTGGAGTAGTCGAGGTTGTATCTTTCGCTATAATGTCCCGTCTTCTTACCCAAGAAGATTTTGGCTATTATGCGGCCATTACGGCCATTACAACGGTATTTGCCAGTTTTTCAGACACGGGAATAGGGGCGGCTATCGTTCAGCAAAAGGAGTTGTCAAAGCGATTTGTTGACAATGCTTTCACACTCAGTCTGCTTTTTGGATCATTTATCTCGCTTTTACTTTTGGTTTTAGCGAAGCCGTTATCTCATTATGTGGCTGACGAGAGCATGATGGTTCCGTTGATGCTGATGTCTGGGACATTATTGCTAAACTGTCTTACTTCTGTCAATACCAGCATCATGCAGAGAAAGCTGCAGTTTCTTCGTCTGGGGTCGATTAGGCTTTTTGCACTTGTGGTTACCACAATTATCGCTATTTGGCTTGCATATAGGGGATATGGTTATTACGCTATACTTACAAAAGCAATTCTCACCTCGGTCACTGTGTATATCCTCTCGCTTATTATGTGCAAGACTCGGTTTGGATTAGCACTAGACGGGGCAACTTTCAAAAGGATTTTTTCTTTCAGTGGGTGGCTAATGGCAAGTGTGGCATTTCGTAACCTTGCACATCGAATAGATAGTCTGATGATGCCTCGTCTTTTATCGGTGTCTTCGTTAGGCGCATATAATCGACCCAAAGGCTTTGTAGAAGAAATGGGAAGCAAGGTGTGCAGTATTTTCGATTCTGCCCTATTCCCAGTTTTAAGTGGTATTCAGGATAACAAGCGAGCTCTCAATTCTGCTTATCGACGCTCTTTGTACATTTTGAATATGTTTGCCCTTCTTGTGTCAATGGCGCTCATGTTTAATAGCGAATTGCTTATTCGCATTTTCTTTGGAGAGCAATGGCTATCTCTGCGTCCAGTCATGTTTGTGGTGTCATTCACGGTCCTTTTCAACTTCGATGGGCGTTTGGCCGATTGCTATCTTCGCAGCCTGGCAATGACAAAACAGCAGTTCTATTTCCGTATTTTCGAGTTCGTCATGAATATTCTTGGCGTTCTTGCCGGATATAAATGGGATATTCTAGGAGTTGCGATTGGTGTGACATGTGCAAACATGATTTCAAAGATGGTGAAGATTATGTTTGTCGGCATCAAGGTTGACATGAAACCAGGGCAGACCATCAGAGTCATACTCTCATCTTGGAGATATGCACTTCTTCTCCTTCCTTGTTGTCTTTTGGCGTATTGTTTACTCCCTTCCTCATGGGGTGGCAATATCGTTTTGATTACCATTTTTCTGTTGGCTGTAGGTATTCTTTTTTTGTTCATGCCCAATTTCGTAGGGCGCGAGTATAAAGAGGAGATCTTTGTTAGAATACAGTCATTTGTAAATAGCAGACTACATCGATAATAGTAGCATTATTTGAAGATGTTTGATTTCTCGTGGAGTGAGCACACATTGGGCAATGTCCTCTACTGTGCGATAATTTATGTTTTATTCATCGCTGTTTTTTATAAGCGATGTGTTACAAATGCGTTGTCACTAAGCTCTAAACCCAATAAATGGTTATTCCTTGCCTCGTTGTTGCTTGTTATTACGGCTTGTATCGGCACCGATTGGTTTCACTATCGGGATATGGTTATTAACTATGATTTCACTTCTGGAGCTTTTAACTATGGTGAACCCGTGTATCGTTATATCGTGGCTGCCGTTAACAGGAGTTACTTTCTTTTTAGGCTTGTAGTATGGGGCTCTGCATTATTTCTTACGTGCATCGCATTCAAGAGATTTGGGATTAATCTCAACGTCGCGTTGTTTTTTCTCATCGCTGTATTCTTGATCAAGTTTAATTATGCTAGAGGCACGTTAGGAATGGCTTGTTATTTTGTTGGTTTATCATACATATTAAAACCTAATAAAGGCCTATTTGTACTTAACTTGGCTCTTGCGGCATTATTCATCTGGGGGGCGTATGTATTTCATCATAGTATGTTACTGCTTGTACTTTTGACACCCGTCGTGATAGTTTTGCCTCTTGATAAACCATTTATTCTTGCTGTTGTTTTATTGGCATTCCCTTTTTTAGCCTCGGTCATTGATTCGAACTTTCTTCTTATTGACCAACTAGAAAATGAGTATATCGCCGATAGGTTCAGTCGTTACATGGAAAGAGAGGGGACGGAAATCAATTTTTGGGGTATTATAGAGAATTTGTTTAATTATGGCGTGTTTGTAATAATGATCACATTTGATTCTGTTATACTGGTGAAGAATCGTCGTATGGTTTCGGCCCCCATTAGGAGATTATATCGGGTCGCGATCAGTATTGTAGTCTTTTCGGTTTCCTTCCTTTTCATGGGAGTTGAGTCAAATGTTTTCTTTTATCGAGTTTTGTATATGTCCTTTATCCCTTTGACAATCATCACAGTATCCTTATTTGAGCAACAGTTGATGAGCAGAAAACAATACGTGGTCACGTTATTATGGGGAATTGCTGCTATTACTTGGGTGTTGCTCCATTTGATATATAAGAACTTGTAGGTTTATGTAGTGATACTTTTTTTTTGATTATTTGAGGAAACGTTATATGAGAGTATTGATAGCCGGCGATTATTGTCCTCGAGAACGAGTGGCGAATGCTTTTGAAAAAGGGGATTTTAAAGCCGCTTTTGGGGCGGTAAAGCCCCTAATTGAGTCTGCAGATTATTCACTTGTCAATTTGGAGTGTTCTGTTACGAGTGGTTTGGAAAAACCAATTGTTAAATTAGGGGATACATTACGCTGTTCTGAAAAAGGTATTGAGGCAATCAAGTGGGCTGGATTCAAGTGTTTGACTTTGGCGAACAATCATTTCTATGATTATGGTGAAGACGGAGTCTCTAATACCTTGAAAATATGTAAGAAACACGAGTTGGATATAGTTGGAGGCGGAATGAATTTAGAATCCGCTTCTTCCACTCTTTATAAGCGAATTGGCGATAGTTCCTTAGCCATAATCAATTGCTGTGAGCATGAGTTTTCAATAGCTACGGATTCGTCTGCAGGATCAAACCCACTTAATCCTATTCGTCAGTTTAGAGCAATACAGCAGGCAAAGAAGGATGCCGATTATGTAATCGTGGTAGTTCACGGAGGGCACGAGCATTTTCAACTGCCCTCGCCGCGTATGGTCGATACTTATCGTTTCTTTATTGATGCTGGAGCCGATGCTGTAGTGAATCATCATCAGCATTGTTTTAGTGGGTATGAGGTATATAAGGATAAACCTATCTTTTATGGTCTTGGAAATCTGTGTTTCGATGGGAAAAAAGGAAGAGGAAGGAAATGGAATTTCGGATATTTAATAGTCATAGATTTCCAAAATGATGGGATCGATTATGAGCTATATCCATACAATCAGTGTGATAAAGAACCAACTGTGACCATATTGCCCAGAGATTCATTTAATGATGAATTGGATCGTTTAAATACGATTATCTTAAATCGAGATATGTTAATAAGGTCAGTTGATGAGTATTATTCAAGACGATCTATTGGATATAGTAATATCTTTGAACCTTTTTCAAATCGAATATTTAAGTATTTAAGATGTCATAATATCCTGCCATCATTAACGACTAATAGGCGCATTCTTTCTGCAAATAACTATATTCTTTGTGAATCGCATCGCGATCTTCTAGCCTGGTGGCTACGAAATCGGGTAAAAAGAATGCAGTAGTGAAGTACGAATCATAATATAGCCTCGTGACTTCTAAACAGGCCTGTTTTATTGAGTTTGTTTTTCAATTATGATTTGATTTTTGCTATCCTCGCATATCATGCGAGGATACACATGTCATCATGACTTTTCTTTCGAGCCATTGGTATAAATGTGTGTTTATGTAACTTGTGATTGACTTTAGATGATGAGGAATCTTATTCATGTGGTTTATAACCTTACGGTAAGGCGTCTTATTGGGTTTCTGCGATTATTAAGAGATAAAGAATTATACCAGGCTGAGTCGTATTATCCTGAGTCTTCTTTTTATCGACGGAGTGCATGGCAAGTTTTTGGGGATCAGTGTCGTTCAATCCTAAGATATGGATCTCCTAATCAGTTTTATTTTTCATACGGTCTAGACGTGAAGACTCCGGAAGAACAGGCGAAATACGTTCATTTCGATTATTTCTTTAAAAGAGTCTGCCGCCTCAACCAATCAGCAAAGTTTAATTGTTGCTGTATTTTACGAGATAAAATTCTTTTTAACATATTTGCCAGTGGAATTGGGATTGCTACTCCGGACAATGAGTTGTTTTCATCTAATGGCAAGCTTTATAAGTTTGATGGAGGAAAAGAAGTAGATAATGAGCAACTCTTGAAAATGGAAGGCATTAGTTTGTTTTGCAAACTAGTTGATGGGGAGTGTGGACGAGGTGTTTTCAGATTGGATATTATTGATGGGCAATCTTATATTGATGGCGAGCCTTGTCCTTCAGAAAGCGCTTTCAAATTGTTGACAAAAGGAAGATACTTGGCCCAGCGTGTTATCCGTCAGCACGCTGCGATGTCATCGTTACACTCTCAATCAATCAACTCGTTACGTTTAGTGACGGTGAAGAGCCTGAAGGATGGAAAGATAAGAGTATGGCCTTCTATTCTTCGCATTGGAACGGGCGCGAGTATTGTGGACAATACATCACAAGGAGGTCTTTGTGTTGGCGTGGATTTCGATACTTCTCACCTTAAAGAATGGGGTTTCTATAAGCCTCAGTATGGGCGAAAGACAGACCGCCATCCGGATAGCGGCGTTGTCTTTCGTGATTTTATCATTCCGTTTTTGAAAGAGGCCCAAGAGCAAGCTTTGTTTTTCCATTCCATGTTGCCTGGTATTCAATCTATTGGCTGGGATATTGCCATTGGAGAGAACGGACCTGTTTTCATCGAGGGAAACGATAATTGGGAAATCAATGGACCGCAGATCTGTAATGGAGGACTAAAAGGTTTATTTGAGGAACAAATGTTTGCTTAATTATCCTTAGCTATGCAGCCGATAGTAAATTATATTAAATGTCCAAGAGCCCTTGCAATCAGTTTAGTGAAGAATATGCATGGAGCTTTCAGAGAATCGGATTACTTGAAAATTCTTTACCGTTTAGAAATGAGGAAGAAGTTGAATTTGGAGCATCCTCATTTATATCAAGAAAAACTGCAGTGGCTGAAGTTATATAATCATGATCCCCAATACACAAGAATGGTGGATAAGATAACCGCAAAGGAATATGCCGCTGAAATAATAGGAGAACAATATATTATTCCAACATTGGGAGTGTGGGAGCATTTTGAACAAATTGATTTTAATGAGCTTCCCGACCAGTTTGTTCTCAAGACAAATCATAGTGGAGGTAATACTGGTGTCGTTGTTTGTACGAATAAACATGAGTTCAACATAGAATCGGCGAAAAAGAAATTAGAGGCGTCGTTGAAAACAAATGTCTATGAAAAATTGAGAGAGTGGCCTTATAAAAATGTTAAGCCGATGATTATGGCCGAGGCCTATATGTTCGACGAAAGTGAATTTAACAAAGGAGGATTGTGCGACTATAAATTCACATGTTTCGATGGAGATGTGGACAATGTTATGGTTTGCAAGGATCGAGCTTCTGGAGATACTAAGTTTTATTTCTTTGATAAATCGTGGAATTTAATGCCGTTGAATACCAGAGGAAAGAATACGGATCCCTCATTCAAGTTGCCTAGGCCAGATTGCATGGATGAGATGTTTGAGATTGCCGGGAAGCTCTCAAAAGGGATTCCCTTTTTGCGTGTAGACTTGTATTGCATCAATGGAAGACCTTATTTTGGCGAAACCACTTTTTTCCCTGCGAGTGGTTTCGATCCTAACATTTTGCCCGAAACAGAAATTTATTTTGGAAACAAAATCAAGTTGCCAAATCTATAGAAAATGAATGATATGTATACGGTTGGACTGCCGATTTCTCATAAAGAGAACGAAAAACGACGTGCATTGATTGTTGAAGATATTCCTAAGATTTCACATAAGGGATGCATTTATGTTGAGCAGGGGTATGGTGATGTACTTGGGTACAGAGACGAAGATTATCTTGCTGCCGGAGTACATGTAGTATCTAGAGAGGAGGTACTGAAAAAGGATATTATCTGTGATCCAAAGATAGGCGATGCGGAGTATCTTGAACAATTGAGAGATCAAACTATTTTTGGGTGGATACACGCTGTGCAAAATAGAGACATCACAGACAAGATTATAGCCAGTCGTCTCTCTGGATATGCCTGGGAAGACATGTATGAAGATGGGCGTCATTCCTTCTGGCGTAACAATGAGATTGCGGGAGAAGCTGCTGTTTTTCATGCTTATATGTGTCATGGCGTTTTCCCCTACAACACAAAAGCCGCCGTTCTTGGTCGTGGCAATATAGCACGTGGCGCCATTAAGACACTGAATTATATGGGTGCGACAGTGGTTCAATATGATCGCAGGCAGGAGTCTCTTTTTCGTAAAGAGCTTGATCATTACGATGTAATTGTGAACGGTATTTTGTGGGATACAACTCGGAAAGATCATATTATCTATCGGGAGGACTTGAAACGGATGAAGCAAAATGCTCTGATAATAGATATTAGTTGCGACCGTAATGGAGGAATAGAGACAAGTGTCCCGACGACAATTGAGAACCCGATCTATGTTGTGGACGGAATTACTCATTATGTGGTAGACCATACGCCAACACTGTTCTGGAAGACTACATCCGAAAGCTTGAGTGCAGTTTTTGTGAGGTTTATCGATTCCTTAATTGAGGGGAAAGCGGACACGAATCCCACTCTGTCGAGGTGTCGTATTTTTGTGGATGGGAGAATAATGGACGAAAGAATCAAGTTATTTCAAAATAGAAAATAATTGATGGAATGGGTTAATCAAATACTTCACTTGTTTAAATGAAGATAATTTGTTTGATAGATTCTCTTGCCTCCGGTGGAGCGCAGCGGCAAATGAGCGGATTGGCTCCATTGTTGAAACGAGAAGGACATGAAGTTAAAGTAATCACATATTATGACATTCCGTTCTATTTGACCGAGTTACAAAATGATGGGGTGGATTATGAGAATGTAAATTGTGGTACCGGATTGTTTGACAGGCTTAGAAAGATAGGCGGATCCATCAAGCAGTTTAAGCCAGATGTGGTTATTTCGTATCTGGACACTCCCAATATTTTAGCTTGTCTTCTTCATGTTATAAATAGAAAACGTTGGAGACTGATTGTTAGTGAGCGTAATACCACCCAGACACTATCTAGGAGAGAGCGAATTAAGTTTTCATTGTATCGTTTTGCTGACTATATTGTGCCAAATTCTTATAGTCAGAAGGATTTTATTGCCCATTTTTGCCCTCGTTGTTCTGATAAGTGTCATGTTATCACCAACTTTGTGGACACGAATGCCTTTGTGCCATTAGAGAATGCAACAGGTAGTGATAGAATGACAATTATTGGTGTGGGACGGGTCTTAAAACAGAAAAACATCCCAATGCTGATTGAGGCGGTTCGAATTGTTCGTGAAAGAGGGAAGGCTGTTCATGTGGATTGGTATGGTGAAAAGTTTGATGCATATGACGAATGCATGACCCTAATTAATCAATACAAACTGGAAGACTCCTTTGAATTCCATGATGCAAGTAAGAATATTGTTGAGAAATACCAACAGGCTTGTTTGTTTGTACTTCCTTCTATTTATGAGGGATTCCCAAATGTGTTATGTGAGGCCATGGCTTGTGGCTTACCAGTAATAGCTACTGATGTCTGTGATAATGGGCGGATTGTTCAACACGAGGGCAACGGATACATTGTCCCTTCGAATGATGCGCTCGCTCTTTCTCAAAGACTTTTGCAATTTATAGAGTTACCGTTATCGCAGCGCATTGCTATGGGAGAAAAGAGTCGCGATTTGGCACTGGAAATGTTCTCAAAAGATGCTTTTATTAAGAAGTATCAAAAACTGATTCAATAACGTATTATGCTTATACATTTCTATAGGTTCGCTCATTGGCTTTATAGACATCGCCTTCGTTTATTGCCGAGAATAATTTGGAGACTTCAGTACTTGTTTTTCAATTGCTCGGTACCGGCGAGTTGTGAAATAGGGGAGGGTACTAGATTTGGGTATGGAGGAATTGCGGTCGTTTTGCATGCCCGGACTGTGATAGGAAAGAACTGTACAATTGGGACAGGTGTGACCATTGGAGGAAAATCTGGCTGGTACGAGGTCCCCGTGATTGGGGACAATGTGCAGATTAGTACGGGTGCGAAAATTCTTGGACCGGTCAGTATTGGATCGAATGTAGTAATAGGCGCAAATGCCGTGGTAACGAAAGATGTTCCGTCAAATTGTGTCGTTGCGGGGATCCCTGCAAAAATCATAAGAAGAAATATGAGCGAAGAAGATTGGAAAGAAATGAATAAGTACAAAGAAAGAGGGGAAGGCGACTTCCCGGTAACACCAATCAAGTAGTTTTTGCGCTTTTTATGAATCATTCGCTTCTCATCATTGGCCCAGATATTAAGAAACGTGGAGTTGGAGGAGTTACTATCCACGTAGAGAGGTTGAGGGACTACTTGGATTCACATGGGGTTGAATATGCTTTTATGGATTCCAGGAGCAATGATGTTTTAGCCCTTTTTTTCGAGATAGCTAAACATGGTGTAGTTCACTTGCATATTTCAAACCCCTTGGTTCAATGGGTTCTTGTTTTGTATAGCCGCATGATTGGAAGAAAAGTTATCATGACTCTTCATGGGGATTATGGACGATTTGGATGGCTAAAAAACCTGTTAGTAAGAATGGCTATTTCTTTGTCAAGTTTTCCAATCGTTTTAAATGAAAGAT
>JAEEGL015390233.1_pt1 | contig 12950 bp, 10 predicted proteins | sample 9134231 | NCBI WGS metagenome assembly JAEEGL01 (sample SAMN16246548, study PRJNA631951) | gut metagenome | biome: gut microbiome; feature: rumen; material: fiber-attached | host: Bos | place: Iran: Karaj | collected 2018-10 | reverse complement strand
GGAAGCTACCGCAGTGGTGGAAGTTGTGATTGGTAAAAAGAGTGACGATGCACACTGGCAAAATCTCCTTACCTACTGTGTAAATGGGAATCTGCAGGCCGTATGGGATGAGTTCGCCCATATGATTACCAGTGGCATGGATAAAAGTACCGGGATAGTCCAAAAACTTCACAACGAAATTCTGAACGGAATGAAGATCAGAGTAACGCGGTACGCGGTAGATACCTTAAGCACGTTTAAGAAACGTATTAATAACAATAAAAAGGGTAAAAAGCCCAGAATGATGTTTATGCGTACCCATTTTGCGGCAGCGTTTACCCGTGGAGTCAGCAAGGAGAAGGATACTGATCGTAAAAAAACAGTGCGCAACGCTTTTAATTCACCATTCAGGCCCTTTGTACTGGCTTCCACTTCCGTAGGCCAGGAAGGCCTGGATTTCCATAATTATTGTCGGCGCATCGTGCATTGGAATTTGCCGGGTAATCCTATTGATTTAGAGCAACGAGAAGGGCGCATCAACCGGTTCGAGTGCCTGGCTATACGGCAGAATGTTGTTAAGCGTTACGGGAATATACATTATGAACATGATGTCTGGAATGAAATGTTTGAAGAAGCCTACCGCAAAGAAAACGGCGGGAGGCAAGGTTGTTCGGATTTAATTCCCTATTGGGGTCTAAGCAAGGCAGAGGACATGGTGAAAATTGAACGTATCGTCCCCATGTATCCCTTTAGCAAAGACGGGCTGAATTATGAACGCCTGATCAAAATCTTATCGTTGTACCGGTTGACATTAGGACAGGCCAGACAGGAAGAACTGTTGGATTACATTTTTAAAAACTTTGACGAACAGCAACAAGAGAGACTAAGGAAACTGTTTATCAATCTGAGTCCGTTTTATAAAACGGAAAAAGACGAGTATTATTTATGACCTGTGACATGATATAATTAATAGCAAAGATTACCTGCTCATTTCAAAACAAAAAAGGCCTGCCAAAGCAGACCTTATGTTCCACACAGTGGAGGTTCCGAAGAACGGGTAGAATAAATTTTTATTTGAACTTGTAGTGTAAACTCATTGGATGGTTAGCCCTGAGTTCACATTTATTCTAATTAATTATTAAGCTTTTGTCAATATATTAATTCTAGGAAAGGATGAACGATTATGGCAAAAAAGTATGGAGGGGATTATTATCTGGGGTTGGACATAGGCACTGATTCGGTCGGTTGGGCTGTAACAGACGCCCAATATAACATTTTAAAATTTAAAGGAAAGTCTATGTGGGGCATCCGTTTGTTTGATGCTGCGCAAACTGCCGCAGAAAGAAGAATGTTCAGAACGACACGCCGCAGGATCGAACGCCGTCGGTGGCGTTTAGAATTGTTACAGGAATTGTTTCAGGATGAAATCAATAAGAAAGATCCGGAGTTTTTCCTGAGAATGAAAGAAAGCGCTCTTTATCCGGAAGACAGCCGCACGGGGAAACCGTTTGCGCTGTTTTGCGATAAGGACTTGAACGATAAATCGTATTACAAACAATATCCTACGATCTATCACCTTCGTAAAGCGCTGTTGACGGAGGATAAAAAATTTGATATCCGGCTGCTTTACCTGGCGGTTCACCATATTATGAAACACAGGGGTCATTTCTTGTTTGCCGGCGATTTTAAGAACGTCACACAGTTCAAATTTGCATTTGAACAGTTACAGGCAAGGCTGAACGACGAGCTGGATTTAACGTTGGAATGCAGCGACACGCAAAAGCTGGGCGAGGTATTAAAGGATAACCGCCTTGGCAAAAACGACAAAATAAAAGAAGCCGGCGCCCTGCTACGGTTTTCAGGGGATAAAAAACAGTTGCAGGCCATTGTAGGTCTTATTTGCGGCGCAAAGAAAAAGCTGTCGGACTTGTTTATGGACGAGGAGCTAAGCGAAGCGGAAGTAAACGGCTTTTCTCTGGACGATAAGCCGTATGAAGAATTAAGGCCCGAACTGGAAGCGGTCTTAGCGGATAAATGCGGCGTTATCGACGATATAAAAGGGGTTCACGACTGGGCGTTGCTTGCGGACATGTTAGACGGCGGCGAGTGGGGCAAGTCAACCTACCTTTCCGTGGCGAGAGTAAAACAGTACGATAAACATAAGAAAGACTTAAAAGCGCTCAAACAGCTGGTTCGTAAATATTGTCCGTCTGAATATAAGGCGTTTTTCAGCCAGGCTGAAAAAGATAATTATTGCGCCTACGTTGGCGCCGGCGTTGAGACAAAAAATGCGAAAGCCGTGGCGAAGTGCAAACGGGAAGACTTTTATAAACGGGTAAAGGCGTTAATAAAGAAAGCCGGTGAAAAGGGTTGCCCGGCTAAAATTACAGAGGGGATCGTAAAAGATATAGACGCGCAAACTTTCTTACCGCTCCAGGTAACTAAAGATAACGGCGTGATACCGCATCAGGTTCACGAGATGGAACTGGAACAGATTGTGAATAAAGCGGCGCGGTACCATCCGTTTTTAAAAGAAAAGGACGCCGAAGGGAATCTGACCGCCAATAAGATATTGCAGCTTTTCCGGTTCAGGGTTCCCTATTACGTCGGGCCGTTGAACAGTTATGGAAAAAACAGTTGGATTATCAGACGCGCCGGAGGGAAGATTTATCCCTGGAACTTTGAGGAAAAAGTCGATTTGGACAAATCGGAAGAGCGATTCATCCAGCGCATGACAAATCCCTGCACTTATATGCTTGGCGCGAGCGTATTGCCCAAGTATTCGTTACTATATTCTGAGTTTATGGTTTTAAACGAACTGAATAACGTTAGGGTTTGCGGCGAAAAACTGCCGGTTGAACTTAAACAGACTGTTTTTAGGGATTTATTTTGCAAAACCCGCCGCGTAACTCTCAGAAAATTTTGTAATCAATTAACGGCCGAAGGTTTTGTTCCCAAAAACGCAAACGGCAAGAGAAAAATTCAACCGGAAGACGTTACGGGAATAGACCGGGATTTTAAATCGTCGTTAGTTTCTTATATAGAAATGCATGAAATTTTTGGGGATGAATTAAGTAAATTCTCCGTACGGCAAATGTGCGAGCGAATCATCTTTTTATTGTCCATTCACCATGATGATAAAAAGAGACTGCAAAAACGGATTCGCGAAGAGTATTCAAACGAACAGATTACGGACGAGCAATTGGAAAAAGTTTCCCGGTTGTCTTATCAGGGCTGGGGCAAGTTTTCTCACGAGTTCTTGTCCGAATTAAAGGGCGCGGATACGGAAACGGGGGAAATTTTTAGCATAATTGAAGCGTTGCGGCGGACAAACGACAACCTGATGCAGTTATTGAGCAGCCGTTATACCTTTGAGAAAAACCGTAATGAATATAACCGGAATAACCGCAGGCAAATCGCAAGCCTAACCTACGACAATATTATGGGGGACGTAATTGCTTCGCCGGCCGTCAAGCGTTCGGTTTGGCAGGCTATATCTATCGCCAAGGAGCTCTCTAAGATTATGGGTCGAGAACCGAAGCGTATTTTCGTGGAAATGGCGCGCGGTCCGGAAGAAAAGAAACGGACTGCCTCAAGAAAGAACCAGTTATTGGAATTGTATAAATCGATTAAAGACGAAAGCAGGGATTGGAAGAAAGAACTGGAAACAAGAGAAGAACATGAATTCCGTAGTATTAAACTGTACTTATACTATACGCAGATGGGCCGCTGTATGTATACGGGCGAAGCAATCCGCTTGGAAGACTTGGCAAACGTAAATATTTACGACCGCGACCATATCTATCCACAGTCGTTGACAAAAGACGACAGCCTGAATAACCTTGTGCTTGTTAAAAAGTTGGAAAATGCAAATAAAGGGAACGGCCTCATTTCGATAGACGTTCAAAGAAGAATGAGGTCTTTCTGGGAAAAATTGCGTAGCAACGGTTTAATTTCACAGGAGAAATTTGATCGTCTTATTAGGACGGAACCGCTTACAGACGAAGAGCTCGCGGGGTTTATTAACCGTCAGCTTGTGGAGACCAGGCAGTCTACAAAGATAGTTGCGGAAAAGTTTGAGGAGTTATATCCGGAAACCGAAATTGTTTACGTTAAAGCAAAAACTGTTTCCGATTTCAGACAGGAGACGCTGAAGATGATAAAATCCCGTTCGGCAAACGATCTTCATCATGCAAAAGACGCCTATCTTAATGTGGTTGTAGGAAACGTCTATTATGAAAAATTCACAAAGAATCCGTTAACGTGGTTGAAAAATAATCGGGACAGAAAATATAGCTTGAACCAGATGTTTAATTATGATTTGACCCGTAAAACCGGTAATGACGTAACTTATATTTGGAAACGAGGGAAAGACGGTTCCATCGCCACCGTTAATAAAATAATGGAGCGAAACGATATTTTGTACACCAGACAAGCCACCGGTAACGTTAACGGAGGTTTGTTCAATCAGAATATTGTAAGTTGTCTGAATCAGCCTTCCGTACCGATTAAGAAAGGCATGGACGTAAATAAATACGGAGGTTACAAAGGAATTTCGCCGTCCAGTTTCGCGTTGGTTGAATATACGGATAAAAGTGGAAATCGGCAAAGAATGCTTGAGGCGATACCTTTATATTTAAACGACGCTATTGTTAAGGACCGGAACGTTCTAATCGACTTCTACAAAAAGGTTGTAGGATTAAAAGAGCCGACAATTATCCTAACGGGAATTAAAAAGAATTCGCTATTGAAAATCAACGGATTTCTGGTCCATTTGCGTGGAACGACGGGCTATGCGGCAAATCAGTTAAGTGTCCAAAACGCGGTTGAAATGTGTATTTCAAAAGACGCGGAAGCTTACGTTAAGAAACTGGAGAACTATGATAACCGTAAAAAAGAGGCGAGAAACGTCGCTTTAAAAGTTACGGAATGGGACGGAATTACCAAAGAAGATAATTTGGCTTTATACGATTTGTTTATTGATAAATTCAAGAATTCGATATATAGGTCAAGACCGGCAAATCAGGGCGGCAATTTAGAAAAGTTCAGAGACAGATTTGCAACCTTGCCTCTTGAAGATCAGTGTACTGTATTAACGCAAATATTATTGCTATTCGCCTGCAAACCGTCGATGACGGCCGATTTGTCTCTTATTGGAGGTTCCAGGAAGGCTGGAAACATGGCGTTGTCGAAATCGTTGGGAAACGTTGACAGCGCATATTTGATTAACCAGTCTGTTACAGGCCTGTTTGAGCAAAGAACAGATTTATTAACGGTTATGAAAAAGTAAAGGCATATAGGCATATGAAGCACTTATGAGCTGGCGTATAGTAGTGATTTCCAATTCCGCTAAGTTAGATTACAAGATGAATTTTATGTTAGTTCGGCAAGAAACCATAACGAGAATTCACTTGAGCGAAGTGGGGCTGCTGTTGATAGAATCGACGGCGGTTTCACTAACCGCCGGTTTATTGGCGGAACTTGTTAAACGAAAAATCCGCGTAATTTTCTGCGATGAAAAACGAAATCCGGTTTCCGAGTTAACGCCCTATTATGGGAGCCATGATACTAGCGCAAAAATACGAAAGCAAATTGCCTGGAAAGACGCTGTAAAAGACGCTGTATGGGCTGAGATAATTGCGGAAAAGATACGGCAACAGAAAACCTTTTTGACGACTTTAAATAAAACTAAAGAAGCGGAATTGCTTCATCAATATATTGGGGAAATCCAACCCGGCGACAGCACGAACCGGGAAGGCCATGCGGCAAAGGTATATTTCAACGCGTTGTTTGGCAAAGAGTTTTCGCGAACGCTGGACACACCTTTAAACGCGGCCTTAAATTACGGCTATACCATACTTTTGTCGGCGGTAAACCGGGAAATATCAGCAAACGGTTATATTACGCAGCTTGGCGTTTTTCACGACAACATGTTTAACTGTTTTAACCTGGGGTCGGATTTAATGGAGCCTTTTCGTATTCTTATTGACAGAACCGTTTATAAATTGCAACCGGAAAAACTGGAGCACGATGAGAAAGTTATTATAATTGGAGCGCTTACTAAAGAAGTGGTAATTAACGATAAAGTTACAACCGTGTTAAATGCAATAAAGATTTATTGCCGCAGTATTTTTGAAGCGATTAACGATAACGACGTGTCTTTAATTCGGTTTTATAAAATTCTACCGGAAACAAAAACAGGAAAATGAGTTACAGATTTATGCGCGTACTTGTGTTGTTCGATTTACCCATGAATAATTCCGCTCAGGTTCGGGAATATAATAAATTCCGGAAATATTTAATAAAAAGCGGTTTTATGATGATGCAGAAATCAGTTTATTGTAAATTGGCTTTGAACCTGACCGCGGTGTACGCTATTATAGAAAATTTAAGGAAGAACCATCCGGACGAAGGCCTGGTACAGGTTTTAACATTGACCGAGAAACAGTTTTCTAAAATAGAGTTTATTGTCGGCAGTTCGTACTCCGAAGTTTTAGATACAGATCAGAAGATGGTGATTTTATGAAATTAGTGCACCCGGATTTTTTCTTCCCTATAGAATTTAAAGAAAACCGGATTGAAACCATAGTAATTGAAAAACCGGAGATTTTTTCAAAACTGATTTTGCAACTAAAAGCACATATAAACAATAAGGAGGATTTTGGCTGGGTCTTGTCAGAAAACAATAACCTGTTGGAGATGGCCAAAAATTGTGAAATAGTGATGGATCCCTTTGCGATAGACGTCAACAACAAGAAATTACAAAACGCATTGCTTGAAAAACTTGAAACGGAAATTAGCGGCACGGAAAATTTATTAGAATGGAATAACCTTTGTGGGAAAATCATTCAGACCCTGGATATCTTTCTCTCACAAATTGATTACCAGGTTTCTTATTCGTGCGACCTTTTGATTAAGGATTTCCTTAAATTGATGAAAGTACGATTTCAGGAAGATAACGTTGATTTCTTTGATAAACTGCTGGACTTTCTTAGCCTTGAGCGCGACGTTCTTAATATTAAAGTTTTTATTATGATAAATTTAAAGTCTTTTTTATCTTTGGAGCAGCTTAATTATCTGTATCAGCAGAGTTGTTATAAAAAGTTTCAATTGTTGTTGCTGGAATCAAATATGGACGAGGTGAATAAGATAAGCGGTGAACACATAGTAATTATCGATAGGGATCATTAAACTTTCTGAAAAATGTCAGAAAGACGGGAAAAAACGCACTATTATTTGTAGCGGAGGACCCGGAACTGGCAAAAGTGTTATTGCGGTTCAGTTGTTGGCGGAATTGACACAAAAAGGGCAGTTTGTCCAATATGTATCAAAAAATAGCGCACCGCGTCAGGTTTATGCTGCAAAACTAAAGGGAAAAGTTAAGGAAACCAGTGTTAATAATATGTTTAAGGGCTCTGGTACGTATACGGAAACCGGGAAGAATTTTGTTCATACACTTCTTGTTGATGAGGCACACCGGCTTAATGAAAAATCAGGTCTGTTTCATAATATAGGAGAAAACCAGATTAAAGAGATAATTTATGCTGCCAAATGTTCTGTGTTTTTTATAGATGAAAGTCAGCGAGTCACCATAGATGATATAGGTTCGGTGGATGAAATTAAGAAGTGGGCGGACGAAGAACATTCTGAGATAACAGAGATGGAACTGGTATCTCAGTTCCGATGCAATGGTTCTAATGGTTATCTTGCCTGGGTTGATGACCTTCTCGATATTAGAAAAACGGCAAATTATACTCTTGAAGGATTGGATTATGATGTCTTTCTTTGTGAGACGCCACAGGAATTGCACGAAAAAATTATTGAGAAAAATAAAATAGCAAATCGTGCCAGAATTATTGCTGGATATTGTTGGGAATGGCCAAAAGAACAAAGAAAGAATACAAACTACCATGATATTCAAATTGGTGGTTTTGGTATAAGCTGGAATCTGGACGACGGGCAGGCTTTTGCTCTTAGCGATAGTTCAGTAAATGAAGCTGGTTGCATCCATACAACGCAAGGTTTAGAGTTTGATTATGTTGGTGTGATTATTGGCGATGATCTCCGATATGATAAGGTGAATAAAAGGATAGTTACCGATTTTACAAAACGGGCTTCTACGGATCAGTCGTTAAAAGGGATTAAAAAGCTTAACAGGGAAAATCCTGAAAAAGCAAAAGCAATTGCAGATGAGATCATCAAAAATACATATCGCACGTTAATCACAAGAGGAATGAAAGGGTGCTATATTTACTGCACGGATGCTGATTTGCGGGAGTATATCCGCGACAGGCTGCCGGACAGGTCAAAAAATTTATATTTAGTACAAGATTTGCAGAAGTTACAAAAAGTTGCGGAATAGAATGGCAAACTCTCATACAACTACTTGTACAACTGTTGTACAAGTAGTTGTGGAACAGTTGTGGGAAGAAAAGAGTTGAGGAAACCATGAAACAGGAAACCATAGACAGGATCCGAAAATTTACGGAAGACCGGGACTGGGATCAGTTCCATACGCCCGCCAATCTTGCCAAGTCCATCTCCATTGAGGCCAATGAGTTGCTGGAATGTTTCCAATGGAGTGATACGGATTATGATATTGTCCATGTCAGGGAGGAACTAGCGGACGTGTTGGTGTATTGCAGAAATATGCTGGACAAACTGGACCTGGACGAAGATGAAATCGTCAATGAAAAGATGAGCAAAAACGAAGCCAAGTACCCGGTGGACAAGGCCAGGGGAAAAGCGGACAAGTATGATAGGTTGTGATTATTTTTAAATACCAATAAAATCAGTTATAATTGATTCTTCAAATTATAGATACCAAAATGGTTCGGATATATATATTTCAAGAATAGTTAAGGATTTACTTAGTCAAGATGACATTATTGCAATTTCTCAAGCTCATCATCGTTTAGTGGAAGGTTTTGCAAAAGATGAGGCTATAGTTAACATTAATAAAAAAATTAATGAGGAGTCGACTATAGTAAGTGGGGATGTAGCATTAAGTGCTGATCAAGGAAATAAAAGTGCGTGGGAGAATAGCTTGGTTACCCAAATTTCTGGCGTTCCGTTTGCATATATAGGAAAAGGTGCGCAGTGCATTGTAAAAACAGAACTTGCGCTTAGTCATCAAAAAGCGAAAAAAGCAGAAATAATTTTATTAGAAGAGCCGGAAAGCCACTTGTCATTTTCACGTTTAAATGAATTGATTTCTATGATTGGAAAAAAGTATGAAGAAAAACAAATTGTGATATCAACACACAGTAGTTTTGTTGCAAATAAACTTGGCTTATCAAATCTGATACTAATTAAACCAGGAAATTCTGTTCGAATTACAGAATTGGAGGCTGCTGATTTTTTTAAAAGAATAGCTGGATATGACACATTACGACTTATATTGTGTAAAAAAGCAATTCTTGTCGAAGGTGCATCTGATGAGCTTGTTGTTCAAAGAGCATATATGGATAATCATAATGGAAAACTTCCAATTGAGGATGGGATAGATGTTATTTCGGTAGGGCTTTCCTTCTTGCGATTTCTTGAAATTGCTAAAAAGCTTAAAGTTTCAACTTGTGTTGTTACCGATAATGATGGTGATGTTGATGCTTTGAAAAAGAAGTATAATGATTATATTGGAGTTGATGATAATATAAAAATTTGTTTTGATGATTGTATAGATGGAACGACAGAACCAGATAGGGAAAAATACAATTACAATACTTTAGAACCTAAGTTACTTAAAGAAAATAGTCTTGAATTGTTCAATTCAATATTTAAAACAAGTTATAAAACAACTTCCGAACTCAGAAAGTATATGAAAAATAATAAAACAGAATGTGCGTTAGCTATATTTAATTCTGAAACGAAAATTAATTATCCAGAGTATATTTTAAGGGCAATTAAAGATGAGTAGTAGATTAATCGTAGCAGGAGCAGGCTCTGGAAAAACGACATGGCTTATTGAAAGAGCTCTGGAAATAACCTCATCACGAGTTCTTGTAATGACTTTTACTGATGCTAATGAGCAGAGTATAAGAGAGTCTCTTTTCAAAAAAAATGGTTGCATTCCCGCAAATATTACAGTCATGACATGGTTTACTTTTTTATTGAGACATGGGGTAAGACCTTATCAAAGTGTTATTTATAATGGTAAAATTACAGGTATTTATTTAGTAAACTCAAAATCGGGTTTAAAATATAGGCTACGAAATGGTACACCGATTTATTATGGTGAAGATAGTCCCGAATTTTTCTATTTTAATAAAGATAAGAAAATATTCTCGGATAAAATTGCAAAATTTGTGGTTAAAACCAATGAGTTAACAAAAGGATTAGTAATTGATAGAATTAGTAGAATCTTTCCGAACATCTTGATTGATGAAGTTCAGGATTTGTCTGGGTATGACTTAGAGATAATAAAACTCTTTCACAAGAAACAAATAAATCTTATTATGGTTGGTGATCCTAGACAGGTTACGTATCATACACATGAAGAAATGAAAAATAAGAAATATAATTCCGGAGCAATTGCGATGTATTTAAAAGATAATTGTGCTGGAGCAGCAATAGATGAAACATCGTTGAATAAATCACATCGGAATCATCCCCTAATTATTAATTTTGCGAATAGAGTGTATCCAAATTATCCTCCTTGCAATGCATGTGATAGTTTTGCTGATACTGGACATGATGGTATCTACTTAATATCACCAAAGCTAAAAGATAAATATATAGAAAAATATAATCCGGTTCAATTGAGAGATAGTAGAAAAGTTGTAGTTAGTGAAAAGGCATCTGTAATGAATTTTGGCGATGCGAAAGGTTTAACATTTAATAGGGTTCTTATATATCCAACAAAACCTATGATCTCTTGGATAAAAAACAATTCTTCAAATTTAGAGCCAAGGAGTAGAGCTCGTTTTTATGTTGCAATTACCCGCGCAAAACACAGTGTCGCTTTTGTAGATGATAGTATAGATGTTTCAAACTTTGAACATATAAAGAGATGGACAGATGATGATAGTTGCAATTGATATAAAATAATTGTTAGCAGATTCATATACAAATCTTACAGAAGAGGATATTGAATAGCGTACTACATTGATTATTGAAGAGTTTATAAAATATTTAAAGAAAGAGAAACTCACACGATAAATCTGTGAATTACTAGCTTTCAGTTAGGGAAAAGGTTGAGCTAAAATTGTTGCTTGTGTAAGCTTTGGTGGTGTTTATGGCAGGTGTAAAGCTGAAATATGCACTCTATGAAAAAAAACATTTGGTTTCCGTTGATGAAGTTGCCAATGGTTTAGCATGTAATTGCTATTGTCCTGCGTGCCTTTGCAAACTGGAAGCCAAGCAGGGGGATATAAGAGAACACCATTTTGCACATTATGATAAAAGTGAATGCGAAGGGGCAATAAAGGCAGAACTACACTTAATCACAATTAAACTTCTCAATGAACTAAAAATGATACACCTTCCACCGGTAACATTAAACATAAACGGAAAAATTGCCGATTATAAAGATACTGTTTTAACCAATATCGACCAAGTTACTGAAGAGAGAAATAATAATATTCCACGTGTAGCTGTAAGATTCAGCTCTGGAAAAGTTTTGTATATTGAGGTTGATGTACAGCATGCACTGGATAAAGCACAGTGTGAAAAATACAAAAATAATAACCGATCGGCTATACAAATTCAGTTAAATCATGAAGAAATAAAAGACCCGGTGAAAGCGATTAGAGAAAAATTATCTTCAAATGTTTCTGGAAAAAGATGGATCAACAATTCACAAGGTGAGATAGTTTTGCATCCTTCAAGCAAGGGCACCACTTATAAGAATTACGCTGAAAAGCAAGAAGTTGTTCCTTTGTTGAAGAATAACGCCCAAAAGACTAACCACATCCCAGCAAATGGAATACCGGTGCATAAGTCACATGGTGAAGAGTTTATAATGGTATGTCCCCATAATAAAGGGAAAAGAACTGCTTTAGCCTATTGTCAAAATTCATGCCCTTCATTTATAGACTTGGTTATAATTGGCGAAGCTAAAAGGATAAAGTGTAAAGACGCACCGAGATTTGGTTAAAGAGCTGTGGTGTTCAAAAGATATGTTTGGAAAGCGATGTAAAAACAAATCAAGAAATCCAAAAGTAAATGCAGTACTATACATTGTGGCGTTAGGCTACAAAAAGTTTCTGAATAAAAATGGGGAGAAACCATGAAACAGGAAACCATAGACAGGATCCAGAAATTTACTGAAGACCGGGACTGGGATCAGTTCCATACGCCCGCCAATCTGGCTAAGTCCATCTCCATTGAGGCCAATGAATTGCTGGAATGTTTTCAGTGGAGCGATACGGATTATGATATGGCTCATGTAAAAGAGGAACTGGCGGACGTGCTGGTGTATTACAGGAATATGCTGGACAAACTGGACCTGGATGAAGATGAAATCGTCAATGAAAAAATAAGCAAGAACGAGGCTAAGTATCCGGTGGACAAGGCCAGGGGAAAAGCGGACAAGTACGACAGGTTGTGAATATTGTTTTAAACTGACAGTGACATTGCAAAGTGACAGTGGAAGATGAAAAGAATGTCTACAAAATTAATCGTTGGTCTTAATGATCTCGCAACTACCCACCCTGAAGTTTTAAAACAATGGGATTACGAGAAGAACATTTTAAAACCGGAAGAACTTACGTATGGTTCGGCTAAAAAGGTTTGGTGGAAATGTCCCAAAGGGCACAGTTATCAATTGGCTGTAAATAGTAAAGTTCAACATGTTAATTCCTGTGCAGTGTGTTCAGGGCATTTAACTGTTCCGGGAATACACGAGTTTGCAACATTGTATCATGATCTTGCTAAAGAATGGCATCATAAGAAAAACGGTGATTTGTTACCATCACAGGTTGCAAAGAAAACGAAAAGGAACGTTTGGTGGATTTGTCAATTTGGCCATGAAT